>Ga0326511_10004976_pt1 | contig 10527 bp, 13 predicted proteins | sample 0_2496_0518_D_FD_203701 | JGI IMG/M metagenome (GOLD analysis project Ga0326511, IMG submission 203701) | Bovine rumen microbial communities from UC Davis, California, United States - 0_2496_0518 | ecosystem: Host-associated > Mammals > Digestive system > Stomach > Rumen | place: USA... | reverse complement strand
AGCACTATTAGGTTGGAACAAACAGCGAGGGTGGAAATCCCTCTCCTTTCCTAATGCAGAGTGGAGCAGAAGCAGCTCGTCTGGCCCATAACCAGAAGGTCATAAGTGCAAGTCTTATCTCTGCAACTATGTGGAATTCAAATCTGTTCACCTTATGGGCAACCGTGAAAGACGGGTTAAAAGACATTCTTTTTCCTCTCCGACCATAGGGGGGTACCTACAAAACACGGGGGTGTGTTCTTCTTAGGTACTCCCCTAAAAAAATATTTTATATATGAGAGGTTCTAATGGATACATAGATACAGAGGCAGGTGAAACCGCATAGCTCGAAAGTTCAACAATCCGAAACAGAAGAAGACAGATGTAACGTGGAACGTCGGAACACCGAATGCGAAGCAGAAACAGGCTTTCTTAGCCAAGACACTTTATGTCGGATATGGTGGAGCGAAGGGCGGCGGGAAAACCTGGTTCATCCAGCACAAGGCCATAGGCGGTGCATTGGAGTATCCGGGAATCAAGATTCTCATCATGAGAGCGCACTACCCTGAGTTGGAGCAGAACCACATCAACCCTATCAAGGCACTGGTGGCACCGATGGGGATTGCGACGTATAACGGCTCGACTCACCTGATGACGTTTGACCTTGGGGATGACCTTCCCCCGTCATACATCCAGTTTGGACACTGGGTAGGTGAAGAATCGGAGAACGAGTACAACGGCTTGGAATTTGACTGGATCTTCATGGATGAAGCTACACAGTTTTCCGAGAGAGCGTTCAACTTCCTGGGCGGCTGCTTGCGTGGTACGAACGATATACCGAAACGATTCTATGTAACGTGCAACCCCGGCGGCATAGGGCATCGTTGGGTAAAGAGGCTGTTCATCGACAAGGATTACAAGACGAACTGCAAGAATCCTGAGGAGAACGAGAATCCGAAAGATTACACTTTCATTTTCGCCACAGTCGATGACAACCAGATCATGCTGAAGAAATCCCCGACGTATCTTCGGACACTGGCGAATATGCCGGAAGATCTGAGAGAAGCGTACCGGTATGGCAACTGGGATATCGTCGGCGGGAACTACTTCAAAGAGTTCACAGTTGGCAAGCACACGATTCGCCCGTTCAAGATACCGGACTTCTGGCCCAGGTATCGAAGCTTTGACTATGGCCTTGACCGACTGGCAGTCGGCTGGTGGGCAATCGACGAGGACGGACGGTTCTGGCTGTACCGGGCCTATGAGGAGAAGAACCTCATTGTGTCGAATGCCTGCAAGGAGATCAAGGAGCACACTCTGCCGAATGAGGTAATCAGTGCGACATATGCTCCTCGTGATATCTGGTCACGGTCAAAGGACACAGGCCGGTCAATGGCAGAGACGTTCATGCAGAACAACATCCCGCTGATCCAGGCCGATAACTCCCGTGTTCAGGGGCATATGCTGATGAAAGAAGCAATGGCCCCTATTCCCCTCCGGGATCCAAGTGTGCGGAAGATATTTGAAGCCCGTGGTACGGACGCACCGAAAGAGCTTCCCGGACTCATGATATTCGATAACTGCGAGAAGGTAATCTCTGATATCAGAGATATCCAGGCAGATGAGAAGAATCCGAATGACTGTGCGAAAGACCCGCATGAAGTAACGCATAACCCGGACATGGTTCGATACTTTGTGATAAGCAGAGTGTCGGCAGCAGAGAGGCCGGTCGAGAAACAGATTGACCCGTTTGCCGAGTTTGAGCCGGAGCCTGCAATGGACTATGTGTCCTACATGACAGGCGGGGAAATCACAAACAGCTACATAGGAGTGTGACATGGCAACAACAGACAGAGGGCCTAAACCTACATATCCAGACCCCAAGGTTCTGAAGAAGAAAATTGACGAGTACTTCGATGAATGTGCTGATCCGAATGTAAGGGAATTCCCGGACTTCGCCGGAATGCGGCTTTACCTCAGACTGCGGAAGAAAGATGTCGAAGACCTGTGCTCACCGGAAATCAACGGTGACAAGGCATACGAGTATCAGGAGATATTCGATTATGCAAGAGACAGGAGAGAAAGCCTGCTGGTTCGGCAGCTAGTGACACAGCCGAAACTGGCCCAGGGCATCCGACTTGCTTTGGCAATGCCGGAGAACGGCGGGTACTCAGACAAGGCGGCAGAGAACCAGGACAGGAAAGTCCACATCAAGGTATCGGAGAAAGACGAGGAGTTATTCAAGTGATTTGGGTATTCACGATATTCGCTGTGGTTGCAGCGGCATACTCCGTCATTGCGACGGTGGAAATGAGCAAGCTGAAGAAACAGCTTGAGCATCTCAGCAAGCGGGCAGATTCAGCAGACAACAGCATTGCCCAGCTGGCAATCGCAGTGTCTGAGAACAAGAAGAAGCTGGAAGAGACTCAGATAGACCCCATCGAGCAGCAGGTACAGGAAGCGAAAGCTGAAATCCTCAGTCAGTGGATTAACAGCATCACAAGCTACAATCCGTATGAAAAGGTTTGATTATGGACGAATACAAGAACAGAAAAAGTGAATACAGCGAAGATAATCTGAGCGAAGACGAACGTTTGCTTGGCCTGTTCAGAGGCCTGAAGATGCCGACGTACCGGATTGCCTGGCAGATGTATCAGAAAGGTGCGGCATTCAACCAGCAGATTAATCTCGATGAGACAGTACGAGTCAACGAGAACTTCTTCATCGGCAAGCAGTGGGAAGGGATTGCGACGAACAATCTTCCCACACCTCAGATTAACATTCTGAAGAGAACCGGTATGTTCACTGTTGCTACTACGGTGAGCGACAATGTGAAAGTGACTGCCTCTCCCCTTGCGAATACCGTCGGCACAGCAAACTACAAGCGCATCGTTGGATATGTCAATGATGAGTTCGAGGCCATCTTCGAGCGAAACAAAATCCCGTCTCTGATCAGGGAGTTTGCCCGTGATGCCGCTGTCGATGGTGATGGTTGTATCTATGTGTACTGGGATGCTGATGCAGAAACCGGGCAGAAGGTAAATGATGCGGAAATAAAGGGCCAGGTTTGCTGTGAGACTGTAGACAACACGAGAGTGTTCTTCGGCAACCCGTCCGACGTGAGAGTACAGGAACAGCCCTGGATTATCATTTCCAAACGTGTTCCCGAACGGAATGCCCGTCTCATGGCGAAGAACAATGGCTCAGATGAGTGGCGAAGCATCACGGCCTCACCGGAAGAAACAAATGCGGTAGACGAGGCGAAGTGGAACGATGACCTCGTGACTATTCTCCAGCTGTTTTGGAGAGACGATGAAACCGGAGAAATCTGGACATATATGTCTTGCGAGACAGCAGAGATTGAAGAACCTAAGAATCTGAAGATCAAGCACTACCCCATCGTGTGGCTGTGCTGGGATACGATCAAGGACTGCTATCATGGACAGGCCATGATGACGGGCCTCATCCCCAATCAGATTGCAATCAATAAAACTCATGCTCTGACGGAAGTCTCCATGATGAACATGGCATTCCCGTCAAAGATTTACGATAAAACGAGAATCGGCAAGGTAACCAACCAGGTTGGTGCCGCATATGGTGTCAACGGCTCCGTAGACAATGCAATGAAAGTTGTCGAGGGCGCGAACATCTCACCGCAGGTATTCCAGTACATCGATAGTCTTATCAATCAGACACAGTCCTCTCTTGGTGCTACGGATGTTGCGCTTGGTGATACCAGGCCGGACAACACCTCCGCAATCATTGCTCTTCAGAGAGCAGCATCAACTCCGTCCGAGATTACCAAGCAGAACATTTACTCCTCTATTGAAGACCTGTCGAGAATCTTCCTGGACTTCATGGGCGAATACTATGGGATACGCTGGGTAGACAGGCCGATCACTGATCAGGAAAGGATGCTGGTGCAGATTGCACAGCAGGCAAATCCTGACCAGGAGATGCCGGAAGAAGTACCGGAGCAGTTTGACTTCTCCGAGCTTAAAGACCACCCGGTTATCATCAAGGTTGACGTAGGTGCATCGACTTACTACTCCGAGATTGCATCTATTCAGACTCTTGAGAACCTGCTGATGCAGGGGCAGATTACAGTAATTCAGTTCCTTGAGAGACTGCCGGATGACTACATCCCGCAGCGGATGGCACTTATCAGTGAGTTGAAGAATCAGCAGGCACAGATGATGCAGGCACAGCAGGCCGCTCCCCTTCCAGCACCGGAAGGTGACATGAGCGGTGGGCCTGTGGTGCAGGGAAACGCTATGATGGACATTCCGACCGGAAGCGGAAACGGAACTTTGCAGAGAACCATTATGCAGACCGGTGATACAAAGGGGTTAGTGTGAAATGATAAGAATCTATTGTGACGCAGCTGATGCGTGGCTGAGAGAAACTCAGACGCTGACTGCCGGCATGATCAATTACCCGGAAGTCCTGTTGACGTTTTCGGATGATTGGGATGGATACGGCAAAGCAGTCATTGTAAGAGCAGGCACAGTAGAGAAAGCTGCTCTGATTGTAAATAACAAATTCGTTGTTCCTTCTGAATGCCTTGCGGAATCCGGTGTTAATCTGATTGTAGGCATTTCCGGTTCTGATGGTGTGCATACCATTCCGACGATCTGGTGCTCTTGCGGTGAGATCATGGATGGCACAGATGTCCAGGACAGCACAGCCATTGGTGAGGCGACTCCGGCCCTGGTAGACCAGATGCTTGGCTATGCACAGGATGTTGTCGAAGAAGCACAGATGCTGAAAAACTACATTATCAAAACTGTGGCATATGACAACACCAATGCGAACCAGTTTGGAAATACAGAAGTAACAATCGATGACTCCGGTGAGGGAGAAAACAGAACACTCACCTTCTATTTCAGAAACATCAAGGGCAGAGGCATTTCCAAGCTCCTGTTCACACAGTCCGGTGAAAACAAGGGGCGGCTCCAGGTACAGCTTGAAGGTGAAGAACCCGTCAACTTCGACGGAGTCAAGGAAGCACTGAGCGCAATTGAAACGGCACTCTCCGAAGCTGGAACTTCTGAGGCAGAAAGAGAAACCGCAGAGAATGCGAGGGAAGTTGCTGAAGAACAGCGTGACCTTGCAGAGCAGGGCCGTGAATCTGCTGAACACGCAAGAGACAATGCGGAGAGCAACAGGCAGAGTGCAGAAAGCACACGAGATGCAAACGAAGCAACACGCATTGCCAACGAGACTACACGAGAGACGAATGAAAACACTCGACAGAGTAATGAGCAGTCTCGCGTGGAGGCAGAAGCAGACCGGGCCGCAGAGTTTCACAGATGGGAAACTGTAGACCAGCTGAACGGCTTAAAGTCCGAGGGGTATGCAGTAGGCAAGGCGAATGGTGAAGATGTCGGCAGTGACAGTCCGTACTACCAGAACAACGCAAAGTATTATGCTGAGTATGCAGAGGATCAGAAAGACGATGCAGTTACAGCAAAGAACACAGCCGATGCAAGAGCAGTTGATTCTGAGTCCTGGGCTGTAGGTGAAAGAAATGGAATTGCGGTAGTCGAAGGTGACGATACATTCCACAAAAACTCAAAGTTCTATGCAGATGTTGCAGGCCAGGGAGCCGCATCTGCCGGCTATATGTACTTGTACATCAATGATGACGGGCATCTGATTATGGAACGTTCAAGCAATGTAGATGAAGACTTTCGCATAGACTCAAACGGACACTTGATTTGGGAGGTTAGCTAATAATGGCTGTAGAAAAAGATTTAGGAAAAGTAACCGCTTATGCTTATGCCAAAGCGGCAGGTTACACCGGAACAGAAGAACAGTTCCAGCAGGTGTTCAATGAGTTCACTGAGAATGCACCTGGACTGCTGGATAGACTTGATGATGCGGTAGCAGATGCAGAGGCTGCACAGGCTGCTGCACAGACTGCTGTCACCAATGCAAACACTGCAAAGAATGCCGCAGAAGCGGCACAGGCAGCGGCTGAACAGACTGCCCAGGATATGGACGATTCGGTACAACAGATCACTACCAACAAGAATGATATCAGTACATTAAAGGAATCAATTAATATCTTAAAGCAGTTCCACAAAGATGAACTTTCATGGGCGCAGATTCAGCAGATCGTTCAGAGCGGAAACGCACAGGACTGGTTTAACATCGGCGATCAGCTTGAAATAAATTGGACTAAGAACGGCACGGTTCATAAACTTCCGTTTGATGTCGTTTCTTTTGACCCTGTTCTGAAATACGGTGAAAGTGCGGAGAAGCCGGGTCTTTGGCTTCAGAGTCACTATGCAGGAGATGGCGTTCAGTTTAGTGCATCCAATGCTCTGTATGTTGCAACTGAAGCACTTCCTGCCGGGACGTATCATTTCACTATTGGTACAAACTGGGGTACTCACTGCGTAGCAGGGAAGTCCTATCAGTTCACAACAACAAAACAAATTCCTGCCGGTGGACAGATTATGGTAGGTAGAAATAATGAATACTACACTTGGGGGGCACCTGATCAGGCTGTTTCTGGATGGCGTGTGCACACTTTTGAAAGTAGCGCGGCTACAACTCCTCTTGATTCTAATCTTGGACTCACTGAAGGCACTGACGGAACTGATCTCGGCACTACTACATCAAGTATAAAGTATAGCACCAGTGGTATTAATAACCTTCAGAGAGCAGCATACGGCTATAACAGATGGAGCCAGAGTGCAAACCGGCAGTATTACAACAGCGCAGCGGCAGCAGGCGCATGGTGGACACCTCAGAATCCGTTTGATAGAGCACCGCAGCAGCTTGCATCTCTTGCAGGATATATGTCTGGATTTGATGCAGACTTCCTCGCAGTTCTTGGCAAGATTAAAGTTACCACAGCACTGAACACGGTTTCTGATAGTGAGATTGGAATGACAGAAGACACATATGATACGTTCTTCCTTCCGTCTCTGGAACAGGAGTATATCGTTCCTCAGTTGGCAGGTGTTGAAGGCGCTTACTGGCCGTATTGGAAAGAACGTCTTGAATTAGATACTCCGCAGAAACAGGGTAGTGACGGCACGAATGCCAACCATATCCGTTATGCATATGACGCACGTACATCTGCCCAGACCTGCCGGTTGCGCTCTGCGAATCGTGGCTATGCGAATAATCCGTGGTATGTGAACCCCAGTGGTTCCGCCAACGGCTACTACGCCACGAGCGCGTATCGTGGGTGTCCGGCTTGCGTCATCTGTTAATCAATCATCTTGCGCCGCCACGCGGCGCTAAGAGGAGGAAGAATGTCAGTACCCGCAAATGAAAGAAGTCACGGGAAATTAGAAGCAAGCGTAAAAGCGCACGCATTATGCTGTTATACGTTACAGATTACAGCAAACGAGAAAGTGTTTGACCCTCAATTTCAAGCATCCTTAACCAACAGAATAGTGGATACTGCGATAAGTATCCACACACTCTGTTGGAGTGCAAATAACGTTCTTGTTAATAGCAAGGAAGATTTGCGGGAAAGAACATCTTACCAAGAACAGGCAGCGGTTCAGTGCAATGTTTTATTAAGTTTAATCGAGATAGCGAAAAAGATTTTTCATCTATCCACGAAACGAGTGACATATTGGAGCGGACTTGCAATTGATGCAAGAAATCTAATCCGAGGATGGAGAACAGCAGACTTAAACCGCTACGCATACTTTAAATAAGTTTTATATGGGGTGTAGGCTATAAGCCCAGAACTGCCGGTTGCGCTCTGCGAATCGTGGCAATGCGAATAATACGTGGAATGTGAACACCAGTGGTAACGCCAACAACAACAACGCCACGAACGCGAATCGTGGGTGTCCGGATTGCATCATCTAAGGCCACACATACCCCTGTCCATAGGACAATGGGAGGCCATATTTTGACGCAAGGAGCCGAATCCCCTGCCGAAAGGCTAAACAATAATTCTGTGATGTGCACGACTTGGAGGAGCCGGATGGACTATAAACACAGAAATCCTTATGATTATGACTATATTATCGGTTTTGACCCATTATATGAATCAATGCAGAAATGCCGTAAAGGTGTAATGTGGAAAGATAGCGTTGCTTCTTTCTGTTTAAATGGAGTAGAGAGGACAATGAAGCTATCTGAAGAATTACACAAGGAAACTTACAAATCAAGACCACCAGTACATTTCAGAATACAATCTCCGAAACCTCGTGATATTGCAAGTATTACTTTCAGAGATCGTGTGTTTCAAAGAAGTTTGAATGATAATGCTGTATATCCGAAAATGAGTAGAAGTTTTATTTACGACAATTTTGCTTGCCAAAAGGGTAAAGGAACCGATGCTGCACGAAACCGATTAAAAGAATTTTTACACAGATATTACCGAAAGCATGGTCATGTAGGCTATGTAGCGCAGTTCGACATACATGGTTATTACCCCAACATGAGTCATGCGGTTACAGAGAAAATGTTTCATGATCGACTTGATGAAGGTGTTTACGCTTACGTCGAACGTATATTGCGAGAGCAGTATAACGGAGATATCGGCTATAATCCCGGAAGTCAGTTGATACAAATCGCAGGTATTTCGATTCTTGACAAGTTCGACCACTTTGTAAAAGAGGAACTTCACGCTAAATATTATCTCCGTTATATGGATGATTTTCTGATCATTCACGATGACAAAGAGTTTTTGGAACAATGCGTTGGCAACGTAGAAGCATATCTCACTCATTTCGATTTTGAATTAAACATGAAGAAAACAGAGATATACCCCATTGCTAAAGGTATTGATTTCCTTGGATTCCATTATAAACTCACTGAAACCGGCAAAGTCATCATGACAGTAAGGTCAGAAAATGTAAAACGTGAGCGGAAGAAGTTACGCAGACTCGTTGCAAAGTCAAAACGAGGTGGTCTTCCACGTGAGAAAGTGGATGACTCCTATGCGGCATGGCGTAACCACGCAAGCAAGGGCAACTCGTACTGTCTTCTGAAAAGAATGGATGCCTACTATCTTGATTTATGGGGTGATAATAATGGTAGCAATCAACAGAAAACTGACCCCTGCTGAACGTGCCAACCTTGACAACGCACGTGCAGGTGCAGAGCAGAATGCCGTCAGCATTGATGACATCATGAATGCGATGGTAGAACTTGGAGAACTGTTCGCCGAGCAGGATGATGCTCTGGTAGAACTGGCTGAACTTATTGAGGAGGCTTAATAATGGCTAAGATTTATTACAATCGTATCAAAGCAGGTATCATGACCATCGAGGAAGTTCCTACCAGATGGAGAGCAGCTGTTCAGAAGTTGCTCGATGAGGACGAAGAAGAGTGAAAACCACTACGAGCGTAACTCTTGAAGGAAAAGAAGTCAGAGCAATTGTCGCAAAAGCATTGAACGTTCCAATTCCGAATGTGAAACCACTTCGGTACAATTTCGCAATTGAAGGAGTTGCGCCGGAAGTTGTGGAACAGAAGATCAAAGAGTTCCTTGGGCAGTTAGTTACTTAAATGGAGCAATTAATCACACTTCGGCATACTGAGTAATACAGAATCATACCTTGCATTACCAGTACAAAACGGATATAATAAGAAAAGAGAGGGGTTACCCTCAGTAACCTCTCTCCTTGAGCCAAGCATCTACGGCACGTTTGATGACGAAAGACCTATCACGTTCCTCGTCACCGCAGTATTTGTCGAGACGTTCCAAAATGTCCTGCGGCAAGCTGATGCCTATCTTGGCATATGGTGGACGTTTCTCGCTGCCGTACCGTGGTCTGCCACGCTCAGTGGTCTTGTATTCCACAAGCATCACCTCAAAGAGTTATGATACCACAGACGGAGAAATCTGTCGAGAAGGAGTTTTCATGTCTGACTTAGTTAGAGTTGTTCGATGTGCTGATTGTGAACACGCTCATATGCCGAGGAGTTTGCCAAACTGTTTCTGCACATACTATCATGAAGTGCGGCAACTAACCGATTTCTGCAATCACGGTGAGCGTAGAAAAAGTACAGAGCAAAAAGCCAAGAAAGAAATTGAGGTTGGTTCTGACGGATGCCCGGTTGGTGTGTTATGCCCTATGGATGGATTTCAATACGATTGCCCATTCTTGTGGACGGATAAATGTCCGAGTTGGAAACCGATCAAAGATATGGACATTTCGGAGATGCCGACAAAAGACACATCAACGTATACTGTGGTTGTTACTTAAAGTGTATTACAAAGCGTTCCGAAATAATGCTTCAGAACACCAATAATTACTGGGTGTTTCGTAGTGTGAAATTTTTAACTGGAGCAATAAGTCACAATTAAAGTTTTCACAAGGCATGGGCAAAACAGACATTGAAACTGAAGCGGCTCAGTTGTTTTGGGCACAGTGTTCCCGACAATTATGTCGGTAACATTCAGCGGCCAATCGTTTACAACCGCTATTACATATACGAGGTTAATGAAATGATTCTGAATCTTGTAACAGCAGAACCTCATAAGTTCTCTGCGAAAGTAACAGTTACATATCCGTCAGGTGCTACACTTCAGCTGGTAAACACCACAACCGGAACCACTAC
>Ga0326511_10004975_pt1 | contig 10527 bp, 24 predicted proteins | sample 0_2496_0518_D_FD_203701 | JGI IMG/M metagenome (GOLD analysis project Ga0326511, IMG submission 203701) | Bovine rumen microbial communities from UC Davis, California, United States - 0_2496_0518 | ecosystem: Host-associated > Mammals > Digestive system > Stomach > Rumen | place: USA... | reverse complement strand
CAGGAAAAGACTCACTGCGAACTCAAATTGAGGACATGAAAGATGAATGACATTATTCCAAAAAATATATTCATGATATGGCTTGGTGATAATGTACCAGACTATGTAAAATTCAGTGCTGATGCATATGCTAAAGCGAATCCAGCCTTTAATGTTTAGCTTATACATTTTACATTGATGTAGCTTGAAGACATATACCGCAAAGAAAATACAGTAGGCATTGAGCAAGTATTGCATAAGTCAATGCAAGTAGTTTTGCAAAAAAGCAACTTGCCAAAAGACAATATATATGTCAAGCTGCTTGCTCATTAGAAGCAGCTATATGGAAGTTCAGTTAGGTTTGTGCAAATACTAAGTGACATTTTCCGCTTGATGCTAGTGTCTACTTTTGGTGGAATATATGTTGATTGTGACACTTTTCCAATGAAGCCATTTGATGATGCATTGCTGCAAATGCAGCAATTTACTGTAGCTAGACACTATGACAATGATGCTAAGCTTATCAATAAAAACATAGGAATTGATAACTATTTTTTTGGATCAGTTGCAAGCAAAAAATTAGAAATAACTACATAGTTATTATAGACTAAAAACAAATGGTGGATAGACATTTAGTATATGCTTAACAAGAAAAAATTTTATAATTTAGAGCTAAAATATACTCAAAAATGTAACTAGCCATTTTATGTAGAACATTATTATGATGGAAACTGGAAAATGGTAAATGGAAAGATAAGAACATAGCTATGCAGTCTTGATGACAATTTTAGACTCTAAACTAAGGATTATTAGCATAATAAACTAAATACTTGCATTTATGTAATTGTATATTATAATTTAGATAGGTGTTTAGTTTATTATGTTGGCTAATAATTGGAATATTGTAGAAATCTTTGAACAAAAGTTAGCACAGTATTGTGGATTTAACTATGCTGTAACTACTGATTGTTGCACTAATGCAGTGCTTATTTCTTTAGAGCTTTTGAAAAATTAGAGTTTATTGTCTAAAGAAGATACATTAGCATTGACTAAATATACATATTTGAGCATACCAATGACGCTGAGAAACAATGGCTGGAAAATTACATTTGTCAATGATAGATGGCATGCTAAATATTAGATTGGCAATACACATGTATTTGATGCAGCTACAGACTTTAAGCAAAACATGAATTTAGAATATGATGATAGTTCGTTAGTTTGTGTAAGCTTTTAGCAAAAAAAGCGTCTTGCTCTTGGTAGAGGTGGAGTTATTTTTACAAATAACAAAAAATATGCGCAGCTTTTGAAACGTATGCGGTATGATGGCCGCAATCCAAAAATAAGCGATAGCATTGAAGTAACTAATGATACAATAATAAATGGATATCATTGCTATATGGAGCCAGATAAAGCTGCTAAAGGAATTTTAGTTATGAATCAGCTTAGCTTACTACCAAAATATAGACAATATACATGGAAAGACTACAATGACATAAGTTTGTTGAAAATATGGAAGCACTAAAGAAAATAGAAGAATTGAAGTCAGATTTGCATGCATATGTTAATAAACATAATTTGCCAATAGTTAATTTAACATTTATGCAATATGTAATGGCTTTTAGCTTAAAGTTTTTAGCTTTTGGAGGTGAATGCAAAGTATTTACTGACAAGCATAGCAAGAACTGCTACAAGTTTTATAATTTAGATGAATATGCAATTTGCAATGATGTCGCATTTGGATATGTCACATTATTTTAGACAATGCACAGAAGAAATAGCATAATGCAAGATTTTAATAAGCATTAGCTAGTAGGTATAACTAAAGATTATAAGTATGCAATATATAAGCAACTATATGCAAAACCTTGTAATGACTTAAATAGTTTAGCTAACTTAGCTAATGTATGCAATGATTTTTTTAATACTAACAAATTTACTGAGCACAATATATGTAATGACTCATGGAAGTTTGAGTTCAAGCACAATGGATTTTACATATCAGATATAACAAATGAAAATGTGACATTGTACAACAGTAAACTATTTTTCTATGATATGGACATTTATGAAAATAGCATTAATAACACACATTGAATCAGATTTGAACAATCTGAATACGCAACTTAACACTATTAAGATGCTTGAGGATAAGCTTGAATGCAGGTTATATGAAAAAGAAGCTATAAAGTGCTTTACTTGCTGGCGCAAAAATGCTGGCTGGCTCAAAGATATTCCAATCTACTGTTTGTGTGCAACTAAGAATATAATAAGCGAAGATACAAAAAAGCAGCTAGCACTGCTTAATGTCAACTACATAGAAGACTACAATGAAGATACTTAGAAATTTTCATCAGGTTTCTTGACTATTCCATATGTTGGCTATTATTTTGAAAATATAAACAAAATAGATGCAGACATAACAATAAAAATAGATCTAGATAATTTTATATTTAAGCCAATACAGCATGAAATAGTAGAAAAAGCATATGAAAAAACTGTTGTTGGACAATATCCATATATGCATATAAAAAATAGAGCATCATTTAGTTTTATGCCATTTGATACATCAGTTATAATAACACACTGTAAAAATAATTTTTACAAACTGTATTATGATTTATGCTTTTCTGACAAAGTATTGGCAACTAAAGAGTGGAAAGAAACTTATGCAATGTCAAAAGACTATTGGCTAGAAGAAGTAGTAGTTGACTATATATACCACAACAAGCTAGCAGACATTGAGCCATTGACATACTATTAGTATGGTAAAGGATATCCATCACTTAGCTGGTATATCAAGAACAATAAGTTTGATTCATTATTTTTGCGTCATGAGCATTTAATTAAGAAAATATAATAAGGAAAAGCTATGGTAATTGATGATGACATGTAGACAAAAATCATAGACGATAACAAGCAGTATATATCAACTGCAGGCGTAAATATCATTTACACTAATGACTATGACAACTATTTGAAAATACCAAACCAGGCTTATACGATGTTTTCTACAGCATATTCATCATTTTTCAAAAATGCTGAAAAGTCATACAACTTGCTATTGCATACAAAAGAGCTTGTCAACTATGGAAGTACAGTAAGGCCATTGAGTGAACAGAAAAAAATGATACTTGACAAGCTGAACAGAAAAAATCAAGACAATATTGATTTGTTAGTAACAACTTCATGTTCAAATAGCATGTAGCTAATAATTCTATTTTTGAAAGCAAAAAATGTCAAGACTCTATATGTATTAGACTCTGCATATTTTGTCGCAGAGAAGCTATGTAAAGTACTTAATATAGATATAGTTTACATTAGTTTAGATGACATAGATAAAATAGATAGCAGATATGACAATAATGCAATATGGATAACACAGCCTTTGCTATGTACATCTAAGAAGCTGATAGACAGTGACATCAATAAAATAATAGCAGCTAGCAAAAAACATAATGCATATTTAGTATTTGATGAATGCTTAGCGTTGAAGACATGCAACTTAATTGAAAATGGCATTGAAATAAATGATTTAACAATGTTTGTTGAATCTCCATTTAAAGCTGTGTGCATAAATGGAATATTGAAGACTTCATTTTTAGTCACATCAACAAAGACATTTGCTGAAATATATAGTTTATCGCTAGCTCATATATATTCATATTATTATGCTAACTTAAATGGCTTGACACATAGTATTGAATTTTTTACATCTGCATATTATGATAAGTACTATGCATATGTAAACAATGCAATGCGTAAAAATTTCAATATTATTAAGCAACTTGTTGAAAATAGAAATGATGTTACGCTAGAAGATACATATGAGTCACAATACATATCACTATGCATAAAGCTTCATACTAATGTAGACTATGGTAAACTTTGTAAAGATATACTTATAAATACTCATTGCAATGTTATTCCAAACTAGGCATAGAATGATTAGTCATTTACGTTTAGAGTGCATTTACTAGCAGAATGTGACAATTTAGCTAGCATACTTAATTGTATAATTAACTACGTTTCAACTTATAACTAATAAAGCAATGAATAAAAAATACATATTAACATATGATGACATTGAAACTATAGATATAGAAATGTCAAGTATTTGTAATTTGAAATGTCCATTATGCTTATCATAGCAAAAGAATTTTATGCATGCTTTTTAGAAGCAGTTTATTGACATAGATATGCTAATAGAGAAAATTAAGAAGTTTAAGAACTTAAAACGTATAGCATTAGCTGGAGATGCATCAGAACCAACACTTCATCCAGATCTTTTAAAGTTTCTTGATTATATCTATAATACAGATATTGCATTAACACTATACACAAATGCAAATACTCATGATGAAAAATGGTGGTATGATTTGAAAAATCATCTTAATAAGAATTCAAAAGTTGTATTCACTATATGTGGTTTAACACAAGAACTGCATGAAAAGTATAGAGTTGGTTCTAATTTAGCACAAGTACTAAAGCATGCTTTTGCATTTAAGAAAGACAATAAGAATAATAATGATATTATGCAATACTTGAAGTTTGAGTATAATAAGCATGAATCACAGAAGAAGATAGATGAATTGTTAAATTAGTTTTCAAACAAATGGTTAGTTAAGACAGATTTAACATATGAAAGGTTTAACATAAATTCAAAGTTGTCTGATACAGATGTCAGAGGTGAAAACAAACTGTCATTTTTGTATAGATAGTAGTTAAAGCGAGTGCTAAATTCAAAACATAGATGTATTGACTGCTATACGTATAAAAATAAGTTTGTTAGAATAAACAATAAAGGTATAGTTTCACCGTGTGTTTGCTATTACTTATATAATCAAACAGACTTTGATAATAATGGCATATTTGACTATACAGATATTCTAGCCGGAAAATTTGATTTTTGCTATGAATGTGATAAGCAAATGCTAGAATTTTTTGAAAAATATGAACAAGAAGCATTTTATATGTGCAGCTAAAGAATAGTTATGATTAGATTTTTGACAGAATACATAAAGTTTTGCAATGCTAAAGCATATGAGAAAAAATTGTATAAATTTTTCTTAGCTTGCATAGTTTTTATGCGTTATAAAAATCCATTTAAGCTTATCAATATAGATAATGATAAAATTAACTTTAAACATTTAGTGCTTTTCAATGTTATATAGTTAATGACAATAAGTAGATTTTTTAAGCTAATAGTAAAGAGTAGAAAAAACAAGAAGTTTTTGTATAATAAAAAGCATGAAAATACAAAACCTAATGTATTTTATAAACTTAACACTGAATAGCTTTATGTAGAAGATATTGAATGCATTATACCATATTGTTTTTTGAATTTTATAAATCTCAAAGAGGTGATTATTGGTAAAGATGTTAAATATATATGTCGTGGCGCATTTCAAGATTGTATATCATTAAAAAAAGTGTTTATTCCAAATACTCTTTCTAAAATTGAGACAGATGCATTTGCAAATTGTATAAATCTTAAACAAATAATCTTTTATGAAGTAGAATGATGCTAAGCAATCTGTTTTTGATAAAAGACAGTATTTAGGCAATACATGCATAAAAACATATATATTATGCAACATAATAGATTTATGCAACTAGTCATGCAAATATTGTTATAATAAAATACCAAGAACTGGTGTTAAGCTAGATTTAAGCAAATTAAGTGAGTTTATTGTCTATCTTATATAGCATGAGAATAAAAAATGCATAGAAGTTATTCTTTTAGGTGGTGAGCCTACATTACATGAATAGTTAATAGATTTTTGCTCTTAGATGGAGAATTTAGATGTAAGATGTACAATAATCTCAAATTTTTCAAATGACATAAACTTGTATTTAACATTGTTAAGTTTGAATAATGTATTCTTTGATTTTTCATGGCATTCATCATATAACTGCTCAACAAGTTTTATTGATAAAATATAGCTATTGCCATTTAAGTATTTTGAAGATAATCGAATAGACATAACTGTAATGTATGAACAAGAAGCACATGAAGATTCATTGCATATATTTAACTAGCTTAGCTAGAAATATAGGAAATTTATGGATTTAGCATTTATTTCTCCTACACAAAACAAATATACATATACATATACAGACAAACAGCTGCTTGAGCACTATCATGCAACAGAAGCTAGAAAAACTGTAAGACAAGAGTATGATAATATTAGTTTTTAGCGTAATAATGTTATAGTTGATATTGCTACAAATGATGTTATGCATCCAACAAGTATGCTTTCTGATTTTAAGAAATGGTTCTGTAATGCCGGTCAAGATCAATTTTATGTCCACTATAATGGAGATATTGCAGCATGTATTGACATGTATTTGCAAGGAAAGACAATATTTGGAAATATATATGCATTGTCAAAACTAAAGAAGTTGCATTGTACTCTATGCTAGATAGATACATGTACATGTCCATTTTATGCTAAGAAAACAAAAATATTCTAAAAGTATAATATTACTATGGACATAAAAAAAGATGTTGTTTTTATATATGCACATATGGATGATGAAACAATACTTTCATATGGCACTATGTTAAAGTATAAATGTCTTGGCTATAATGTTAATGCAATATGTGTATGTGGAAAAGGAAGATAGTATTGCAAAGATAAAAAACAAATTTAGCGTTTAGATGCATTTAAGCAAAATTTGATGTCTATTGGAGTTAAATTTAGAATTGGTGAGTTTTATGATTTATCATTAACTGCATAGAATATTTCAAGCTTTTTGCATGATACTATGCAAGACATAAAACCAAATATCGTGTTTACACATAGTATATTTGATCTTCATTTTGAGCATAGATTACTGGCGCAAGAATTGTTAGTATTATGCAGACTTTCAAAACAATCATCAGTTAAAGCATTATATTAGACAGTTTCTTCAACATATGACTAGACATTTAGTTAGTTTGGAGTCTTTTAGCCAAACTACTTTGTAGATATAAGCAATGTTATTGATAAAAAGAAGACTGCTTTGAATAACTACAATGTTGAATTGCCAGATGATAGCAATGATATTAGATCAATTGAAAGTATTTTAGCTTAGAACAGACACTATGGAAGACTTATGAATGTATCTTATTGTGAAGCATATTAGCAAATATTCAAGCTTGACTAAAAGGTAATATTATTTTTGCTTAGCTATGATAAAAATAGATGAAAAGTATGATGTAGTATTAACATATTCACCTATAAGTGAAATCACTGGTCATGTATTTGAATGCTTTGACTACTATTTATTTTTACGTTAGTTTTGCAATGTTGGAATTGTATTTTTTAATGGACTTCCAAAAGAAAAACTTAAAATAGCATGGAATTCAAAGTATATTGTGCCATTTACAGAAGTAGAGAACAACTTAATTTTAGTTGATATTGCTCCATATCATAGTTATATAGTTTAGTTTGGAAAAAACACTAAAGTAATATTAGCAGACGGAAACTTAAAGGCGCTTGAAAAATATAATATAATTCTTTATACAAAGCACTTGTTTGGATTTATGAGTAGAGAAGATGTTTGTATAGGTGCAAAGTTGAATACTGGCATAACATATCTTCAAGACTATCGAATATATGGAAAAAATAAGTACTATAAGTCATTTGACTATGTCAAAAAGCTGCCATTTAAGTTCTATAAGAAGTCAACAAAAGTATTTGATAATACAGGTCTTATATATATGACATACAATTGCAGAAGAATTTCTCCTGATGCAGTTGAATACTACCATAAACTGTCAAAATGCAACAAGACATATCTTGCTGTGCCATATAAACTTCAAGCATATAATAGCATTGATGGAGTAGTTCAAATAGAAGTGCCAATAGATGATTTCTTCAACAAGTTTGACATATATATCTATACACCAGTTAATGTAAAATTTGACTGCAGTCCTCGGCTAGTTACAGAATGTTTTATGCAAGGAAAGAAAGTCATAAAAGAGCTTAACTATTATGATGTAGGACTAGAGACACGATACAATGACTGCATAAATAACTTAGAGTCATTGAATTTGACAGAAAATGACAATATTTTAGCATTGCTAGACAGTTGATTCTAGTAATGTATCATATATTTATGAGTAGTATATTGCTTCTAGGTGGAAATGGATTTTTAGGATCTGGACTTCAAGATGAGCTTAAAAACAGGAGAATTTGCTATAAGTCTATAGACAAAGAAAACTATGACTTGATAAACTATGCAAATATAAACAAATGCGTAGATGATTTGAAAGATGCTACATATGTAGTAGTTCTTGCATCTAAAATTGGCATAGAGCTGTTCAACGCAGACCCTATTTCTGCAAGCAAGTACAATTCATTGATACATAACTTCATCATTGATGCAATAAAAGCTGCATCAAAGCTGTATTAGAAGTCGTATAATGTCACATACTATTCTACAAGTGAAGTATATGGCTCACTTAAAAGCAAAGATGAAGTTATAACAGAGCATACACCATATAGTTTCATACAGAACAATGACAGATATCTGTATTCTTATGTCAAGCATCAAGCTGAGACTGACTATTTCAAGCTAAATTATGAACATCCAGAGATAGTGTCAAGCATAAAGATAGTTCATCCATTCAACATATATGGCAAGTACTAGCAAAGAGGCGTAGCATACTCAATGGTGAAGTCTGCACTTGAGCAGAATGTCATTTGGTACAATGAATACACTACTAGGACGCTGACAAGCTTGAAGCTAGCTAGCAAGATGTCAGTTGATGTAATTCTCTCTGACACAAGCAAGCATGTGAATGTAGCAGATCCAAGATGCTCATTGACATTGAAGTCACTTGCTTATATCATTAAAGACATTCTTGACATTCCAAACATCATGTTTGTAAGCAGGCCTCCAGACAGACTTATACAATACCGCCATGTTTCAACTCCAGATGCAGACACTTTTCTTGCAAGAAATGTCATGAATGATGAAATACTAGAGCTTGCAGAACAGATATCACTGAATGCAAATAAAAATAAAAGCTGCTAATATAGCAGCTTTTATTGTGGTAAGTGAGACTTAATTAAGCTAGTTTATATTGCATCAATTGTAGCTGGTAAGCCATTTACTGTGCTTTCTAAGTTGCTTACTCTATTAGCTAGCTAGCCAAACATTGTTATAAACTGCTAGAAGCTTCTTTCAAGCATGTTGAATTTGCCAATTGGCTAGCATTTGATATGAATTACAATATATGGAACATACCAGCTTGACTATGTAGTGCTCCAAGTTCCAGGTCCAACTGGGTTCTAGTTGACATTAGAGCTGTTCCAGTTTAGGTCTTTGACTTGTGACAGACCAAAATTTTTGTTTACACTGCCATCAGATGCATTTTTGAACGCAAAGCATATGCAGTCGTTCTTTACATTGTCACGATTGAACCGTATTGGCTTGTCAAATATAAATTTTGTAGCTACTCTAGCTGGTGAGCTTGGAACATTTATGTATTCTGATTCAGCGATGACATTTTCTGGCGCAAATGGTGATTCTAATGTGTCATCGTGCGTAGCGACTAGCTTCACAGTAGTAGCAGTCAAATTAGTTTCACGCTAAACTAAAGTCATTGCTGTCAATGTTGCATATTCTGAATTGCAGTCTGAAAGATCTAAACTAGTAGCAAGCCACTTCTTCAAGTTTAGTTTGATGTAGCTATTGTTGCCTTGGTCTAGAATAGATGATGTTATGCTTGAGCTTAGTGCTGCAGGAAGATATGCAGAGTCTATTGAGCCTGAAAGCTGGTCTATCTCTGAAATTGTTGCGAAGTCAGTTTCTTGATTCAATGATCCAAGTATAGTCATTGTTAGTTTCCTTTTTACTTAATATCAATGAATATATTTACTTTTACTGCAAGTACACTTATTCCATTATTTTAAGTGTAAATATATATCTAAATGGCTTCAAGCTGCATAGCAACTGCGTTTTATATGTAGTAAATAAGCATGTACCAATGATAAAGGCTTAAACAAACATGTCAACATACACAGATTTGCATAACCGTGTCAAAGAAAACATCACGGTAGACTACAACAACAGAGTTACTCCACAGCGCGTAAGATTCTTCAATGAGCAGAATGAATATTGGGGAACATTCCGCGGACATGTCTCAGCAGAGAACATCAACATCAATGGTGGTTCATTGAATGGCGTCACACTTAAAGATGTCATTCTTAATGGCTCAGTTGCTCTTCCTGATGGAATTGACCTCCACAAAGTCCTTCAGCAAGTCAAGCAGATATCTACAGATCTTGTCCAGACAGGAGAGATTCTTGAACAAGAGATTTCTGATCGTGAAACTGCAGTAAAGCAAGAGAAGATACAAAGACAGCAAAAAGACAAGTCTCTTAGCGATGAGATTGACACATAGGCAGATGTATTTGTCTAGAATATAGTAGCTGTTTCAGCATTTCTTGATGAACAGGACAGCAGCTTGTGTGCAGCTTTGCAGCAAGAAGCATGTGACAGAATCAGCAATGACAACTTCCTAAGTAATGCTATTATCGATTCAAGAGCTGA
>Ga0326511_10004973_pt1 | contig 10527 bp, 5 predicted proteins | sample 0_2496_0518_D_FD_203701 | JGI IMG/M metagenome (GOLD analysis project Ga0326511, IMG submission 203701) | Bovine rumen microbial communities from UC Davis, California, United States - 0_2496_0518 | ecosystem: Host-associated > Mammals > Digestive system > Stomach > Rumen | place: USA: California... | reverse complement strand
CTGGCATTGCCGAACGCACGGCAACGGATATGGACACCGGTATGTTTGGCGCATTGAAGCGCTTGGCGTCTGCGTTAAATGACGTGTACATAAGCATCGGAGACCTGACTTCAAGCACATTGGTCGACTGGATTGAGAGTCTTTCAAAAGCCATTAATCGATTCAGTACTTCTGATGGATTTTTCATTTATTTTACGCGGACATCGGTGCTGGCATTGACGCTGGTTGGAAGCTTCAGCATTCTTGTAAAGGCAATATCCATGTTTGGCATTGCGTTAGGAGCCATGTTCAATCCGCTTTTCAAGTTAGAGGCGATGCTTGACATGACAAGGAAACGCCAGGAGGATGAAGCAAAGGCAATGCAAACTGCGGCTAACGTGAAAAAGGCAGCAGACCTCAGGATGATAGCTTCAGAAAAAGCTCGGACGGCCGCCGAGCTAAGGGCAAGCGCGCAGCGCAATCTCATTCGCGCGCATGAGGCCGCGCATGCTGAGCGCGAGGTCGGGCGACGCATTGCGGCAAACAACAGCGCCATCGCAAGCGCAAGCGGAAAGAAGTCGAGCTTGGCTCTTGAGGCCGCGCCAAACCTCAATGCGTTGGCAAGCAATGTCTCGAATTTGAGAAGCGCAAGGTCCGAGGCGTTGCTTGCCAGGAAAGACCTCAACAACCAGCTTGCCGTCGCGCGCGCAAGCGGCAATGCCGGGCAGGTCGCGAACATTCGCGCGCAGCTTGCGGCAAACGGGGCGTTGCTGCAAACACAGAAGGAGCAGATCCGTGTCGCAATGGAGGCACATACCGCCGCAAGAAATGCCGTAAACGAGCAAATCGCGCAGCAGGATGTCCTCATAGCAAATGCACGCGCGGCAAATGCGCAGCTCAAGGAACAGGAAGCGCAGCTGCACAGAAATTCGGTGGCGACGATGCGAGATTTTCGCGCAAGCCAGGCAGCCGCGCAACTTGCCGTGAAAGACGCCGCAAGGGCAAACGCTAGCGCGACAAATGCCGAGGCGGCGATTCCGGCGTCAAAGCCGACTTTCAAGGAATTTCTTTCCAAGCGTGAGGCCGCAATTGCCGCACAGCGGAAAACGCAGCTGGCGCGCCAGCAGGCCGAAGAGGCGCAGGTTTACGCCGAAAGGAAGGCCGCGGACGAGCGCTATTACCAGAACTTGATTGCGCATGACCGTGCCGCGTTCGAGTCCGCGCAAGCGAACTCAATTGCCGAAACAAATGCAAAGCAGAGGCTTCTTGCGCTGAATGAACAGCAAATCGCATTGCGCGAAAGGGATATCCAGCTGGCAATGCAGGAGACTGAAGCAAAGGTTGCTGGAATCAATGCTGAAATTGCGGCGCAGCAACAACTTATTGCATCGCTTTCTGCGAACAGGAAGGCAAGGCGTGCCAATTATCCGCAGATTTCACAGCTTCGTTCCAGCATAGATGCGTTGAACTCGCAAAAACAGGCCGTCTTGGCAAACAGCGAAGCCAGTGTGCATGCAATTGAGCGCGAGATTGCGGGAATGCGCCAAAGAAGCGCCGAGCATCAGGCATATCTAAATCAACTGCAACGAGAAAGGCAAATAAGAGAAAGGGTGTTCGTCAAGACCAATGAAGGCAACCAGGAACTCCTGCATCGCTCAAGATTCGCGGCGGTTGATTCATCCGGGAATGTGCTGAGAAAGCAGCAGGAAGTCACCAACGCAATCAAAGCTGAGCGGAATGCGACAATTGCGTTGTCAGGCGCGGACATGAAGTCGATGGAAATCACAAGGCGCAAAATCAATGTCTTGATGAAGTGCGGCGGCACGCATTTGATGCTCGCCGGGCTTAGCAAGAAGCATTATCAGGAAATATTGAAGCTGTCATTTGCGGATGTCGCGTCTGCGGCAAGGAGCGCTGGTGCATCCAAGATTCGCGTCGCAGCATTGATGGTCGAAACCGCCGTCGCGAAGGCACTTGCGACTGCGATGGGGCTGTTGAAGGCAAGTTTTGATTTGATTGCCGCCCACCCAATAATGACTGCGTTGATTGTTCTTGTCGGGTATTATTCATTGCTGAGAAAGGGGATGGACAATGCGGCAAAGTCGGCCGCTGGAAATGCGGACGCGGCGCAAAAGCAATATGAGGAAATGACAAAGAAAGGCGAGGCGTTGAAAGAGAACATGAAGGCCGAGCAGGAAAGCATTGGCTATTTGATTGAGCTCGAGAAGCAGGGATACGCCACCGCAGAGCAGCAAAAGGCCGCGAGAAAGATAATCGACGAGCTGAACTCCAAATATGGCGAATTCGGAATCACCATGCAGGAGGTAACCGGAAAGATTAACGGCGCGATGAATGCGCAAAAGAAACTGAACGCAGAGCAAAAAAGCAGTGCAAGTGCGCAAAATCTTGACGAACAAGGAAGTTTGCAGCAGATTGTAAATACTCAAAAGAGCGCCCTGCTTGCGAACTCGCAGAAAAATTCCAGCTTCTTCAAGAATATGTTTTTGCACAACAATGGCGGTGTCAATGGCAAGCGCATGGATTTGATTAAGATGCTTGGCTACGAATGGGAAAAAGATAGAACCGCGATGTGGTTAGGCATCGATGATGGCAAGTGGGTGAACAGCAGGATGGAAAATCTTTACAAGATGAATCCAAATGAACTCCAGAACTATCGCGAACAGGTACACAGTGCATGGGTTGCTGTAACCAGCTGGGGATCGAATTATTCAACAGAAGCGGAAAATGTCAAAAACATTCTGGATGCCATCGACGATTTGATTGAAAAGAGAAAACAACTCATTCAATTGCAGAAAGAAGGCGTAGAAATCGGGAAAGAAGAGGCGCACCCAGAGGTCAAGAATGTACCAAACGAGCAGGATGCGAAAAGTGCCATGCAAGCCATGGAGGAAATGGCAGCGGCGAATAGGCGCAATGCGCAGGAACAATTTGGACAGACTCTTGATGACATTCGGAACAAGCGCCTGGAGTATGCAAAAAACGCCGGCACTGCCTATCGTTTCTATGAAAATGAAATGAAGATGGCGCAGTCGAACATGGACAATTACGATGGCGTCGTGCCGGTCAATGCCGTCGGAATGAACACCAAGCTTGGAGTTTACGGGAGAGGCAACATCGACTTGTTCGACATGGGCGCTATAGTGGATGAAAACGGCGACCGCATTGTTCAAAAGGGTGTCGGCATTGTGGAAAATGGGCTTAACGTGCTTATACCCACATTGGTACGCGACCTGAATGGCGAGATGAAAGAACTTTCCAAAGAAGAGGCAATTGACTACTACAGGCGAACTGGACAATATCTTGGAAAGTTTTCCACTCGCCGCGAAATGTACACCTATTCGGATGAGCTTGCGCGGCAGCAAGCCGAATACCAGTCAAACCGAAGCAACGACTATGTTGTCGCGCAGGTCGCCGCGCTTCGTGCAAGCGAGAACCTCATTCGGATTGCTGATGCGCAGAAACAGCAAGACATGGCATTTGACGACCAGATTGCCAGGGCCAGAGAGAACGAATTCTTTACGAATGGAGAAAAGGAACTGTCACGGCAAAAGGAACTTGACAACTTTGGCGGTGCGCTAAAGGTGCTTACTGGTTTAATCAATTTCAATGCTGCAGCCTGGCGCAATGCGACTGCTGAATACAATAGAACGCTCGCGGATGCACGGAAGGCCGGCGTGTTTAATGGTACGGCGACCGAGGATGTCGTGAAGGCATTTGAGGAGCGGCTTGGCGGGCTTCGGAAGCAAATAGAAATTCAGCGCGACCGCGAAATCCAGCTTAGGAAAGAGTACAATTCAAGTATTCAAACTCAAAGTGCCGGCTCCTTCTCGGCTCGTGCGCTGGACCGACTGGTTGGCCGCAATCCCGTCCAGGAGCGCATCGCGGAGGCGACGCGCCGGACTGCGGAGTATCTTGCGCGCATCACCGAGCTGGACCGGCAGAAGCTCCGCGCCCAGAACGACTTCAACAACGCATTGGGGACCGTGTAGAAGATGGCCAACAACCAGATACAAGTCACGCAGGTCTGGGACCGCAACGACTTCCAGATGATCGACGGCAGCATGGACAACGCGAAGTCCACGCTGTCCTATACATACGTCGTTCGCAATTGCGCGAATGAGGCCGAGGCGTGCCGCGCGGCATGGGACGCCGCTCCGGACTTCTGGCGCGAGGACCCGACGATGCGCACCGGCGGCATCCCGAAGGTCCGAGTCTCCATCGAGGAGCGCTGCGGCGAGACCACCTGGAAGGCGAAGGTGGACTACGAGCACCTCTCCGGCTCCGGCATTTCCGGCGGCGACGATGCCGCAGATGAGAGTTCGGATGTCGCGAGCGGCACCAAGGAGGTGACGTTCGAGGCATCGCTGGAATCCATCACGGTCATGAACGCAATCAGCCAGCGGCTGGTCTATGTCGCGCCGAATGCGCCGCGGCTCCTTGACTACTACGCCATACCAATCGGCTGGAACGGCAAGTTCGGGCCGGACTCCGACGCCACCGGCGTCTCCATCGAGCCGTCGGGATTGCGCGAGGAGTATCGGCGTCGCCTGTCCTACGACACGGTGCGCAGCGGCAACTGGCGCCGACGCATCGCCGACTGCCGGGGCTTCCTGAACATGGGCAAGTTCAAGAACTGGGCTCCTGGAGAGGCGCTGTTCCTTGGCGCGTCCTACCAGACGCCGCAGAAGGGCGCGAAGTTCGTCGACGTGACCTTCTCCTTCTCCATCCGGCGCAACGAGGCAGCAGCGACCCTTTCCGGCATTCCCATTGGGCCGGTCAAGGGCTGGGAGTATGTCTGGGCCGTCTATGACGACACGATGACTTCATCCAATTTTTTCACCAAGAGCATCCGCTATATCTTCGTTTCGCAGGTCTGCTATTTCGCCGACTTCGGAAAACTGGGACTTTGACATCATGGCGTTACTAAAGAAGGCAGTCGGAACCAAGCGGGCGGTCATTCCGTCCGCCAGCACCTACAACTCCATGGTGGAAAGCCTGAACCGCGGCGGCATCCATCCCGCGAAGGGTTTTCGCAACGGAAATGTTCTTTGCGTACCTGTCCTCAATGTCGGAGAACATACCATTCCGCTTGGCGGTCCGGTTGCCTTCAACAATTCCAACACTGAAGGCGCTTATTCATATTCGTCCGGGATATTTCCCGGCAGGTGGTACGGAGACTTGACGCAACAATTGGCTGCCAGCAATCCGCCTTGGGGCATTGCGCAGGAAGTAATAAACCCTGGCTGCTGTGGCGAGGTGCAGATTGCCGGCCCTGCGAAAATTTCTTTGTCGTATAGTCACGGCGGCGATTTGAAAGAATATGTCGTTCCGACTTCAGCTGGCGGATATGCCTTTTCCTCCAGCGGGTCTTGCCGCGTACTTGCTTGCAACACCTACGAGGTATTCTGCGTTCTGAACAGCGGCGGTTCCAGCGGTGGCGACATTGCCTACAAGGGCGACTTCCGCCTTGAGGCACAGTCTAGTTCGTCCAATCCACTTGTCATGCATGGCGGAACCGTCCATATCGGGCTTGACGAGATGACGGTTGGCGGATATCATCCGGCGTTTGTCGCTGGCGCGCACTATTGCAAGCTGGTGGTTGTCTGGGGCGGTCCGTCGCATCCAGACTCCTGGACATACCGCTGGGAGGACAGCATGTTTGAAAAAATGTCGTATCTCGAGTGGCAGAAGGTTCTTGCTTCTTATGAGGTTTCCAATGTAACTGGTGTGCTGTATGTCACAAAGGTAAACCAGCTCTGGAGTAACGGCAGTCTAGTGCTGTCCGGGAGGGTTGTCTGATGGCAGGATGGCAGGACTACGGATTTTATCCAGGCGGCATCTGCACAATGGCACAGCAGTGGGTTGCGGTCGAGGGACTTGCCGCCGCCTTCAACGAGCGCGTCGCGCTTTTCGAGGACACTGGTTACCGGAAGCATTTCGTCAAGTTCGATATTTCCAAGTATTCCACTCCGGGGATTGCGTTTCTTGAACTTGCCAAAGAGTTTTTTAAGGATGTCTTTTTTCATACTTACCGCTTCGACAGGAAGTTCCGAGACAGCTATGCTTGGTGCGTCGACGATCCTCTGTCCGTAGATTTCGTCTCGAAAACTCAATTTGAGCAACGCGACTTGGCATTGGCATGGCTTGGGAACTTCTTTGGCTTTGACGCACCTGACGACCCAGGCGCTGTCGCTACGAACCTGTTCAAGTTTCGTCCCTGGGGCGAGGCCTGCCGTAATCTTTATTTGCTCATCAACAACTGGCGCTATCATTACGAATTGGCCGACTGTATTCGTTTTACCCGCGCTAATTACGAGGATTACGAGCGCGATAAAACTACGGAACTTTATCGCAAGGCGTTTGAGGCTGGAGAGTCATCTGGGTGGTCAGATTATTCTTTTACCCGTTTTCGTGTACTCAAAGATGATATTATTTCCCAAATCAATGTTGGCGCTATTGTCTTTCATATCATCGGACGTCTTTATAATTACTATTGTTGTTGTACTGTTGATTGGCTTCCTCGTGGGGCTGGCTTTTGCGCACGAGAAGACTTGCCGGACCTTGCGGATTGCGCGGCTGGCTACATTGCGATAATGGGTGAATGCCGCGATTGGGCGAGTATGTCCGCCGCTTGTCCTCCTGGCACAATCTTGTCCGGAAGGGCGCAACCAGGCGTCGAGTGCTATTCGCCCTTTGCCAACTGGTCCTTTGTGCCGGAGCCGGACAGATTTGAAACAGGCTCAGCAATCGCGGAATGCACGTTCCCACTTGTCTGCTACGACCTCGCGCCGAAACTTTCCTTCTACCGTTCTGAAGACCGCATCGTCAAGAATTGACCTACATTTCACTAACATTCCATGCCATTTGGCATATATGTACATGGCGTACACATTTTGCGGGGTTAGCTCAGTAGCAGAGCGGCAGTCTTTTTCGATTGTGTTTTCCGCTGCGCCAGTCGGCGGTGCAAGTCCGCCACCCCGCGTTTTTTTTGCATTCCGCGTATAAAGTAGAAAACTGAAAACACTACAGAGGAAATAGGGAAAATGCAGGAAATCATCATGTATGCGGTCGCCAGCTCCACGCTTGGAGCCGTCCGCGACTATGCCAATGCGCAGGGGCAGCAAGCCCCGACATTCTCGCTTGGTTCGCCGGTGCTGCTCAAGCTGCGCATTTTCGACGACTACAACGAGAGCAATCCCTATCCCATCGACCAGCTTTCCGGCGTGGTCTCTTGGCAGGCCGTCTTCGACCACGACTTCGCGCAGGGCACGACTCCGGTGATTGTCGCCGACAACGCGAACATTGTAGCGCGAAGCATTAGCGACACCATCAACGGGACGGACTACGAGTTCACGGAAATCGCGATTCCGCTCCTGAACATGAACACCCAGGAGCTGGCCGCGCTGTTGGGCGACGCAGAGGAATACTACGGTCTGCACATGGAGCTGGTCGGGTTCGACGCGCTGGGCGCGGAATCTTTCCTGCTCCAAGTCAAGAACTTCACGGTGCGCAACCGTATCTACTACAGTTCGGACCCCACGCCCATCTCCCCCGACTACCTGACTGCCTCGCAGGTCCGCGCGCTCATCGCCGCCGGTTTCGCCATCCAATATTCCGACGACGGCGAGACCTGGCACGACACCCAGGCGTCCGGCGACCAGTATATCCGCATCCGCTCCGCCTCGGACGCCTCTGCCGCGTGGTCGTCGGCCATCGCCATCCCATCCGGCGCACCGGGCAAAGACGGCGAGGACGGCGCGTCGGCTTACGAAATCTGGCTGGCCAACGGCCACGCGGGCACCGAGGCGGACTTCCTGGAGTGGCTCAAGGGCGCGGACGGCTCCGGCGTGAACTCCGCGACCGCCACGACGCTTTCGCCCGGAAGCGCGGCCACGGTGTCCCTCGCGGACGGCGTGCTGAACATCGGCGTCCCGCGCGGGAACGCTGGAGCCTCCACCTACACCTACGTCGCCTACGCCGAGGACAGCTCCGGGACCGGCTTCAGCCTGGAGCCAAGCAACACGCGCAAGTACCGCACGGAAATCCACACGGCGCAGGAAATCGCCACGCCGACCGCATCGGACTTCGCTGGCGCGACCTGGGTGAAGTACATCGGCGACAACGGAGACGGGGCCTTCACCGTGGACGACACGTTCAGCGGCACTTCCGAGAACGCCGTGCAGAACAAGGTGATAAAGGCGAAGTTTGACGCGCAGGACGCGTCCATCACCGCCATCCAACGCACGCTGAACAACAAGCAGGAAGCGCTGAGCTTCGACACCACGCCGACCCCCAACTCGAACAACCCGGTGACCTCCGGCGGCATCTACGCCGCGCTCCAGGACATCACGCCAGGCGGTGGCGGGGACTCCATCGCGGACGAGAATGTCGTAAGCCAAATCGACAGCATCTCCACCATCGTATCCTACTACAATAACGCCCAGCACGGCTTCGCGGCTGGCATCAACAAGGTCATGGTCTGCGCGAACGCCAACACGGACAGCGACACCGAACTGAAGCAGGGCCACGCCTACGCGGTGGTTACTCTTCCGGAGTCCATCACAACCGAGACCATCACCATCTGGCAGTGGACCATCTCCTGGACTGCGACCACCCGGCTCCACCTCATGACCACCGCCGAGGCCGAGGCGCAGGAGCGAGAGGACATCTACGGACGCTTCGGCGGGGACTACTATCGCGATGAGACCGGCGGCGGTTGGCTGCGCGACGACCGCGCGTATCGCATCATCACCGGCACGCTCGCTGGCGAATCGACGCCGCAGTATGTCATCGTCCCCGGCAACCTAAAATGGGATACTATGAGCTTCGGAGACATCTACTCCGGCATCCAGGCCATCGAGACCGACCCCGGACACATCGACGGAAAGCTCTGTGGCACCACCCAGCCGGGCACGCAGCTGACCGACTACGAGCCTTACATCGGCGGGCGCGTGGTGCGGCGTGTGTACACCCTGCGTGGCCTGACCATCCTCATCCACGACATCACCCCATGCGTCGTCGGCTCGTGCCCGCTGGAGGCACGCATCGCCGCGCTCGAAAACGCCTAACCACTCACCGCCATGGCAGACACCACCAACATCTACAGCATCAACCTTCGGCTGGTCGCCAACACGCCATACGCCGTGCCCGTGTCGGCGGACAACCGCCGCCAGGAGAAGCCGCCAGTTCTTGCGCGGGGCGTTCCCGCCATCCTGCGCATCCGGCTCTTCGAGGCTGGCAGTTCCAGCGCGTCCGGACTGATACCCGCCACTGACCTCAAGGCCATCTACAATTCCATCAATCTAGTTGTCGCGCAGGACTTCGACGAGGCGACCACGCCGCTGGTGGTGGCCGACCCGACCGCGCCATACATCGACGAGGACGCCGATTGTATCGTTATCCCGATGAGCCACATGCAGACCGAGGAGCTGGCGGCCGCCATCGGCACGCGCCCGGCCATCGACTGCGGCGCGGAATTGCAGCTCTACAACACCGCAGTCATCGACCTGCCCACGAAGCTTATCCAGTTCCCCTGCGCCATCCAGAACCGCAGGGGCTTCGAGGGCGAGACCGAGCCGTCGCCGGTGGTGAGCACCCTCTGCCGCGAATACGCCGAGGCCGCATCGGCGTCAGCGACGCGTGCGGAGTCCGCCGCATCCACGGTGGACGGCGTGGTGAGCGCAGCCGAGGCCGCGAGGGACGCCGCAAAAGCAGCCGCAACCGCCGCCCAGAGCTCCGCAGGTTCGGCGGCATCAGCCGCTACCAACGCCAGCGCCAGCGCGAACCTCGCCCGGTCCGCCAAGACCTCTGCGGAAACCGCCGCGACCGCCGCAGCCGCATCGGCCACCGCCGCAGCCGCTTCCGAGGCCGCGTCGCAGCGTGCATACGAGTATATCTCGAACAACACGCAGTGGCTTGACCTCTACCTCAACGAGGATGAACAGTTGGTTATGCAGCAGGTGAACGGAACCTTCGACCTCGACGTGAACGCCGACGGCCAGCTCATAATGACCTTCGAAACAGCAGCTTAACAGGAGATACAGACCATGGCAACCATTCAGAAAAACTTCGGCGCCATCACCGCCTACGGCCTCGCCAAAGAAGCCGGTTACACCGGCACCAAAGAGCAGTTCCAGGCGGGACTGATTGAGAGCGCCACCGCCGCCGCGACCGCCACGCAGAAGGCGCAGGAAGCCGCCGAGTCCGCGACCGGAGCCGCTGACGCAAAGACCGCCGCACAGACCGCGCAGTCGGCATCGGAGAGCGCCCGCGACGGCGCGCTCTCCTACCGCGACCAGACGCAGGCGCTGCACGCCTCCGTCATGGCGGCGGTCGGCAGCTTCCTGGTCGGGCCAGCCTACAATGTCGGCGTGACCGTCTCCGGAACGCAAGTCTCGATATGCTGGAGCGACCCGGCGGACAACCTCAAGGACGACCTGACCGCCTACGCCTACTGGGCGAAGACGCGCCTGGTCATGAAGACCGGCGGCTTCCCGGAGAACGAGACGGACGGCGTGACGCTGGCCG
>Ga0326511_10004972_pt1 | contig 10531 bp, 5 predicted proteins | sample 0_2496_0518_D_FD_203701 | JGI IMG/M metagenome (GOLD analysis project Ga0326511, IMG submission 203701) | Bovine rumen microbial communities from UC Davis, California, United States - 0_2496_0518 | ecosystem: Host-associated > Mammals > Digestive system > Stomach > Rumen | place: USA: California... | reverse complement strand
ACCGATTTTGACGGTAACTTCCAGATTCAAGCTAACAGTGGTGACCAGCTGACGGTGTCCTACATCGGATATGCCGACTATGTGGCCGCTGCTGCACCCAACATGGCTATCGTGCTCGAAGACGATGCTGCCAAGTCGCTCAACGAAGTGGTGGTCATCGGTTACGGTGTAGCCAAGAAAAGCGACCTGACCGGTTCGGTGACGGCCCTGAAGCCCGACACGAAGAACAAAGGTGTCGTCGTGAACCCGCAGGACATGATGCAGGGTAAGATAGCCGGTGTCGTGGTCAACTCTAACGACGGTACGCCTGGTGGCGGTGCCCAGATCCGCATTCGCGGCGGCTCGTCATTGTCGGGTAGCAACGACCCGCTGATCGTGATTGACGGTATGGCTATGGACAACAATGGTGTGAAGGGTCTTTCCAACCTTCTGGCCATGGTGAACCCGCAGGACATCGAGTCGTTCAACGTGCTGAAGGACGCTTCGGCCACCGCCATCTATGGTAGCCGTGGTTCTAACGGTGTCATCATCATCACCACGAAGAAGGGCCGCCGAGGCCAGAAGCCCCAGGTGAGCTACGCAGGTAGCGTGACGGCCAGCTTCAACAAGAGCACCGTGGATGTGATGGATGGCAACGAGTTCCGTAATTTCATCAACAACCTCTATGCCGGCGATGCCAACTATGCCAACGCCATCGACGCGCTCGGTACGGCCAACACCGACTGGCAGGACCTCATCTTCCGCAGCGCTTTCAGTCACGACCACAACGTCACGGTGAGCGGTGCCATGAAGAATCTGCCCTACCGCCTCTCCGTGGGCTACACCGACCAGCAGGGTACGCTGAAGACTTCCGACTTCCAGCGTACGACGGTGGCCCTGAACCTGAACCCCTCGCTGCTCGACGACCATCTGACGATGAACCTCAACGGTAAGGGTATGTATGCCCACACGAAGTATGCCGACGGTGGTGCCGTGGGTGCAGCCGTGTTCATGGACCCCACACAGGATCCTTACGCCTACACCTCGAAGTATCACCACGACATGTTTGCTGCCGACGGCACATCGGCTGAGGCCGTGCTGAAGAACTTCGGCGGCTACTTCCAGTGGATTTCCAACGGTTCATCGCTCGGCGACCCCACCTGGCCCTACACCTACAACAACCTGGCCACGAAGAACCCCGTAGACATGCTGAACAGCAAGGACGACCGCGCCAACAGCTATGCCTTCATCGGTACGGCTGAGATCGACTATAAGGTGCACGGCTTCGAAGACCTGCGACTCCACGTCACGGGTGGTGCCGACCTTTCTACAGGTAAGCAGCAGACCGACGTTGCCAACACCTCGGCCAACTCCATCTACTACGGCTGGTCAGGCTGGGACAAGATCGTGAAGCGCAATCTGTCGTTCAACACCTACGCTCAGTATTACAAGGACTTCGCCGAGACCCAACACGTGGATGTCATGGCCGGTTACGAGTGGCAGCACTTCTGGCGCCACCAGACCACCGAGGGCACGGGCTACTATCCTTCTACCCACAGCACCAATGCCAATCAGCAGCATGAGCCCAGCACCTCGGAGTACAAGACAGAGAGCTACCTCGTATCGTTCTTCGGCCGTGCCAACTACACTGCCTTCGACCGCTACATGCTCACGGCAACCATTCGTCACGACGGTACTTCGCGTTTCAAGAAGCACTTCGCTACATTCCCCGCTTTCGCTTTTGCATGGCGCATCAACAACGAGCCGTTCCTGAAGAATACGTCATGGCTCAGCGATGCCAAGCTGCGTCTCGGCTGGGGTAAGACCGGTCAGCAGGAAGGCGTTGGCGACTATTGCTGGATTGCCACTTACTCGAAGAACCAGGGCAACGGCTCGTACTATCCCGTCTACGGTGACGGTGCGCTCTATCGTCCTGACAACTTCACTCCCGAACTGAAGTGGGAGACCACCACAACATCTAACATTGGTCTCGACTTCGGTATCCTGAATCAGCGTCTGTCGTTCTCTATCGACGGTTACTACCGCAAGACCACCGACCTGCTGAACTATGCTCCCGCTCCCATCATGACGGCTGTGCGTAACAAGTGCTGGCAGAACATCGGTTCGCTGAAGAACGTCGGTGTTGAGTTTGCCGTTGACTGGAAGGCTGTTCAGACCAAGGACTGGTTCTGGACGCTGAACTACAACGTCACCTACAACCACAACGAGATTACCGACCTTACAGGTGTGAACGACGGTATCCCCGTAGAGACCGGTCCCAACATCGGTGGTGGTACGGGTAACTACGGTATGGCCAACCAGGTGGGCTTCCCGGCCAACAGCTTCTACGTCTACCAACAGGTGTACGATGAAAACGGCAAGCCCGTTGAGAACATGGTCGTCGACCGCGACGGCGACGGCAAGATCACCTCTTCCGACCGCTATCTCTACAAGAGCATCGCCGCCCCGCTGACCATGGGTCTGAGCTCGCGTCTGGAGTACAAGAACTGGGACTTCGGCTTCTCGTGGCGTGCCAGCATCGGCAACTACGTCTACAATGGTGTGGAGCAGGGCTTCAGCAATGTCAGCAAGGCTTCTATCTGGCGCTCGTCCAACTACACCGCCAACCTGACGAACGAGGCACTTCTGAAGGGCTTCCAGACCGACGAGCTGCAGGCTAAGCTCACCGACTACTACGTGCAGAACGGCAGCTTCCTGAAGCTCGACAACATCACTCTTGGTTACAGTTTCGAAAACCTCTTCCGTGGTGCCAGCTACAAGGGACTCAACGGCCGCGTCTATGCTACGGCAAGCAATGTGCTGACCATCACTAAGTACAAGGGACTCGATCCTGAGGTGAACTCCGGTGTCGACAACAATATGTATCCCCGTCCGTTCTCTGTCATCGTAGGTCTTAACTTGAACTTTTAATTAGAAAAGGAGAATTACAATATGAAAAAGTATATAAAAGCAATATTACCAGCGGCCGCCCTTGTGCTCACAATGGGGATGACATCGTGTACTGGCGACTTGGACGTCACACCGATCGACCCGAACCTGGCCCTGGAATTTGAACCCGAGGGACTGCTGAACAAGTGCTATGCCAACTTCGCCATGCAGGGCAACCAGGGTGGAAACGAAGTCGACATCGACGGCTTCGACGGCGGTACGGTAGGACTGGTTCGCCAAATGTGGAACTCTAACGAGCTGACTTCCGACGAGGCCATCTGCGGATGGGGCGACGCCGGTATCACTGAGTTCGTTACCAACACCTATGGTGACCAGCACCCCATGCTCTACGGCTACTATGCCCGTCTGACCACAGGTATCACCTATTGCAACCAGTACATTGCCGAGGCTGGCAGCTACAATGCCACGATGACGGCTGAAGCCCGCTTCCTGCGCGCTTTCCAGTACTATCTGATTATGGATGCCTGGGGATCTGTGCCCTTTGCCACAGAACCTCTTGCCACTCCGAAGCAAATCAGCCGTCAGGAAGCTTACGACTGGCTCCTGGAGGAAGTGCTCGACCTGGAGAAGGACCTGAGCGATGCCAAGGCTAAGAAGTCTACCGATGCCGGCTATGGCCGCGTCGACAAGGCTGCTGCCTGGATGCTGCTGGCCCGCCTCTACCTCAATGCTGAGGTTTACACTGGCACCGCTCAGTGGGCAAAGGCTGCCGAGTATGCCAAGAAGGTGATGGATTCTGACTATCGCATCAACAAGACCGGTGCCAACCAGTGGAGCGCCTACCAGATGCTCTTCATGGCCGACAACGGTGAGAGCAATGCTGCCTACGAGGGCATCTTCCCCTTGCTGCAGGATGGCACGATGTCTCAGAGCTGGTGCTCTTCGCTCTTCCTCGTTGCCTCGACCTTCGATGCTGAATTGCACTCCAACGTGAACGATCCTTCTGCTACCAACAACACCGACCAGGCCTGGGGTGGCAACCGCTGCCGTCCTACCCTGCTGCAGAAGTTCGGCATCACCGACGACCACCACTTCACCACTTGGGACATGACGGCTGCCATGGGCGACGACCGTGCACTCTTCGACGGTGTCGACCGCCTCTACGAGAACACCGACCCCGGCGTGTTCAAGAATGGCTATGCCACCACCAAGTTCACCAACTGGCGTTCTGACAACGGCAACACCCATTCCGCAACATTCGCCGACATGGACTTCTTCATCATGCGTGCCGCTGAGGCCAACCTGACTTATGCCGAGGCTACAGCCCGTATGAACAACGGTGTGACCACTACTGAGGGCAAGGCTGCCATCGACGAACTCATCGACCGTGCACATGCCACCAAGAAGGCTTCCTACACGCTCAATGACATCTACGACGAGTGGTCGCGCGAATTCTACTTCGAGGGTCGTCGCCGTGTGGATATGATCCGCTTTGGCAAGTTCGGTGGCAAGAGCGTATTCCCCATTCCCTCTGTTGTCATCACTGCCAATGGCTTTACACAGAACCCTGGTTATTAAAATATTAAAACGTTACTGACAATGAAAAATATATTCAGATCATCATTGATGGCACTGGTTGCACTCGCCGCCTTTACGGCATGTGAAGACGACCGCGACTCCAACCCTGTGCTCAATACATCCGGCAATGTGACCTTCGAACTCAATGCTCCTGAGTTTGCCGGACTTGATGTCGTACTTGCTTCTACCGAGTCGCTCGGACTGACCTGGTCGCAGCCGGTGCTGACAGCCGACAATGCACCTCTGGGTTCCGCCGGTACCTACGGCCTCGTCTATGAGGTACAGGCTTCGAAGGACGGAAACTTTACGAAGACTTTCGCCGATGCCCTGGCTGAAGTGACCGACGAAGAAGGCAACTTCACCGGCATACCGAGCGGACACGACTACACGGTGCTCGATGCCACCATCGATGGCTGCAAGGCCCAGCTGCTCTCTGAGGACCTCAACACAGCCCTCAACCAGCTCAACATATGGCCCGATGCCGCAGCGATGACCACCTCCGACCTCTATCTGCGCGTGCTGGCCTACAATTCGAAGGGCGACGGCACCAAGCAGCTGCTTGCCACGAGTTCCACACAGAAGGTCCGCCTCGTTCCCTCTGCCTGGATTGATGTCATGGATGTTCCTGCCAAGGAGAGCTATCTCTGGGTGCCTGGCAACGGCAATGGCTGGAATCATGGCGTGGCTCCTGTCCTCGTTTCTACCGATGGCGAAATCTACACGGGTTATGCTTACATGAACGGTGAGTTCAAGTTCACACCTGTTGGCGACTGGTCGGCAGAGTACAACAACGGCAGCTTCTCGACGGTCAGCGACAACATCGACCTCGGTGATGGTGGCGGTGGCAACCTCAACTTCACCGGTGCTCCGGGCATGTACTTCTTCACAGTGAATCCCGGCGAAGGCACGCTCACGGCAACGCCTGTCACATGGTCGATCATCGGCGGCTTCAACAACTGGGGCGGCGATGAGGTCATGACCTACGATGAGAGCAACCACTGCCTGAGCTGCACGGTGACCTTCGACACCGATACCGAGTGGAAGTTCCGTCGCGACTCCGACTGGACTTACAACTTTGGCGGCACGCTCGATGCACTCGTTCAGGATGGTGGTAACTTCACGGCAACGGCTGGTACCCACACCATTCAGCTCTTCATTGAGCGTCCTGCTCAGGATGGCTTGCATGCTACTATGGATTAATTACGTCTGAACCCAAAAATCAAAGAATACAATTATGTTAAAGAAAATATTATTCGGAATGTCTGCCCTGGCGCTGCTTTCAGCCTGCACAGAGGACTTCACCGACTGGGCAGAACCGCAGAGCAACCCGGCAGTGCCTGCAAAGACTGTGAGCTGGAATGTTTCAGCAGCACAGCAGGATGCTTACGTGCTCGACAACATTACGACCGAAGCAGTCAAACTGATCAATGTCACGCTGCCCGAGGGTGTCTCGGCCGATTCTTACAATGTGAAACTTACTGCAGACGGTGCCAACTATGCTGACTACAACCTCACGGCCGACGCACAGGGCAATGTCACGGTTGCCGACCTGCAGAAAGCCACTACCGAGATGTTTACCGTCGAGGCCATCGAGCGCACTTTTAATGCCGTTGTTTCGGCCGACGTGAATGTCAAGGGCGAGGAAGGAAGCGCTGCCGTGCGCATGGTTTCCGAACCGCTGACGGTGAAGGTCGTGCCTCAGGCTCCGAAGTTTGCTCCCTTCATCTACTTCATTGGTGCTACCGATGGCTGGTCGGCATCCGACCAGAAGCTGGCTTGCCCGAATGGCGACGGCCTCTACACGGGCTTCTGCTATGTGGCCGACCCCAATGGTTGGGGCATCGCCTTCAAGTTCCAGCGTGAGGCTGGTTCTTGGGACAACGAGATCAATGCCAATACGTTTACCACGAAGTCGGGTGTCTCTGGCGACAACAACATCGAGGTGGCCGAGGAAGGCGTCTACTACTTTGAGGTCAACCTGGCCAACAACAGCATTTCTGCCGTGAAGGTGAATGCTATGGGTATCATCGGCGACTTCAACGGTTGGGGTGGTGATGTCGAAATGGCATGGAATGCTACCGACTACTGTTTCGAGGTTACCAATGCCGGTGTGAATGCCAATGGCTGGAAGTTCCGCGTGAACAACGACTGGGGCATCAACCTCGGCGGTTCCGTTGACAACCTCGTGGCCAATGGCGACAACCTCAGTGTTGTGGGTAAGACCATCAAGCTCTATCCCACGCGTAAGACCTCTGACAAGATCTTCTGCACCGTGGAATAACCCTCAGGCTTGCACGAGCCTATGAATCAAATCGGGCGGAGAGGACACTCGCAAGAGTTCCCCTCCGCCTTTTTGTTTTAAAAAAACTAGAATCTCTAGATGATCTAGAAAACCCAAAAAACAGAAAAAGAAATGAAAAAATCCGTACATCTCCTCCTTGCCTTGGCCGTGCTCCTCGTCGTGGCATGCCAGCCCAAGCAGCAGGAACCCGAGGGACCAGTGGCTCCGCTGGCAAAGATGCCGGCCGTGAAAGATGTCGCCATGTATCAGGTCAACCCCCGCGTGTTCGCTCCCGAGAACTCGCTGCGCGCCGTGGCCGACCGCATCGACAGCATCCAGGCGCTGGGCGTCAACGTCATGTGGGTCATGCCCATCTATCCCATCGGCATCGAGAAAGGCAAGAACTCGCCTTACTGCATACAGGACTACAAGGCCATCGCGCCTGAATTCGGAACGCTCGACGACTTCAAGTATCTCGCCCGCACCTGCCATGAGCACGGCATGGCCATCATCCTCGACTGGGTGGCCAACCACACGGCGTGGGATCATCCTTGGGTGAAGGAACATCCCGACTGGTACACCCACGATGAGAAGGCCGATACCATTATCCATCCGCGTCCTTGGGACTGGTACGACGTGGCCGACCTGAACTATGACAACAAGGAAATGCGCAAGGCCATGATCGACGCCATGAAGTTCTGGATTGCCGACGTGGGCATCGACGGCTTCCGCTGCGACGTGGCCGACGGCGTGCCTGCCGACTTCTGGAAGGAAGCCATCGACACGCTGCGCCAGGCTGCCGGCAAGCGCCAGATCCTGATGCTTGCCGAGGGCAAGCGCCCCGATAACTTCACCGCAGGTTTCGACATGAACTACGGCTGGGACTTCAAGGATCAGATCGTGCGCGTCTTCAACGAAGGCCAGCCCGCCTCGTCGCTCTTCGATGCCGACAAGGCCGAGTACGACAGCCTTCCTGCAGGCAAAGTAAAGCTGCGCTTCACCACCAACCACGACCATTCTACCGAGAAGACGCCTCCCGTGGAGTTCCAGTCGCTGCGAGGCTCCATGGCTGCCTATGTGGCCTCGGTGTTCCTGCATGGCGGTGCCCTCATCTACGGATCGCAGGAGGTAGGCTATCCTGAACCCATCAACTTCTTCAAGTATGTGCCCGTCGACTGGAATGCCAATCCACAGACCTATGCCGAATACAAGCAGCTCATCAAGATCTATAACGAGAATCCTGAGGTGCGTGAAGGTGCCGTCGTGCCCTATCCCCACAACGACGTGCTGGCCTTCGAGCGCACACTCGATTCCTCCCGCATGCTCGTGCTCGTCAACCTGCGCGATTCGGCCATCACCATTCCCACACCGCAGCCCTGGCTCAACAAGGAGGCCATCGACCTTCGCACCAACTTCTCGGCCTCGCTGCGCGATTCCGTTCCTCTGGCTCCCTTCGCCTATTTCATCTTGAAGTAAAGCCTACCCCCGGCCCCTCCCTAAAGGGAAGGGGGAAAGCTCCCCCCCGCCCCTCCAGAAAGGAGGAGGAATAAAAAAAGAAAAAGAAAGAATTGAGAAAATGAAAAGAAATCATCCCCTCTACGGTTTGCTGCGACTCTGTCGCGGTCACCGCTCTCTCCAGAGAACCCTTTTTGCCCTCACCCTCCTGCTCGTGCTCCCCTCCTTGGGAGGGGCCGGGGTAGGCCTCCGCGCTGCCGACGGATGGCCCTCCCAGTACAAGGGCGTCATGCTGCAGGGCTTCTACTGGGATTCCTTCGATGCCACCAACTGGAACGTGCTGAAGTCGCAGGCACAGGAACTCGGCCAGTATTTCTCGCTCGTCTGGCTGCCCCAGAGCGCAAACTGCGGCGGGCAGTCCATGGGCTACGACGACCTCTACTGGTTCTCCAACTACAACTCCTCCTTCGGCACCGAGCAGGAACTGCGCTCCCTCATCAAGGCTTTCCGCGACAACGGCATAGGCACCATTGCCGACGTCGTCGTCAACCACCGCAAGAGCAACAATGGCTGGTTCGGCTTCCCCACCGAGACTTACAAGGGCGTCACCTACGCCATGTCCTCCACCGACGTCTGCTCTAACGACGACAATGGCAAGGCTAAGACCGAGGCCGACCGTCTTGGCGTCAGCCTGGGCAACAGGGACACTGGCGAAGGTTGGGATGGCATGCGCGATCTCGACCACACCAGCACCAACGTGCAGAACACCGTGAAGGCTTATCTGAAGATGTTGCTCGAAGACCTGGGCTACGTAGGCTTCCGCTACGACATGGTCAAGGGCTACAGCGGCTCCTATACGAAGCAGTACAACGAGTACAGCAATCCCACCTACAGCGTCGGCGAATGCTGGGACGGTACGCAGACCATCCGCAACTGGATCGATGCCACCGAGAAGTCGTCGGCTGCCTTCGACTTCCAGTTCCGCTACACCGTGCGCAATGCCGCCAACAACGGCGACTGGTCCAACCTCGGCAAACAGAACGATGGCAACTGGCCCCTCGTTTCCAACAACTACCTCAGCGGTGCCTATCGCCGACTGGCCGTCACCTTCGTTGAGAACCACGACACCGAGCGCCGCTCCAATGCCGCCCAGGATCCGCTGAAGAAGGACACACTGGCTGCCAATGCCTACCTGCTCGCCATGCCCGGCACACCCTGCATCTTCCTCACCCACTGGATTGATTGCAAGCAGGCGCTGAAGGCCATGATCGATGTGCGCCGCCTCGTAGGCATCCACAACGAGAGCACCACCGCAAACATGGCTGCCAACAAGAACTACTATGCCGTGCGCACCAATGGCACCGAGGCCCAGCTCTTCTGTGTCGTGGGCACCGATGCCGCCACCTACCAGCCCAACGGCTCCTGGGTGAAAGTGCTCTCCGGACACCACTACGCCTACTACCTGCAGCCCTCCATGAACATCGCGTGGGTCGACTGCGCCTCGGGACACTACGAAAAGTCCTTCCAGGCTACGCTCACAGCCGTCAGCGACCAGGCTGGCGCCCAGCTCGTCTACACCCTCGACGGCTCAACGCCTTCTGCCAGCAATGGCACGCGCTGCGCCAGCGGCACCCGCGTCACCATCCCTGCCGAGAAAACCACCACGCTGAAGGTCGGTCTGCTTGTGGGCTCTGCGGTGAGTTCCATCCAGACGCGACAGTACGAAGTGAGCGAGACCAAGCCCGACGAGGTCGTCATTCCCGACTTCTGCACACGTGAGGCCGACGAGGTCTGCGCCTTCTTCGAGGCTCCTCTCACCTGGACGCAGACCATTGCCTGCTGGGCCTGGACCGATTCGCCTGCCGACAACTTCACCTTCTCCCAGCGCAAGGACTGGCCCGGCGTCGACTGTACCTATCTCGGCACTGCCCAGAACGGCAAGAAGGTCTGGAAATGGACGTGGGACGGCACCAAGCAGAACAACACTTCCGCCACGCAGCCCGCGATGATCATCTTCAGCAATGCCGGCTCGCCGCAGACCGCCGACCTCGCCTTCACCAACGGCGGCTACTACACCATCGACGGCCTCCAGGCACAAGTCGCCACCGGCATCCGGCAAATGGAAAATGGAGAATTCAAAATGGAAAATGCTCCCGTCTACGACCTCAGCGGACGAAAAATCCTAAATCGTAATTCCCTAAATCGTAAATTGCCCAAAGGCATCTACATCGTCAACGGTCAGAAAGTCGTTATTCGTTAATTCAACTTCCAAAACTTCCGTAAATCGTAAATCCGTAAATCGTAAATCCGTAAATCGTAAATCCGTAA
>Ga0326511_10004971_pt1 | contig 10533 bp, 7 predicted proteins | sample 0_2496_0518_D_FD_203701 | JGI IMG/M metagenome (GOLD analysis project Ga0326511, IMG submission 203701) | Bovine rumen microbial communities from UC Davis, California, United States - 0_2496_0518 | ecosystem: Host-associated > Mammals > Digestive system > Stomach > Rumen | place: USA: California... | reverse complement strand
CCTTTGTGGGCACGATATAAGTTAAGCAGATGATAGACAGGGCGACAGTAGACAAGATTATTGATGCGGCGCAGATTGTTGACGTCGTTGGCGAGTTCGTGACGCTTCGTAAGGCGGGTGTGAACTATAAAGGATTGTGTCCTTTCCACGACGACCGGAATCCGTCGTTCATGGTCAGTCCGTCGAAGAATATCTGCCACTGCTTTGTCTGTGGCAAGGGTGGCACGCCTGCCGGTTTCCTGATGGAACACGAGCAGATCACCTATCCTGAGGCCCTGCGCTGGCTGGCCAGGAAATACAACATCGAGATTCAGGAGAAGGAGCTGACTGACGAAGAACGCCAGCAGCAGAGTGAGCGTGAGTCGATGTTCATCGTCAACGAGTGGGCCGGCAAGTGGTTCCATGACATCCTGAAGAACGACCCTGACGGCATAGCCATCGGTAAGCAGTATTTCCGCAGCCGTGGCATCCGCGACGACATCATCGAGAAGTTCCAGTTGGGCTACGCGCCCCAGAAGCGCGATGCCCTGGCGTCTGCTGCTAAGAAGGCGGGCTACCAGCCGGAATTTCTGGTGAAGACGGGACTGTGCTATGAGCGAACGGAGAACGGAGAACTGAGAACTGAGAGGTATGATAACCTTCAGGGCGAGAATTCTTCTGAGCAATCTGATAGCAAAACTAATCATACCTCTCAGTCCTCAGTTCTCAGTTCTCAGTTACGAGACCGCTACGCCGGTCGCGCCATCTTCCCGTGGTTCAACGTTTCGGGTAAGGTGGTGGCCTTTGGCGGTCGTGTGCTGGACAGCCGTACGAAGGGCGTGGCCCAGAAGTATGTGAACAGTCCTGACTCCGACATCTATCACAAGGAGCGCGAGCTCTACGGCATCTATCAGGCCAAGAAGGCCATCGTGAAGGAAGACCGTGTGTTCATGGTCGAGGGTTATACCGACGTCATTGCCATGCACCAGGCGGGCATCGAGAATGTCGTAGCCAATAGCGGCACGGCGCTGAGCATCTATCAGATTAAGATGCTGCGCCGCTTCACGCAGAACATCACGCTGCTCTACGACGGCGATGAGGCCGGTATCCACGCCGCCCTGCGAGGCACGGATATGCTCCTCGAGGAAGGCATGAACGTCAAGGTGCTGCTACTGCCCGACGGCGACGATCCCGACTCTTTCGCCCGCAAGCACTCGACAGAGGAGCTGAAACGCTACATCGAGGAGCACCAGCAGGACTTCATGGCCTTCAAGACGGCCGTTACCGTCGAGGGCATCAGCGACCCCGTGAAGCGTTCGACGGCCATCGGCGGCATCGTCAAGAGCATCTCGGTCATCCCTGATGCCATCCTCCGTGCCACGTACCTCACCGAGCTGGCTGCCCGTCTGGGCCTGAAGGAGCAGACGCTGCTCCAGTCGATGAATAACTACATCCGACAGGTAAAGGAGCAGCCCACCCCCAACCCCACGCCAAGGGAGGGGAGTTCAGATACTTCTATTGCAGAAAAACCCCAACAAAGTGCTCAGTCTCCGCTCCCTTCGAAAGGGGTAGGGGGTGGATGTGAGACCCTGCTGATCCGCGAGGTGGTGCGTCATGGTGAGGAGGTTATCTACGACAACGTCGAGACGGACGACGGCGAGACCATCAGCCTGACGGTGGCACAGTACATCGACTACGATCTCAGTCAGGACGGTCTGCAGTTCCATAACCCGCTGTATAACCAGATTCTGGCGGAGGCCGTGGCCCATAGTGGCGACCCGCTCTTCCGTGCACAGCTATACTTCACGAACCATCCCGATCTGGAGGTGAGCAAGCTGGCCACCAGTCTGGCCGTAGACCGCTACCAGCTGGGCGGACGCTTCAAGCTCTACGAGGATGAAGAGGACAAGGACGAGCGTGAGAAGGAGAAACTGCACCGTAACCAGATAGACCGTCTGCGCCAGCGCGTAGTCCATCTGGTGATGGACCTTCGTATGGGCATCCTGGAGCAGCAGCTGAAGGCTATCCAGCAGGCTATGCGTCAGGCGACGGGCGACATGGAACGTGTCATGTCGCTGATGCAGGAGTACAAGGATATGCAGGAACTGCGCAATGCCCTGGCCAGAAGACTGGGCAAGAGTTGAGACAATTAATCACAGATAAAGATGTATTACGTACAGAAGAAAATAGAGATTTCGGCCTGTCATCGTCTGGATTTGGACTATGAGAGCAAGTGTACACGTGTTCATGGCCACAACTGGATAATTATCGTCTACTGTCGTTCCGAGAAACTGGACCGCAACGGCATGGTCATTGACTTCAGCGAGATTAAACGGCTGATCAAGGAACCTCTGGACCATCGTATCCTGAACGATGTGCTGCCGTTCAATCCTACGGCAGAGAACCTGGCGCGGTGGTGCGTGGAGCGCGTGCCTTACTGCTACAAGGCCACTGTCCAGGAGAGCGAGGGTAACATTGCGACGTATGAAGTTGACGGTGTAGAGTGAAGAGTTTGCTAACGCTATGAGGACTTTTCGCGTAAACGACATCTTCTACTCGCTGCAGGGCGAGGGCCGCAACACGGGACGGGCAGCGGTGTTCGTCCGTTTTGCGGGCTGTAACCTGCGCTGTCCGTTCTGTGATACGGAGTTCGATACGTTCCGCGAGATGACGGCCGAGGAGATCGTGGCAACCATTAGCCAGTATCCGGCGCGGTTTGTCGTGCTCACAGGTGGTGAGCCAACGCTGCAAGTGGACGAGGCATTCGTTGACTTGTTGCACCAGCATGGCTATGAGGTGGCGATGGAGAGCAATGGCACCCGTCCTGCTCCGAATAATCTCGACTGGCTGACGGTGTCGCCAAAGGAATATCCTCGAGGAACGAGGAACGAGGCGCTCGGCTCTGCCGCTTTGCTCTGCAAAGAAGGAGATACGAGTAAGGAGGCGCTCGGCTCTGCCGCTTTGCTCTGCAAAGAACGAGGAACGAGATTACCTGATGAACTGAAGGTGGTGTTCGACGAAAACACGGATCCTGAAACATTTCTCCTTCCTCCTTCTTTGCAGAGCAAAGCGGCAGAGCCGAGCGCCTCCTTCCTCCTTCCTCGAGAAACGCCGCCCTTACTTTACCTCCAGCCCTGCGACACGGGCGATGCCGCACGTAACGCATATATAATAAAAAGGTGTGTCGACTATATCAAGGCGCATCCTCAGTGGCACCTGTCCCTGCAAACACATAAACTCATAGACATCAAATAGATGCCCAGTCTGAACCTGATACTCGTCGTCCTCTACTATGTCATCGTTGTGCTGACGTTGATCAACGTCGTGATGGACAACCGCCAGCCGGCGAAGACGATGGCGTGGGCACTGGTCATCTGGTTCGTACCCGTCGTGGGCATAGTGCTCTACCTGTTCTTTGGCGTCAACACCCGCAAGGAGCGTCTCGCCAGCCAGCGGCAGCTCGACCAACTGTCGAAACGCTCGATGCTTGGTTTCGTGGAACAGCAGAACCTTCGGCTGCCCGAGCAGCACAAGCCGCTTATCGACCTTTTTATCAGCGAGAGCTTCTCGTTGCCGTTCAAGAACAGCGGCGTCGAACTGCTGACGGACGGCTATCAGTTCTTCCCGCGGCTGTTGCACGACATCGCTGAGGCTCGTAGCCATATCCATATCGACGTCTACATCTTCGAGGACGACCCCTTGGGCTGCCTCATCAGCGACGCCCTCATCGCGAAGGCCCGGAGTGGGGTGGAGGTGCGGCTCATCTACGACGATGTGGGCTGCTGGAACGTGAAGAACCGCTTCTTCGAACGGCTGCGTGAGGCGGGCGTCGAGGTGGCGCCGTTCCTGCCCGTGCGTTTCCCGTCGTTCACGTCAAAGGTGAACTACCGTAACCACCGTAAGCTCATCGTCATCGACGGACAGACGGGCTATATCGGCGGTATGAACTTCGCCCTGCGCTATGTGAAGGGACCGAAGGAGAAGAAGGGAAAGACGAGTGAGGAGCGGAGGGGACCCCTCTGGCGCGACACGATGGTGCGTGTCACCGGCACGGGCGTCTACTCCCTGCAGCGTGCGTTCCTCATCGACTGGTACTTCGTCGACCGCACCCTGCTCTCCGACCGTAAGTACTATCCAGACCATACAGCTATGCACCATGCGCCATCTGCTGTGCCGTCGGTGAACGGTGCATTGATTCAGACGGTGACCTCCGACCCTCTGGCTCCCTATCCGGAGATCATGCAGGGTTTTGTGCGCATCATCCTTGGGGCTAGGAAGTACATCTATATCGAGACACCTTACTTCCTGCCTACGGACCCCGTGTTCTTCGCCCTGAAGACGGCGGCGGCGTCGGGCGTCGACGTGCGGGTGCTCGTGCCGCGGAAGAACGACTCGTGGTTTGTGGAGTGGGCGGGACGCAGCTATCTGCGTGAGGCTCAGCAGGCGGGCATCACCGTCAGCCTCTATACCGCCGGCTTCCTGCACTCCAAGCTGCTCGTCTGCGATGACGACGTGTGTACCTGTGGCTCTACGAACGTCGATTTCCGTTCGTTCGAGAACAATTTCGAGGCTAACCTCTTTATGTATGGCGAGGCGGTGGCCACGCAGATGCGTGAGATATTCCTGCACGACGAAGCGGAGTCGGTGGCGCTCGCTTCGTTGTCTGAGCGCATCCAACCCCGCTTCTTCGTGCGACTCTGGGAGTCGCTCATCCGTATGTTGTCTCCGGTGATGTAATTATCGGATAATGATTTTCCGACCGTTCTGGATGTAGACGCCCGGAGCCAGGGTGCCCTCGACGGCCATACCCTTCAGGTTGTAGATACGTCCGCTGCCTTCCTGTGCCATGACCTCGCGGATGCCCGTGATGACCTGCGGCTGCTCCACGCTCTTGATGTAGCTCGAGTAGACGTTGGCCTTCTCGATGGTGGGGACGTTCATGACGTAGACCTCGTTGCTGCCGTCAGGATAACGGCCGACGGTCTGGTCGGAGTTATGCTCGGCATAGACGAAGCGGTCTGTCCACGACTCGTCGGCAGCCATGAGCTGCAGCTCGTCGCCCTCGGCGGCCAGCTTGAACGAGGCATGGAGCTGACTCAGCGGCGATTCCTTGTCGCACCAGATAATCAGGTAGCCGTGGGCGGGGATGATGGTCGACGCCTGGGTGTTGTTCCTGCTGATGCAGTACTTCTTCGGCTTCTCGTCAGGGTTGTCGCTGAGGTACATACCCTCGACGTCGATGTCCTCGTCGGTGGTGTTGTAGAGCTCCACCCAGTCCTTACGCTTGAAGTAGTCGTTGACGTAAATGCCGTCGTCGGCGCTCACCTCGTTGATGCGGACGGGGGTGATGAACTGTGCGGCCAGCTCGCTCTCGCTGAGCTTGGTGAACGTGGCGGTGAGGTTGACGGTGCCGCTGGGCATGGTCATCTCCTTCTCCTTGCCCACGATGCTGCTGCCCTGCTTCCATCCGGCAAAGCGGTAGCCGGCAGGAGCCTCGGCACGCAGGGTGACGGGGCCGAAGAGGTAGCCGTTGAAGTCGGCATAGGGCACCTCGATGCCGTTGACGAAGAGGCGTGCCCCCTGGGCGTCGGCTTTCAGCGTGACAGCCTGTGCCGTGGTGCTGCTGAGTCCGGCGTTCTTGAACTTCTTCAGGTTGTCGGCCATCTTCTTTGCACGGTCCTTCAGCTTGTTCTTGATGGTGCTGACGGAGTGGTTAGGATTGTGGCCGTCGTTGATGCCTTGATTCTTCATCAGCTGGCACATGTCTTTCACATTGTTGTACAGTTCGTCAACAATCTTACCGGCACGCGTCGGCTCAAAGACGCTGCCAGCCACGAGGCTGAAGGTGTCGATGAACTTGCGGCGGAACTCGTCGTGCTTCATGAGGTTCAGGAACAGGCTTACCAGATCCCTGTTCTTGTTGGCCTCGTTGTACACGGTGGAGGCATCCTCGAAGCGCAGGAAGTAGGTGAAGGGGTCGTCGATGCCGCCATTCGTGTCCTTGTTGAAGTTGCGCAGGGCGAAGGCGTAGTCCAGATCGAAGCTGACGAAGCGGTAACGTCCGTCCTTCTTGCTGCGGTATGCCTTGATGTTGTTGTTGGGCCAGTCGTCGTTGTCGAGGAACATCGTGATAGCCATGTAGTTCGTAAACTCATCGATGTCGAGCAACGTTTTCAGCTCGTCGTAGGCCCCCTCGTCGTTGATCTGCTTGCCAAGGTCGAGGATGCGGTTCAGTGCGACGAGGTCGCCGTTCTTCAGCTCGTTGTTCTCGAAGGCGTCAATCTCCTCGTCGTCGTAGCCCCAGTTGGCGTAGGCGAAGTCGTCGTTGTTGGGTTCGCGCATATTGAAGACGCCGCGCAGCTGTCCGTTCACGTATTCGATGACGGGGACGTACGACTGCACGTCGAGGTCGATGCCCGAGCGCTGGATGATGGTCTCCAAAGCAGCGTCCATGAAGCGGGCGTTATGGGTATACATGTCGTTTCCGCCATTGCGCACGAGGATTGTCTTGTTGCGGATGTAGGGTTTCTGCGGGAAGAACGAGTAGTCGAAGCGGTTCTGACCGTCGAAGATCTTGCTGGCCTTCAGCTTGAACGAGCGGTACTGTTGCGCACGCGTCCAGCCGCCCGACACCTTGATATTCACGTCCTGATTGAACAGCATCTCACCCTCGGGCGAGAGGTAGCTGAAGTTCACGGGACGGTCCCAGTCGCAGTTGTAGTTCATCTTGGAGTTCTGGCCGTTGCCGGTCTTGCCGTTGGTGCCGTCGCCGTTGCAGTCCAAGCCGATCTTCGGGTCGGTGAAGAACTTCTGGTCGCCGACAATCGAGACGATGGGCAGCGTGTACTTGTTCGAGGTCTTGATGTACGAGCGGGTGACGGGAACACTGGGCAGGTAGCCGTCCTTATACAGGCGGAAGGTGTAGCCCGTGGTGTTCGAGACGGTGAACTGTCCGTCCTCGCTCTCCTGTGTTGCCACCTCGTTGTCGTAGAGCTCCCATGACACGTCGTCGAAGTAGAACGTGTTGTCCTGCTTGTCGACGTTCAGGTTGAAGACGATGGTCTGCATGTCCTTGTAGGTAGTGGTCTCCCAGCCGCCCCAGGGGCCCCAGCCCCAGCCGCCGGTGGTTGTCTCCTTGCCAACCTGGTCGTCGGTGATAGTGCCTACGTAGCTGATCTCCGTCCACTCGGTGCCGACGTTGTAGGTCTTACCGTCGAACATGCCGTTCGTGATGTAGTTATGGGGTGTGGTGTGCGTCTGTGTGGTCATGCGGGCTGCCTTGTCGGCGCGCACCTTCATGTGGAAACGGTAACGTTCGCCGGTCTTCCAGATGTGGTCGGGGGTATAGACGAACAGCTGGGCTGCGTGGTCGTCGGTGGCGTCCTTGCTGCTCGTCACCTTGATGCCGCGCGAGCCGTCGGTGCCTATGCCGTCGGTGATGGTGTTGTCATCGGTGCTGCCGCCGTAGTTGCGTGCCAGCAGACAGACGTTTTCTGTATCCTCACAGTTGCCGTTGTCGACGTATTGTATCCAGGGCGAGTCCTTGCCGAGGTCTATCGGCAGACTGCCGTCGGTGGTGTACATCAGTCTGGCACCGGCGGGGATGCTCACCTTCACGTTCAGCGTGTTCTGAAACACCTTGCTGTCCACGCTGACGACGGGGGCGTCGATGCGCTGGTCGGCGAACGTCGCGCCGTTGTTGCTCTCGCCGGGGGTGGCGTCGGCAGTCCATCCCCACTCCTCGCCGCCGTCGGTCTTACGGGCCCACGACGAGCGGCTCCTGGCCTCGGGATATTGTTCGCTGGCAATCAAGCTTCCGTTCTTGTCGCTGAGGTAGATGGTGCCACCGTCGCAGTCGAGCTTGAACGGTGCCTGGTTCGACTTAATCTGGTTTGAACCCATCCAGATGACCTTGAAGCCACCGGCAGGTACTTTGCCGATGTTGTTGGGCATCTGCCAGAGCTTCAGGTTCTTCTCGTCGTTGCTCAGGTAGGCCCCGCCAAGGTCGACGTCCTCTTTTCCGGGGTTGTAAATCTCTATCCAACTGTCGAAGTTGATAGCGGGACTCATGGCAATGCCTGCGTTCGAGGCCATGAACTCGTTAATGATCAGGATGGCTGATAGTAAAGTTGAAAACATGTTATTGGTTGGTTTATTAATCTCTCAATCTCTCAATCTCTTAATCTCTCAATTATCTGAAAAGAGAGAAGTTCACGCTCCCGTACTGGCGGTGCTCCACAAAGTGGGGATGCGCCGAGAAGTCGTGGTCCTTGCCATGCTCGAAGACGAAGATGCCGTCTTCCTTAAGCAGGTTGTGGTCAAAGATTAGCTGCGGAATCTGTGGCAGCTCCTTCAAAGCGTAGGGTGGGTCGGCGAAGATGAAGTCAAACTGCTGCTTGCACGACTTGACATAACGGAATACATCACCGCGCAGGGGCAGCACAAGGGAACTGTCCCCTGCAGGCATTAACTTCTTCAGACAGTCCGTAATGAACCGATGGTGGTCGCGGTCCATCTCGACGCTGACCACCTGTGCGCAGCCGCGCGACAGCAGCTCCAGGGTGATGCTGCCCGTGCCCGAGAAGAGGTCGAGGGCGGTGGCACCGTCGAAGTCCACGTACTGTGTCAGCACGTTGAAGATGTTCTCCTTGGCGAAGTCCGTCGTGGGCCTCGCCTTGAACGTCCGCGGTATGTCGAAATGCCGTCCCTTATACTTTCCCGTTATGATCCTCATTTGTCATTAAGGCCGCAGCCCGCTATTATCAATTGTGAATTATGAATTATCAATTGTCAATTGTCAATTATCAATTAGGGCAAAGCCCGCTTACCGTCCTTTCGTCAGCAACGTCATCAGGTCGTAGGGCATATTCTTTACCTGTGTCGCCGGCGCACCTTCGAGGTCCTCCGCGGGGTTGATGACGTTGACCTTCTCCACGTATTTCTTCAGCTCCTCCGTCATCCAGTCGCGCTCGGGGATGTCGCCGACGAGGTACAGCTCGTCGTGGTTCTGGTTGAGCATCAGCTGGTTCCAGACGTAGAGCAGGAAGTACAGGGCATCGTGCGGGCGTGTCGTCTCAAACTGGTTGTAGAACTTGAACCGGTTCTGCTGGAAGGCGAAGATGTCCAGCTTCTGGTCGTGGAAGTAGCCGTGCAGCTTGTGGTGCGTGCTCGTGAAGGTGCGGCGGTACAGGTGGCGCCAGACGGGCGATAGCGCCGCAACGACCTTCACGTCGGCGAAGTTGTCGGTGAGCACCGTGTACTGGTCTTTGTTGATGGCAAAGACGCACACCACGTTCAAGTCCGGCAGGACGTTGTAGAGCATCTGCTCCTGCTCCCGCTTCGGGAAGGCGTGGTGGAACATCTCGCCCATCGTCTGCTCTTCGAACTGCTCCACGGGGATGAGTAGCATCGGCACGTCGACCATCACCATCGCCTTCCTCAAGCCCCGCTCCTTGAGATCGGCTGCCTTCAGCGCCTCGCGCATGTTCGCCGCCATGGAGATGCCGCTCCTGACGACGTACGGCTCATAGGTGATGGGGCTCTCTGCCAGCGACATATCGATGGTCGAGAACGACAGGTGGTGCCGTCCTATGCGTATGTAGATGCGTCCCTTCTCTTGGTTATGACTTTCCATTCTCTCCTCTTTTTTTGCAAGGACTACACGACTTAAGGACTTTTCTTTTGCGCAGCCTTGTCATTTAGTCCTGTAGTCCTGCAAATAAATGCTTCAATTTTTCAATTATTCAATTATTCTTCGTAATTTTGCGGCTGCAAAGGTACAAAAAAACGGACGTGAAACAAAATACGCTGCAGTTTTTTGTGTTAATAAACGTGTACCCACGCGTGCGTGAGCGCAAAATGAAAAGAAATGAGCGATAAAGAAAAGCTGTCAGCACTCATCCAGCAGTCCATGGGCTTCCCGCCCACGGCGGAGCAGTCGCGTGCCATCGCCGTCTTTGCCGACTTCTACACCGACAGTCAATTATCAATTGTCAATTATCAATTATCAATTAGGCCGAAGGCCGTAATGGTCCTCCGCGGCTGTGCCGGTACGGGCAAGACGACACTCGCCGCAGCCATCGTACGAGCCCTGAAGGCTCTCCAGCAGAAGATGGTGCTCCTGGCACCCACGGGCCGCGCCGCGAAGGTCTTCTCGCTCTATGCCGGCCATCCTGCCTTCACCATCCACCGCCGCATCTACCGCCAGCGCACGGGCGCCGATCCCGATGCCTCCGCCTTCTCCTTGGGCTTCAATGCCGCCCAGGACACCCTGTTCATCGTCGACGAGGCCTCGATGATCAGCGACGCCTCCGCCAACTCCTTTTCTATGGCGGCAGCAAATTCTTCACTCTTCACTCTTCACTCTTCACTCTTAAGCGATCTTCTCCAGTTCGTCTACAACGGCCGTAACTGCCGCCTGCTGCTCATCGGCGACCAGGCCCAGCTGCCACCTGTCGGCGAGTCGGAGAGTCCCGCCCTCAGCGCCGCCTGTCTCCGTGGCTACGACCTCGACGTCTACGAGGCCACCCTCAACGAGGTGCTCCGTCAGGCAGC
>Ga0326511_10004970_pt1 | contig 10534 bp, 12 predicted proteins | sample 0_2496_0518_D_FD_203701 | JGI IMG/M metagenome (GOLD analysis project Ga0326511, IMG submission 203701) | Bovine rumen microbial communities from UC Davis, California, United States - 0_2496_0518 | ecosystem: Host-associated > Mammals > Digestive system > Stomach > Rumen | place: USA... | reverse complement strand
GGTTTTCACCTTTTCCTCATCGTACCCCATATCGATCAATGTGGCCGTCAGCGCTGCAATCTTCGATTTCGCTGCTGCAATCTGGGCTTCGATCTCTTTCGCTTCTTCTTCGTCGTAGTTCCCGCTTTCCAGCTTCGCTTCCAGCTCTGCCACGGTGTGAGCGGCGGAGTGGACTTGGTCGAGAATCGTCTGCGCTTCCTCGGTGTTGAAGCCTTCGCGTTCAAGGGTCGCGGTGAGCACCAGGTCCGGGATTGTGGCGTCCTTGATCTGCTTTTCGACCTGTTCAATGACGGCCTGGTTGTCGGCGGCGTTGGTGGTGACCTTGACGCTGATTTCCTGGATGCCTCTCACGGTGGCGTCGATGTCGCGGGTCCGCTGGGCGGTCTTGACGTAGCGGTCGCCTGCTTCCTCGATGGCGTCGCCCATGTGCATCAGTTCGTCGCGCTGCCGGGTCTGTTCGTCGTTATACAATTTGATTCCGATGCCGACAGCGGTCAGCGCTGCAAGGGCGGCCCAGCCCCAGCCGGGGATGGCTGCCAGTACGCTGCCGAGTCCGCCGAATGCGGAAGCTCCGCCAGCGGCTCCAGCGCCTGCTACGGCGGCGGCCTCGCCTGCTGCTGCTGTGGCTGTGGCTGCTGTGGTGGCGGCTGTTGTGACGCCTCCGAAGGCGAGCCGAAGGGCACCGACTGTCTTGGCGATTCCGAGCGCTCCGCTGCCGAGCTTCAGCGCTCCGAATCCGATCAGGCCCGCTTTCATGCCTCCGGGCAGTGCGCCGATCAGGTCGGGGGCGTTCAGGCCCTGTGTAAATGCGGTCACGTATTCCCGTGCTGCCTCCGCGCCTGCCTTGCCTATGCCGGTCAGGTTCAGTCCCTCGAAGTCGATCTCTTCGCCTTTGAGGGCTGCGAGCACGCCTGCAATGACGCCGTGGATAGCCTCGCCGAAGCCTCCGCCGATCTTCTTTATTACGCCGAGGGCGAAATCACGGCCGTTGCCGCTCCACCACTCGTTGAACGGTTCCGCGATGATCTTGTCCCAGGCGATGAACAGCTTGTCGGCGATGTTATCGGCGTTTTGAAATTCCGAGCTGCCGAAGACTCCGCTGATGGTGTCCTTCAGCTCTTTTGCCTTTGCGATGCCCGCGTCCACGAGGTTTCCGATGCTGGTTGTGATCTCTGGAATCTTCGAAGTCACCCACTGCACGCCGGAGCGCAGGAATGGATTTATCTTGTCCATGAGGCTGACCTTCATGCCGTCGACAGCGCTCTGTAGCAGCGTGACGTCGCCTGCGAGGTTGTCGAGCTGGATGTCGGCCATTTCCTGGGCTGCGCCCTTGGAGTTTTTAATTGAATCGTATAGTTCGTTGAAGGTGCCTTGGCCCTGCTCAATCACTGCGAGCCATGCGGACGCGGAGTTCTTTCCGAAGATGTCGTCTGCGTAGGCCAGCTTTTCCTGATCGGACAGTCCGCCGAATGCGTTCCCGAGGTCCTTCATGATGGTCTGCATATCGTGCATCTTTCCGCTGGAATCGGAGAAGGAAAGGCCGAGTTTTGCCATGGCCTTTGCGGCCTCGGAGGATGGGCTGGCCATACGCAGCAGGGCGGTCCTGATGGCGGTGCCCGCACTGCTGCCCTTGATGCCTGCGTTCGCCATCATGCCGGTAACGGTAGCGACCTCGGATAGCTGCAGGCCGAAGCTGTGGGCGACGGGGGCCGCGTATTTCAGCGTGTCGCCCATCATGCCGATGGTGGTGTTGGTCTTTGTGGCGGTCCGGGCGAAGATGTCCGCGGCGGTGCTCGCCTCGCTGGCGCTCATGCCCATGGCGGTCATGACGTCGGAGACGATATCCGCGGCGGTGCCGAGGTCGGTTCCGCCTGCCGCGGCCAGCTGCAAAAGGCCGGGCATACCAGCGATCACGTCGCTGGCGTCCCAGCCTGCCATGGCGAGGTACTGCATGCCCTCCGCTGCCTGCGCGGCTGTGAACTTCGTTGTCGCGCCGAGGTCGGAGGCCGTTTCTTTGAGCTGTATAAATTCCTCGTTCGTCGCGCCGGAAAGGGCTTTGACGTTGCTCATTCCGGCCTCGAACTCTGTAAAGGTCTGGTAGAAGGATGCCGCGCCGAGCCCAATGCCCGCGATGGAGAGGGTCATTGTGATGGGCGACATGATCATATTTTTCAACGCTCGGAATGGCGCGGTTACGAAGTCGGCCATCTTGACCGTTACTTTCCACGCCTTCGCGGCGAGTGATTTCACTTTCGTGTTTACTTCCTTGACGATAGGGGAGACTTTGTCGATGGCCTCAAGGGTCATCTGCAGCTTTTCCTTGAACATCTCGCGGAGGGTCCGCTGGGACCTTTCCATACGCTGCCCGAACCGGTCGGCGCTCTGCTCCGCGCCGGTGAAGGCGTTTGCTGCGGAGCTGCCAGCACTTTCCGCCGCGTCTCCGATTTCCTCCATGGAATCCGCTGCGTTCTCGGCGGCGTCGCCAGCGCTCTCGGCGGATTCTCCTATCTGCTCCAGGGACTGGGAGGACTGCTGGGCTGCGTTGCCGACCTGCTGCATTGAGTTGGATGCGTTGGAAGCGCCGGAGGCGATTCGGTTAAAGGCAGAGTCCGCTGCTGTGGCGAGTCTCCGTGCTTCCTGTTCTGCTTTTTGCAGCACGGCTTGGACCTGCTGCAATCTCCCCAGGTCCGCGTTGCTCTTGACCTCAACGGGAATCTCAATCCTGAATACCTGTTCCATAACCTTTATCGCCTCCTGCGGCTTTGCGCTGCTTGTGCGGCTTGTGCGCGGCGCTGGCGGGCGGCTTCCGCTTCTGCGGCCTCTGCCTCGATCTGTACCTCCATGCTCTTCATCATGAAGGTACGCACAAAGCGCGGCTTTCGCATCACCTCATCCGGGGGCATTCCTGTCCTCTGGAATATGTGATGGAGCAGCCGCGCCTTTCCGCCAGCGAGGATTAGTTTTTTACGGTCTCCTCGTATTCCTCTTCGCTCTCGTCGTCGTAACCGGAGAGCTTTTCAATCCGGTCAATGATCGCCTGCTTTTTCCCGGCGAAGGGGATCAGCTTGTCGACCATGTCGGGGCCGGTCAGTGCGCCAGTGGCTTTCCAAAGGCGCTTGTTGTTCCACAGCTTCGCGCGGTCCTCTTCCACGGTGGCCGTGTAGATCAGCTCGGTATGGTAACCGACGGTGTCGGTGTCCTCGGGCATCTTCATGCCGCCCAGACGCCGGTTTCGCTTGTACTTGGTATGGCGTTCCCGGCAGGCGTTCCACTCGCGCTCCGAAAGGGGGCGGATGCGGAAGGCGAACACGACGGAGCCCAGCTTGACTTCGATCTTCTCGGTGTTGTCGAGGTGCTGCTTCTCGGTGAGAGCTTTGAGCAGCTCGTCCTCGCTGAACAGGAGCTCGTCCGGGGTGACGGGTCCGTTTTCCTGTTCCATATCCTCGGTCATGGCTTCCATGTTGTTCTCGGTGATCATGGTGGTGCCTCCTCTTTTTATATTGTGGGTGTTAAACGTCTTAAAATGCCACAGGACGGCTTTTTGTCGCCCTGTGGCTTAATTGGTCGGGTGTGTGAGCCGGGGCTGTCTTAGCCCTCCAGGCGGGACTGGAGCACGGGCGGGTTGTTGCAGATGAAGTTCCAGCTGCGCTTGTACAGCTCGCCGGTGGTCATGTTCTGGATGTCGATGCTGCCGTCGGGCACACAATCGTAATACACGACCTGTTCCTTGCTCCCGTTGTAGGGGCTGCGGATCATGCCGCGGAAGTTGAAAACGGGCATGATGCCGGTCTGCAGGCCTTCCATGATCTTCGCAAAGAAGATATTGTCGTGGACGACAATCTCGCTCATGGTCAGGTTGACGCGGTAGCTGGTCATGCTGCTGCGCTCCATCGCGGAACCGAGGGGCTGGAAGGTCGCGTTGGTGACGTTGGCCTGGGCGCTGAAGCTCTCCATGGTAACGAGCATATTGCCGTCGCCGTCGTAGAGGCAGCCGTCCTTGCCGGACATGACTTTCCGAACGTCAACGGCCGGGGAATTGTTCACGATTTTTTCCATAGCGTATTATTCTCCCTTCTTCTGTCACGCCTCGGCGCTCTCGCTGAAGTGGAACAGATAGCTGATATAAATGTGCTCGATGGAGTCGAGGTCGCGGACGTCGACCACGAACCAGGCGCTGTCGCCGGAGGGCGCGTGGGCGGGGTTCAGGGTGACGGTGCCTTCGATCAGCTTGTTCTCCGCGATCATAGCGTTGACAACGCCCTGCGCCGCGGCGATGAAGGTGTCGCGGCCGTTGTCGTCGTTGCCAACGTTGCCGACGATGTTCTCGGTGGCGATGTTGATGCGGTCGATCAGCTCGAAGCGGGTCTTGGCGCGGCGGATTTTCTTCCAGCCCTTGTCCTGCTCGCCGTTCAGGGTGACCAGGGTGTTGATGCCCTGCTCAATCCAGACGTTACCGGAAGCGGACACAGTGAAAACCAGGCAACCGCTCTGCAGCGCTTCGATGATCTCGGTGTTGGTCAGAGCGCCGACGACCTTGGTCGCGCCGGTGATGACCTTGTGGGTCACGCTGTCGTTGCTGGGCAGGTAGGCGACGTAACCGGCGACGTGAGCGGCGGCCTTCCAGCCGGTGCTCTCCTCGGTGTCGTTGCCGAAGCCGTTAGCGACGTAGATCACGGACGGATCGTTGAACGCGGCCGCGTGGGCTTTCCTGGTGGAGAAGGCCACGGTGGTGGGCTCGCCGATGACGGCCATGCCGAGCAGGCCGCTCTCGTTCGCGCGGTCAATGAAGGCGGCGAGCAGCGCGTGAATGGCGACGTCGTCGGTGTCCACGCAGATCACGTTCCAGGCGGTCGCCTCGAGCAGCGTGAAGGCAGCGCTGTAATCGGAGCTCGCGATGGTCGGGGAAGCGCCCGCGGTGGTGAAGGCGGCCTGGTTCAGCGCGGCCATGGTGCCGTTGCCGTCGGCCAACTTCGTAGCGGTGACGACGGAGCTGGTGTTGCCGTTGATGGCGGCGATCAGCGCGTTGACCTCGTCGGTGCCCTTCTCGAACATGACCTCGGTCAGCTTCGTGGTGCCGCTGTAGATGATGCATTCGCGCATCGTGGAAACGCTCAGGCTGTCCTTGATGGTGATGCTCAGGTCGCGGGTGCCAGCGTACTTGGCGGTCAGCTTGACCACGTTCGCGGCAGTCGACGCGGTGTCCTTCAGGGTGATCTCCGCCTGGGTCCCGCCGGTGCCGACGCGCACGGCCAGAATCTCGGAAGCGCCGCCCTGGAAGATGCGGGCCAGGATGTTGACGTTGGAGTTGCTGCCGCTGTCGTCGCCGTACAGCTCCGCGATCTCATTGTAGGAGGTGAGGTGCTTCACCTCGCCCATCGGGCCCCAGTTGGCCTTGAAGGCCACGGCCACGACGCCGTTGGTAACGGAGGGGATATCGGCCTCCGGGGCGCTGGACTCGTGGAAATATACGCCGGGACGGACTTTCAGTTCACCGATGGAGTATCTTCCGCTCATTTCAGTTTACCTTCCTTTCTGCAAAGGCTTTGATGATGGTTCTTGCCTTTTCGACGGTGCAGGCCTTGACGTTCGCCGTCTTCAGCGCGGCCGTCGCGATGTCGGGGGAATAGCCGAACAAACGCATCGCGTTCCGCGCAATCTCCGCGGCTTCGTACTCGGATTCCATCGCGGGTTCATGCTGCGTGGGCTTGGCGGTGGTGGTTTCCTTGGCCATGTCTGTTCGCTCCTCTCTACGGTTGTTTATACTGGATGTGTGTGGTAATGGTTGGGTTCAGCACGTGCTCCGGGGCTTTCCCGTACCACGGCTGGAGCAGACCGAAGAAGCCGCTCGCTTTGATCTGCCCGGTCGTTATATAGTTCATGTGGGGCTGAACGGAGAAGTTTTTCAGGAACAGGGGCGAGCTGTCCTCGAGCGTGATGTGCTGGGCGAGGGCGTAGGCCGTGTTGAGCTGCGCAAGGTTATACAGCCTGTCTGCCGCGTTCCTGCAGTAGACGTGGCCCTCAATGGTGATCCCCAGCCAGGTGTGGGTGAAGTACTGCTTCGCCTTTTCCTGTGATACGATTCGCCAGTAGATAACCGGCTTCTCTTTGCTGGGCACCAGCCATCCGTCGATGGGGTCTTTCCCGATAACGGTCGCGTTGGGCAGCACGCTTTTGGTCCAGTCGTTCATCCCGCCGATTGGGTCCGGCGTCAGCGTGGATTGTGCGGGGCAGGCCATGAGGTCGAACACGACCGTGACGCCGAAGGTCCGCGCTGCCTCTTCCGGCTTTGTCTTGACCTCGAAGGCGTCGGAGCGAAGCCACGCGAAGCAGTAGGCGTATTCGTCGGTCTGTGCAAAGGCCACATGGAGCAGCTCGCGCAGCTGAGCCTCTATGGTTTCCGGTTCTGCGTTGTTCTCCGCGTCGCACCAGACGTTCAGCATCAGCGTGCCGCTGGTATTCCGCGCCGGGTTCTCCTGCGTGTCGACGATGTAGTCGATGCGCGGGTACTGGATCCGGGTGTCGTCCCACTTGGGGTCGTCGCTGGACGCTGCGCGTTGGTAGAATACGGCGGGCCGGTTGTCGTATTGGGCCAGCAGCCCTTCGAGCGTTTCGTCTTGGACGAGCCGTTGGTAGATCATCTGATATAGTTCCATAGCGCTCCCTCCCCTTGTCAGAAGTGCAGGTTGTAGGGGGCGTTATAGATCGCCGTGATCTCCGGCTCCGACAGCTCGACAATCTTGTCGACGAACGGACGCGCGGCCATCTTAGATGTGCCGTATTCCAGAAATCCCGCGTATGGGGTGCCGCCTTCAAGACCTGGGTTGTACTGGCCGAAAACAATAGGCCGCCAGCTCCGCATCAGGGTTCCTGTGCGTATGGCGGGGGGCGAGCCGGGGGCGGATGCCGAGTAGCTTCCGCCCGCGGGCTTCCGGTATGTCCGGCCTCCGCCCTCATGCCCCAGAATTTCCTGGGAGCTGTTTTTGAGGATGTGGGAAGCCTGCATAGCCCTGGCCGGGAGCTCCGCCTCGACCTGTGCTACGGCCTGCGAGGCGATTGTCGATAGGTTAATGCTGATCAGCATGGCCGACATCTCCTCTCTCCGAGCAGTAATAGGTCGTGTCGATGTCCATTTCGCCTTTGTTGTGGACGGCTTTCACTCTAAAGCTGCGCGTCTCCGCGCCTTTTTTTACGAGCTTGAACACGTCGTTTGCTTTGGCGATGGGCGCTCCCCTGTGGAAGATGGTATGGGTGACGACGACGCCGTCCTGTCTGAACAGCTCTTTCTCCTCGGGGGATGCAATGGAAAGGATGCAGCGTACCTCGGCCTTTTTCTCCGGCGGCTTTTTCAGTACGCGGCCGGTCGCGGTGCTCGTGTCCGCTTCCTGGCCGTAGACATAAAATAGCTTGGGAAAGTTCTCGGGGCGGTGCATCCCGATTCTGCCGAAACGCATCACGGCAGCTCACCTCCGGGGACGTAGGGCGGCTGAACGTAGGGCGAGTTGGTCATGTTCCGGCGGAAGTAGTGGCCGCCGTCCGGGGCATTCAGCGTGTCGTTGACAGCGCCGGAGTCCGGCTCGCATTCTTCCAGCTCGGCTTCCTGCTTCAGCTTGTCCCTGAGCTTCATCCAGCGCTCGGCGCGTTGGTTAAGCGAGAAGGCTGTCCCGTCGTCCTTCCAGTCGGTTTCGTAGGAGAGCCGCATGCAGACGGCGTCGGCCAGCCGGTAAAGGGTCCACTTCCAGCTCCTGTGCGCGTTCGCGGTGGCGGTAATGATAGCTTGGATTTCCTGGTCGGAAAGGAAGCACGTCTCCCGTTCTCCGTAAATGTCCACGTCTCCAAGCTCGAAGCGGGCGCGGCTGACGGTGTTTTCTGCGATGTCAGCAGGGTTATAGGTGTAGGTGATCTCCGCCATTTATTTCGCCTTCCTCTGCTGGTTTTTCTTTGCGCCCTCGACCGGTTTCTCGGTTTCCGTCGCCTGCTCGGTTTCCGGGTCCGGAACATCCACGGAGCGAATGGTTCCGTACTTCGTCAGTGCGTTTACGCGGTCCGGGTCGATGTACTCGGTGGGGATGGTGTCGCCAATCATATAGCGCTTCCCGCCGAAGCTGCAGGGCTTGCCTGCAACATATGCTTTCATAGTGCGGTTCCTCCTCTCTATCGTAGTAAAAGCACCGTTAGACGCCCTTTGCGCCATCGGTTCGCTGTGTCGGTCTGTCCGCTCGTAGTTTGTGCGGCTTTTTCAGCCGGAAGGGATGGCGAGGGCGTCGCCTATGTGGGGAGGTGAGCAAGACGAAACTGGCGCGGCTCTCAAACGCCAGTCCCGCCATGGATGCGGATGAACACATACGGCTGCCCTTTTAGAGCGGTGCGGGTGTGGGCTGAACGAAGGACGGCCGGGGTTGTTACGCCTCCGGCCGCCGGGCCTGCTGGCTTTACGCGCAGCAGTCCTTCATGAAGTAGCCCAGTTCGTCGCAGACCTTCTTGGGAGTGCTGGACATCAGGCCCTCGATGAACTCGGTGTGGGTGCCCTTTTCGCCCTCGAACTGGTCGAAGGCCAGATAGCTGCCGTTGCCGAGCATATCCCACGCCAGGGTGTAGCCCGCGGAGGGCTCGTCGATGGCGGGGGAGGGGTTGGCGTAGGCCAGCAGGGCGCTCTTGGGGTCGCAGACGAAGTCCATGTTGGTCACGCCCAGCGCGCCCTTGTTGTAGGTGCTGTTCAGCACGACGACGCGCTCGATCTCCAGCAGCTGCGCCAGCACGTTGGTGTTGACGGTGGCCGGGTTCGCGGTGCTGCCGCTGTACTTCACGCGGTCCAGCAGGTCGGGGTTGACCTTGAGCGCCTCGTAGGCGTCCACGCCCAGCGCCAGGACGTTGGGAAGGCGGCGGCCTTCCTTCTGCATATTCCTGCGCAGGCCGCCGAAGAAGCTGATGGCGTCGAAATTGGCGTTATCGAACTGCCAGAACTCGCCGGAGCCGGGGGTGGTGCTTTTGCCTTCGTACTCGTTGGTCCAGACGCCAGCCTTGAAGTAGCCGTTGGCGAAGACGAGGTCCTGGTGGAGCTTCATCTGCTCGGTGGCCATGCGCACCTTCGCGCGGCGCGGGTCGTTGATGCCGGGGGTGCCCGCACGCTGGTAGTCCAGGGAGCGGATCTGGTCCAGGCCGATCAGCACCTGGTCCACCTCGCAGACATAGGTGTCGGTCTCGTGGCCGAACACCATCGGAGCGACTTTGCCGAACTCGGGCTTGCGCTGCACGTTATCGCGGGCCAGGTCGCCCTTGTTGAACTTGTAGTAGCTGCCGACGCTGGTGGGCACAGGCAGAATGGGGAAAACAAACGGGCTGACAAACCAGTCGTCCGGCTGGAAGTGGGCGACGGACATATTCGTCAGGTAGAAGTTGGGCTTCCAGCCCTTGGCGATCTGGGAGGCAATCGCTTCATTGGTCATAGCGTTTCTCATGATGGTTTTTCTCCTTTCTTCGCGGCGTCATTACGCGGAGGGCGCGATCAGCGTCCGCATGATGTAGACCTCGCAGGGCGCGTCCTTGGCGGCGTCCTTGAGGGCCACGGCCAGCACCTGCTTGCCAGCGGTCGCCTTTTTCAGGGTGCCGTCGGTGTGGGCCATCAGCATGTCGCCGCGCTTGACGGTTTCGCCCACGATGGCGAGGCAGCCGTCCTTGACCTGGAGGTCAATTCTGCCGCCCGCGGCCACGTCGTCGGTGTTCGCCAGCGCGATGCCGACGGCGAAGTCTCCGGAGGCGGCGGGAAGGATCACCTTGCCGCTGCTGTTCAGCGCGAAGGCCTTCATGGCCGGGGCGGTCAGCGCGGCGTTGGCCTCGCCGTAGATGACGGGGCTGTCATTGTAGGAATGATTGATATACGCCATGTTTTTGTACTTCCTTTCTGCCGGTTTTGATTACTGGCGGGATTTCTCGTAGGCTTCCAGCAGGTCGGGGTGCTGCATGCAAGCCTGATCGATGGCGTCGGCCCAGGTCATAGTGGGCTTGGACTTCTGGATTTCCGAGGCGGCGGTTTCGATCTTGGACCAGGCGTCGTTGTTGCTGCCGCTGGTGCCGCGCTTGCCGATCTCGGAGAAGGTACCGGACTTCTCGACGGCCTCGAGGCTGGAATCGAGGACGGCGATCATGTCGTTGTAGGCGGTGCCGCCTGCGGCCTTCATGGCCATCAGGGACTTGGCCAGCTCCTCGGGCTTCTTGCCCAGCAGCTCGTACTTCTTGGCGATCTGCAGCATCTCGCGCTGTTCCGCCTCTTCGCGGTACTTGCGCAGGCTCTCGATCTCGGCCTTGACGGCGGGGTTCAGGCCCTTGTAGATGTCGCCGTCGTTCTCGGCGGGCTGGTTGTTGGTGTCGTCCTCGGAGCCGAAACGCTTGGCGAGGTCTTCGTACTGCGCCAGCTCCTCGGGGGTCATGGCTTCGGTGTTGAACTTCATGTCGGTTGCTCCTTTCGTGACGGGGTCCGCGGGGCTGCTGCCTTCATCGGTGTCCGTCGGTTCGTTGTTGGGGGTGGGGTTGTCCGGGT
>Ga0326511_10004969_pt1 | contig 10534 bp, 7 predicted proteins | sample 0_2496_0518_D_FD_203701 | JGI IMG/M metagenome (GOLD analysis project Ga0326511, IMG submission 203701) | Bovine rumen microbial communities from UC Davis, California, United States - 0_2496_0518 | ecosystem: Host-associated > Mammals > Digestive system > Stomach > Rumen | place: USA: California... | reverse complement strand
TGGCTCTTTCACCTCAAAGCCTGCCTTACGCTTGCCTTCACGTTGAAGTTCTTTTTTCTCTTCTTCCCACTGCGCAATAAAGTCATTCAGCCAAGGATTAGGACAAGCTGTATAATATGGAGGGTCGGAGAGATTGATTATATCATCATCTTCACCTATTGGGAATCCTTCAATCTTGCGAAGCTCAGGCAAACGACGACGCAATTCGTCACGGAAATACTGACGACGTTCTTCATCGTTTTTGAATGTGAGTCCGAAAACCATCACTGGACCTTGCTCAACCTGCTGTTGTGGGTTGAGTCGGTCGAGATAATCGTCTGAGAAAAATTTATCTGATGCCATAATATTGCGTTATTTGATGATGATTCTTATATCTTCGTATTTCTTTCCCTGCTGCCTTTGCTCATTGATAATATCTTCTATAAGAGCTGAAAGAGCGTTGCGGGCAGAATCAATGTCAAGTGGTCGATTAAAGCGAGACTTGAAACTTTCCATTGTAAGTTCTACCACATTGAAGTTTGTAGAGAGCTTCTTTACTACCGTCAACAGAGGATGCACATACTGAGCAGTAAGAGAAACGTGACCAGATACAAACTCGTCGAATAATGTGGCTTCCTGCTGTGAAAGCATCTGCTTGTTCTGTTGAGCCATCGGGTCTTCAAGGGCTGCCTTTATCTGTTCTTCCATGCCAACATGTATGGCAGCTATCTCTTGTTTCAAATCTTTTAGGTTAGGCAGAGGCTTGCCTCCTTCGGAAACAGGATTGAAGTTTTGAAAAGGAGTCTGCATAATGGTCTGCTTCGTCACGGTAGGTGAAGCTATACGAACATCATTTAGTTTCTGCCTCCATGAGTCATATTCATACAGGTTAATGATACTCAGGCTGGCATCAGCCTGTACTGCCTGTGCAACCGTTTCTGCTACCTGTCGTTCAGGCATATTCTTGATAGCAGTGAGTTGTGCCTCTTCTGTGGCAGGTAGATGAGCAGCCACATATGCAGCCAAATAGTAGTCGGCATAACGCTCCTTCAGTTGTTCAAGTTCCTGCATGTACTGTTTGCGCTGCGCATCGCCTTTGACAATAACATCGCTCAAACGATCTATAGCCGCTTCCATATCAGATTTTAATGCAGAATCAGCGACATAGCGTTTCGCCTCACTCAGATAGCTGATGATGAACTTAAACTTCTCTACTTCGTCCAACAGTTTCTCCCACTTCAGCAAGTCACCTTTGTCAGTGACAAGTTTCTCATGAATCTGTTCTTTGGTCCACTGAAGATTGCGGAGCTTGGCTTTCGTATTGTAATTGCGTACCTTATCACACAAACCTTTTAGAGCGTCCAAACGGTTACAGAGTACTGTACCATCGAAAGGACTCAACACTTCAACACCAGCAAGCATGAAACCATCACGGAGTTGATGAGAGATGGTGACAGCCTTTGTTGCCAGTTGCTGAGCTGCTGTAAGCAGGTCGGCAAAGAAAGGAGAATCAGGGATGTCTATTTCAGCTGTACGGTCACTACCTAATAAGCCAAGGCTTAACTCACGAACCAATGGGATGTTAATGCCCTTTGGCGGTGCAATATGTGAGAATGTGTTAAAGTCGTGGCTGTTGAGATTGACAATCTTTTCGATATTGCCAGCATTGATATGTGTACTATCGCCCATGACAATTTCAATTTCTCCAAGCTGCGCCATAGCCGCCATTACGACAAACTCCAAGTCTGCCTCTATTTCGAAATCAATGGTGACATACCGCTCTTCATAGAACTGCTTCAATATATCAGAGCAATTGAGTACCTGTCCACCACGTTGCTCCAGTTTGTTCTTCAAGCTCTGGGCGTACTGCGAGTGGTCTGTTGAAAGATGTCCATCGGTCCACAATCCAAGACCGTTCAAGATGGCAGTACCCAAACTGCTGGCTGATTGTGGAGTAGCAATAGCAATACGCGCTGCCTTTAATACATTCTCACGGTTTTTGTTTCCAAGAGGATATGGTAGGTTGGAGAACTTTGGGTAGTGCTTGCATTGTTCAGAGAAGAGGTTTTCAAGAATATCTGACGCCACATTGCTCAACATGCTCATCTTGTCCTCGCCTTGTGGATTAAGTGACGAAAGCGGATGCTTCTCACTATTGAACTCCACCATGCAACTTTGTAGGAACTCATTATTGAATTTTTCACGAGCAGACTTGAAGTATTCATCTTTTACAACCTTATAGTTCGGCTTCTCGACAGAACTGGCACCATTGATAAGTGCTTGAGAAGCTCCATAGAGTGTAACCGCATCACGGAAATCCTGGCTCAATGTGTCAAACAAGAAAAAGATTCCGTCCTCCTCGGGTTGATGCTTTGCCGACTCCTTATCAAAAATTGGCATGAAGTACAGGTAGAAATGCTGCTTCGGCTGCGTAGTAGATTTCGCATTGGGATTACCCATGAATATGTAGCCATCCAAACGAACATTGTGAGACTTCCAATTAACACTGTGGTCCCAAATGCGGAAATTAGGACGATAGACATTCCAATCTACAGGCATGATTTCAGCAAGGAAATCATAGAAGTATTCATCTTTCACATTCTCAGGCATCGTCGCTGCATAGTTGATGACATTTTGCTTATAGTTGACACCGCCCTCTATGCGCAAATGATACTCCAGATTTTCCTCATTGCGTTCAAAATATTGACCGATGGTTGCCTTGACAATGTTGTTGAGAGTTGTGGTGATAGAGAGGTCAACCAATTCGTCAAAGTTTGTTGCTATAGGGTCAACGAAGCAGAGGTCATTAGCCAAAGACTCTGCCAATACACCATTCGTTTTAGTAAGGTCAGACTGCAATATTTTTATAGCAGATGCTGCCACGATACGGTGAGCCAAAGGTTTCTTTGGCGAACGACCACCAGTGAAATAATCATCAATCTTCTGATCAACAAGTGATGTTATCTCTGAAACCTTGCGCACATCTGGAATTGCCATCAAGTCTTGTGTTCGCTGCATGTCCTCCCAATAGGAATCATAGCAAATCAGACCAGGTTCGTTCTCCGGAACATCCTTGTCAAGCATCGTTTCAAAGCGACGTGAAAGCACTTTCAACACCTCTCGCTGATTCTTACCTACACGGATTTGCTGAAAATTATCAAAGTATGATGGATGAACAGGATAGAGATTGACAAAAGTGTCAAGGTCGTGACTCAGGTCAGGGAACAGAGTAATAAATTTCTGCAGATGATCTTTTATGGCTTGCTGTTGATGGGCATTCTTGCGCAAGAGACGTTCCTGCACAATGAACTGTACATCAGATTTCTCAATCTTCAGGTCGGTATAGCGATCGGCTACGTGGCTAAGCATATCGGCAGCAAACTGGAATTCTGGCGCTTGATATATTAACTCCTGCACACCAAATACCATACGGAATTTCGTGCGATCGGACATATGACCAAGTGCTTGCAATACTTGAAGGTCGCTTCCTAACAAATGGGGCTGAGCATGACCTTGCAAATAAGAAAGCATCTCGTCTATGACAAACATAAAACCCTTATCTGGGTATGCATCCTCAAATGCGGCAAGCATCTTCTCCAATTTGTCATAATAAGGTACAGGACGATTGTCCTCATAAATACTATAATCAATGCCCCACTCTTCGAGATATTTGTCAATCTGATAGGTAATCATATCCCATAGTGAATTTGTACCACTAATCTCGAAGCGCACGACCTTATAACGACCAGCGATTTTCTGCAAGCATTCTTTAGCTTTTTGGTTATTGAGGAAATCGAGGTAATGTGCATCTTCCGCAATGATGGAAAAAAGCGACATCAAATGAGATTTACCAGTACCATAGTTACCGACAACCTGAATACCTCGTGTTTCCTGGGTGGAATCGAGGTCAAGTTCCCGACATATACGTGGGATGATGAAGTTCTCAAATGCATTGGAGCAGACAAAAGTCTTAACGAGCCGGTCGCGGTAATCGCCATCGTTGAGCTTGTCGAACTTGATAATCTCATCAACAGACTCAAACTGGATTAAATCTTTATATTTCATATGCTTGCCATTTTATAATAATTCTATGTAGTTAATTCCCTCTAACGAAACTGAATAATCGCGGGAACATCCTTGGGTAAGGAAAAGATATTTGTCTTGTACATGCCCTTTTCCTACATCAAGAATCAATATCAAATTCTGTGACCACCTGTCAAGAAAGCCGTCCAAATCAATTTTCAAAAGCGGTTCAAACAAGATTCCGATGTTTGTTAGCGCAAGATACTCACCAAATTCTTCAGATTTACATATATGGGAACGAAGCAAGACATTAAGATGGTCCTGTACTCGCATGGATAGACGACGATCACTAATCTTGTCCTCAATAAAAGCACTTATCTCAAGACCCACGTCAATGTAGTCAAAACCAACTATGCAACCATCTGATATGACCAGATGATTGCGCGATGGACTGGATAAGAATGCTTTCAGTATTCCCATTATATATCAAAAGAACTCCCAAGCCGTGTCTCGACAGGCGACCAAGCCCTTTTTACACAGCAAGGAAGTTCCATTAATCTTTTTATTTTGCCTTATGGCATTTTGTGGTCTTTATCGAGAATATCCGCAACCCAATTGAAGCACGAAATGGAAGCTTGCCCCATTCGTCTCTTCCTAAGAGACGTAGCGAAACAAAAAGTCATTGATATTCCTCGATTTTTGAGCGTTTTGCATAGCGATTTGCTAAACAAAGTATAAAAATGATATGCCCAAAGCGTGTTTTCTTATTAAATAATGTGTATTTTGACCAAAAATTGGTATCTTTGTGCTCAAATATCCGTCTCTTAGGAAGAGATTGAGAAATTTGCTAAACAAATTCTTGTTTACAACAATCCCAAAATCATCTTGTTTGCTTTATCTACTACCGACGTTTCCAAAGAAGCGAGGTATATTTGTGTGGTAGTCTCAGAGTCATGTCCCATTCCTTCACTGATAACAGACAGAGGTACATTCTTTGCCTTGGCTGCACTCGCCCATGAATGACGAGCCACATACATAGTCAGCGGTCGCTGGAGTTTCAACATTGTCGAAAGTTCTTTCAGACGATAGTTGACCAAATGAAGGGCATTGTCATATTGTCTTCGTTCATCACCTTCATCTTTGATGATAGGGAGAAGGAAATCAGTCTTGTTCTCAGGGTATTTGGCAATAATTTCAGCCATGCATTTCTCCCACTTAATGCTCAGCTCCTGTCCAGTCTTTCTTCTACGATAGGTCAGAATGCCATTCTTTATGTCTGTCTTTTTGAGATAAGCCATATCCACAAAAGACATGCCTCTTGTGTAAAAGCTGAACATGAACATATCACGGGCAAAGTCCAATGCCGAATTCGTTGCCAAGTCCAAATCCTTCAGGGCTTTGATGGCCTTGATAGGTATAGCTCGCTTTACTGTCTTATCCACTCCTGTATAGACATGTCGGAATGGATAGTTCTGAGCCGTCAAGCCTTTCTCAACGGCACGATTATAAACAGCTCGAAAGATACGCATGTAGAACGATATGGTGTTCATACGAACGCCTCTGGCTTTCAAGTGGGCCTCGTACATGAGCATCATGTCTGAACTGATGCCGTCGAGGGGCACATCCTGCTCGTCTCGGAATGCCATAAAGCTATTGAGTGTGGCTGTATAGGTCTCCGACGTGCGGATTTTGCCAAGTTGCTTCAACTGAGCTATGACGTTGTGCCAGAATGAGAAGAGTGAGACTTCCTTTGTCAATTTATGGTAACCAGTTATCACGTCGTCTGCCGTGTATCTGCTTTGTTCCGTTTCAAGCTGCGAGATAACTTTCTTCAGTCGTGCCATGTCCCATGTCAGCCGTTCCTTGATGGCATTGACGATGTTTGTGCGGTCGCCATTGGCCATAACCGTTTCCGACTTTTCATCCCATTCGGATGCAAAGATTCTGTAGTCCGTATTCAGCTGACGAACTACGCGATTATGGATAATCTGGATGTAGATGCATCCTTCCTTGCCTTCGACAGTGGAAGGTCTGAACTTTATCTTTATTGATGTCATCATACCTGTTCTTTTGTATTAGTCAATCAATTGACACCCCAGCCATTTCGTTTCTTTGTGCCGTCCCAATTGGTGAGCTCATTGCTGGAACCGCCACCAGTGCTAACAATGCCCCGTCCACCGGCTGCGAGAAGGAGACTATCCATCAAGTTTTTGGGTACGGTCATTTCCTCGCATAACTGCATGGTGCGTGTCTCCGAAAGGTCACTCATGTATTTGGTTGTTCCTTTCCAACAAATCTGACTTAGCAGATTCCGGGTTGCCTGCTTGCGCTGTTCCTTGTCGGATGCGTCAAGACCATCTTTTAAGGCTTCCGCTATAATTCCCTGACCGATAGAATTGGCATATTCTCTTGTAAACACTGCATTCTGATAGTCCGTAGCGAACTTGTAGATGGCTTGCCTGGCATCGGCAATCCATTGGTCAACCTGTTGCCAGAATGCTTTCTTGTTCTGCTGTATGCTGTTCCAAAGCTCCTTGATTTCGGGGACGGCCAACATTTCCCGGATTTGAAGCTCTGCATCATCGGCACGCTGATGTTCCTTGGAAGCCAGATTGTCTGAACAGACAGCATGGCTATTTGCTTTGTCGCATTCTTTTTGCAGTCTCTCTATTTCTGCATCCTTCTGTTGGCGCAGGTCGTTGATGGCATTCTCGTCCATTGAGGATATTCGCTGTTTGAGTCCGGTGTTTTCAGCAGAGAGAATATGATTCTCCTTTTGCAGTTGCTTGTTCTGCTCAATAATCGACCTTGCATCCTTCATCGCCTTGTTATAGAGTAATTTGCCCAACATCAGAATATCCTTCTTCTGGGCTTCTTTGGCTTCCATGAGTGCGGTCTGCAAATCTGTGAGGATGTTTTTAATTGCTTTGCGTCGTTCCTCTCGCCATTCTTTCTGTCCGAAAGCCGGGATAGGCTTACCAAGTTCTTCCAGTATATCATCAACAGCTTTCTTTACAAGAGGATTCGTATTCAAAGTTGGTACTGTCAGGTCTTCTTCTTTGATGTCCAATGCCTCAGCATACTCTTCCAGTTGCAGGACTTTATCTTCCATTCTTGCCTTCTGGCTTCTTATGCTTTGTGTTTCGTCAACAAGTTTATCTTTCTGCTGTTCCAATCTCAGTTTCTCTGCTTTGGCATTGATAACGGCATCCTTGGCCTGACGTTCAGCCTCCAATACTGCCTTACTTTTGTGGATGCGTTCACGGCGTTCCTCACCTGGCAGCATGGATATGTCATCGCCACGCTCCAGACCATACTTGTAACCGACTTTATCATGATAGTCGGTGTGCATCTGATAATAGGTGCGTCCTACGGCATATTTGTCCTTGCCCCATACACGGGCATACGATACGCATTCCTTTTCCCTCCGTTCGACTTCTGTTCTTACGAAGTTCGAGCGGATTTCTTCAGGCAGTTCCTTCCACTCCTTATGGGAGAGTTCCTTCGACTTGTCATCCTTATGTACATACTTTACAGATGCACGTCCTCTGGCTTTGGTCCTTGCCACAGGGATGGTCTGGATGTGTATGTGCGGTGTGGTCTCGTCAAGATGAACGTCGAAGCCGATGATATTCTCAGCACCCCAACGGTCACATGCCCAACGGTAGGTGTCCAATGCCCAGTCTTTGATACCTCGCTTCAGCACGACATGAGCATTGCTCTTTTGCAGGGTGAAGTCCACATCTTGATCACCGAAAGCGAGTCGTGTCAGTATCCGATGGTCACCACTGACGATAATGCCAACAGTGCAGTTCGGGCTATTGTCGGAGATTCCCAAGGGGTTGTTCTTGTCCATGTATGGTTTGAAATCAAGTTCATCAAGACGATTCTGCAAACGTTCATGAAGTGGTATCGGATTGGAACTAAGAGGAACAATTTCTCCTTTACCGTTAATCTCAAAGTTGAGATGCTTGCGTGAGAAATCATAGTGGTTGTTGGTGTCCTGGTTCTTCAGACGATAGGTCTTTTCATCCCATCCGCGACGTTCAGGCTCGTAGCCTTCCGCAGCGGAAAAGGATTTGGCTGGTGCGCCAACATGAATGGCTGCACGGGGTATGTTATTCGTTGCTTTAGACATAGTACATTTTTTAGAATTAGTGATTAGATGGAATCCGGGTCTCGGGTAACACCTGAGTGGAGGATTGAGGGAGAAAGTCACTCCCTCACAGATACACTTTGCTTCTGGCTTGTGTAGCGACACTGCTTTATAGCGGTGGTCCACCCCTCGGAGAGCATAATGGGACTTTTTAAGGGAGTGTAGCGAATCTAAAAGTCCATATTATGTTATGGGATTATTCGGATAATCCTGCTTCAACCAAGACACATCGGACGTTTAGCCGCTTACAATCTGCGACTCATCAGTGCGGTACGTCGTGTTCCGATAGACAATCTTGGCCATCATCTCATTGAGACGATCGGCTATGCGTTCGCCATAACGCTCACGTATCTGCCTTGGCTGGAGATTGGTCGTGACGATGGTGAACAGTTGCGCATCGTATCTCTTGGAAAGTAGTTCGATGACAGGGTTCATGATGTTGCCGTAGCTCATCACCTCCATCGGCTCTACTCCCAGATCGTCGATGCCGAGCATGTCGTATCTCGCCAATTCAAGAAACTTGTCATGGTTGGTCTTGCAGAGGTTGGCAATATGCAACGCATCAACCACAGGCAGCCCATAGCAGTCGCTGAAGCCTGACCTCGCATTGGGATTGCGTATATTCAGGTGGTTCAGGAGATTCTGAAGAGCTTTGAGCATGGTTGTCTTGCCATTGCCGCATCCACCGCAAAGCACGATGCCGAACTTCGGACTGTCGGCCGTAAGCCAGTCAGCCATCTGACGTAGTTGGTCTTCGACAGAATCCGTATGAATGAATCTGCGATGACGGAACTGTACTTCTGCCATGTTTGCGGCCAATAGATATTCGTATGCCTGTTCTGCATCCATTGGCAACCTAAAACGCTGTGTCATAGTCCGCCCCTTCTGTAGGAATTGGACATAATCTGCTATTCTCTTTTCTTTTGACGGCTCCATTTCTGAACTCCTTTCTTTCATCGAAATTTTCACTCGATTTCCTTAAATAATTGTCTTTGTCTTTATCTTTTAAATGTGTCAAGTCATGCGTCAAGCCTTCCGTCAACTCTACTGTCAAGTCATCCGTCCAATTTATGAGCGCATAAGTTGACGGTAGATGACGTGATTTGCCTTCGGTGAATGAGATAAGATTACGTTGGACAAGATGCTCCCTTGCCGTGATGACCGTCTGTCTTGAAATACGGAGGTCATCACTTATCCTTGTAGTGGAACAGGCAAAGGGCATCTGCCAGTAACGTCTGTTACATTCGTTCACGAGATAGGCAAACAGGGCTATCTCGCTTGCAGGCATTGGCGACATCATGGCAGAACGCCACATTTGATTCATCAGGCCGATGTAATTCATGTCGCTATCTGTTAATCATGCCAGTCTGACTTGTTCGGCTTGCGCTTGTGGGAAGATAGGATGGCATCGTTCTCTTCATCATCAGTAAGCGGAACAGCATTCTTGCGGTTCGCCTCCAACCACTTGTCAAGCTCATCCTGATAGAGGACATAGCGTTTGCCTGGCTTAGTGGCAGGTATCGTCCCGTCACCGAGTTTCATGTACAGCGTTCCCAAAGGGATGCGCGTGTACTCAGCTGCTTCCTCCACTGTCATAGGCTTGTGGCGGTTCTCGCGTACCTGCTGTTTACGGTTCTCTTCCTGCTGCTTGATTAGCAGCGTTCTCATGCCCATCACCTCATCCCGAAGCTGGGCGACGACCTGCGGAAGGTCGTTGAAAGTCAATTCTGTATTTTGCATGTTTTTGGTGGTCTTTGTTTAGAGACCGGGTGCAAAGGAACGGAATGATACACCCGTGCTGATGGAAACTTATGGTAACTCGTATATCACTTGATTATAACTTGAAATGGCATGATTATCAATGATTATTAGACAAAAAAAGATGCTTTTGCGAAGTATTTTTTCATGACTTTTCAAGTTGGCATGAATATCTCACTGCAAAAACAGTCGAATGATTCGACCTTTTTTGCAGTGAGATTATGAAGTATGACTAAGTTTAGGATGGTATGGAAAGAATGGCTGTCCTATGAAAGATGCATGAATACAGAATCAGCCGCATCTGACCGTAAAAAGTCGGATGCGGCTGGTTGTAATCTATGTGAAAGTTCTATTACTTTATAGACTGAGGTATATGGAATGAGATGCCATCATTGCCTGGCTCGTCAATGTGTATCTTGTCTGTGGTGGATGTGACTCTCAGGTTCTTCAATGTGGAATAGTCTAAGTCTTTGCAGAGGTCGGGGAACATAGTTCGGATAAAGTTGATACACAACTCCACACTGTACTGCTTGCCCCTGCCAAGTCCCAGTCTTGAAGTGATGTTCCATATCAGATGACGGATATCGAAACTGGTCAATGTGCCTTTGAGACCTACAA
>Ga0326511_10004968_pt1 | contig 10537 bp, 12 predicted proteins | sample 0_2496_0518_D_FD_203701 | JGI IMG/M metagenome (GOLD analysis project Ga0326511, IMG submission 203701) | Bovine rumen microbial communities from UC Davis, California, United States - 0_2496_0518 | ecosystem: Host-associated > Mammals > Digestive system > Stomach > Rumen | place: USA... | reverse complement strand
TTCAATGCATTTAACTGCAATCTTTTGCAGCGCCCGCCCGTGGAACTCGTATACGCTCCTGAGTGCATAGTGCATGGTATCGGCGATGTCTTCCCAGCTCTGCCCGTGCAGATATCTCAGCTCCAGCACCTCTTCCAGTGTGTCATCGTCTATGCTTCTGATAGTCTGCTCTATCTCCACATACTTGGCGGTGTAAAGGTCGGTCAGCTCCTGAACCCGCTGTTCTTCCTCCATGATACGGCTCACCGCCGCACATATCTTGTCACCGCTGCCGCCTCCGCCGACGCCCTCAAAGGCAGGCGAACGGTACTCAGCCGCAGACATGAGCTTTTCAAGGTTTCTCCGCTCACGTTTCAGCCGCTTGTCCAGCTTCTCCGCCTGGCGAAGGTATCTCTTTACTTCATCGGTCGTCACTCTATCACCTCCTCGTTTAGCCATGCCTGTATGCAGTCTTTGCAGTGTCCGAATGGCAGGTCGTTCTCACACTCTATCCTTTTGCCTCCGATAACATCTATCGGACAGCACGGCTGTGTTTCTGCTATCGCCATCATCAGGTCGTAGATGTTCGTTTTCAGGATCTTCTCACGGTTGGTCATATTTATCACCGTCCTCTGCAAGATACTCTTGGTATGTATCACACTTTTCTTTCGCAATGCAAGATTTGCAATAGATGTAATCGACTTCTACGCAAGAGAATCCACATTCCGACACCAAAAACAGTCTGTGCTTTGGATTTTCCCAATCCATTTCAGAACAGCCATCATACTGATTATCTGCTTTCGGATATCTACGCACCTCTATATCTGTGAACTCTGCTTCACAGCAAGCATCTGTATGCATTGCAATTGACCGTGCTTGCCCTGCTGTTTCTGCGAAAACAATGGTCACATAGTTCTCGTATTTTGTACTTGCTATATATGCTTTCATTCGTTGTCACCGTCCATTCTTGCGCCGCAGTTCGGGCAGAAATCAGACAATTTGTCTATATAGTAATCTCCACCGATATTCCTATCAGGTTCTTTATTGCACTCGCTACAATGTGCATGATAAATCTTACTGCCCTCCGCATAGTCGATTATCCACCGCCCATGCTTCACAGGCTCGGCTTCGACGGTCGGCATTTCTGCCACTCGTTTTGCCATTTCGTGCGCCGCTTCCTCGCTAATCTTAAATCTTGTGCGGAAACCTGAAATCAGCCTGTATATTTCATCTTTTGTGACAAGTCCATCAATCTGTCTCATCGTTATCCCCCCTCACCGCCTTTTTGATTTTATCATACAGTTCATCAGCCGCCTTAGTCTGCACGTAGTTTACGAATATCGCCGCCCGCAGTATCGGCAGGACTTCCCGCAGGAGCTGGCGCAGTTCGTCAGCCTTATGCGCCTGTTTTGATGTTTTCTTTTCGCTCATTTGTGTTCCTCCTTGATATCACTCAGCGGGCAGCATACCACCCACTTTTCGTTTCTCGGGTCGTGCAGCTCGGCTTCGTAGTAGAACCGCCCGGTCTTCCTGTGTCTGCGGAGCACGCAGCCTGCGAACAGATACCTCTGCCCGTCATGAAGCACCTCACGGTTCAGACTCTTTTTCACGTCTCGTATGTCCATATCACAGCTCCTCTATCCTGATATAGATACCCGAAGGCTCTGCCCAGAACTTTTCGCAGATCTCGCTTGCCACCAGTGCATCGTCTTTCCAGAAGTGCAGGTGTGTCATGCAGTCTTTGAGCAGTTTCTGGAGATTGTCGGTGTCGGGCTTTGTGATGCGGTACTCGCCGTTTTTGTGTCTGCCTTTCGGGAACAGCCACTTGACCGTCAGCCTGAGCCCTGAGGTATACATCTGTTCGGGCACGTGCCGTGACAGGTGAGCCGTGAGCTTTGCCCTTGTATCTTTCAGTTCGGGCGGTTCGTAGGGTACGGGCTTGCCGTTCACCACATGGAACTTCTTCTCCTGGTGGGTGACGGTCGGCGGTATCATGGGCAGGAAAAATTCAGTCGTGTTAGTTTTCATATTTCATGTTTCCTCTTATTTTTGAATTCGCATTAGTCACGGGTCGTCCGTGTATCGACCGTGTGCGTATCCGTAGCACACGTCGTACACGCACGTGACGTGAGGCACGAACCACCTATATTTATATAGGGGTCGTCGTCGTGTCACGACGACCTTATCTTTTTACGATTACCGTATTAACACGATGATTTTACAAATTGCGGTTATCGTACTAACACGGTGTCCTTATTTTTTTAAGTCATCGTGCTACTTGTTTTCTTCATTAGCGATAACTTTGCCTGTACTTCTGTCCACTTTATAACCCGCTCTTTTAGCCCAGTCTCTGACCGTGTTGATAGGCTTGGTGAGCAGTGTTGCTATTTCCTGCATGGTTGGCGGCTCATCGATATACAGTTCATTGTAAGCGTTGATAAACTGTTCTGCTGTATTCAAGCGCTGTTCTTCCGCCTGCTTTTTTCTGGCTTTTACCGCCCTTTTCTGCGGTACAACGTCCCCCTCATACCCCGCATCTTGCAGAACGCCGTCTGTATCGCTGATATGTATGGGGTAGTCGAACCACAGGTCGAGGGGCTTGAAGCTTGCGAATTCTCGCAGTGTGCCCTCTATGCGCCATGCTGTGCGGCTCATCAGTGTGCCTTTCGCACGCTCGATGTCCTCGTTCATCAGGCGGTAGCTGTTGGGGTGCAGAGCACCGTGTGCTATGTCCAGCATTCGTGAGGGTGTCACCCTGTCGTCCTGGCTTACCAGCTCGTTGAAAGCGTTTTCCATGTAAAAACGCCTGAGCCACTCTTCGGCTATGCGGCAGGTCTGCTTGTCTTCCTGTTGCTTGCGCAGGCCGTCCGTGACTTCCAGCTGTGTCAGGTCAAGGAGTGCATCGGGATCACGGGCGAACACACCCGAACCGCTGGCTCTGTCCATAGACCTCTTGCCGCCCTGAGCGCCTTTCGAGTGGTGGTGGCAGTATATCACCGCCGTCCCCAGCTCGGTGCAGATCAGGTCGAATTGGTTGCAGAACTTCGCCATCTGGTCGGCACTGTTCTCGTCACCTGTGATGACCTTGTAGATCGGGTCGATGATGACTGCAATATAGTTTTTCTTCGCCGCACGGCGTATCAGCTTGGGTGCCAGCTTGTCCATCGGCACACTGCGCCCTCTCAGGTTCCAGATGTCGATGTGGTCAAGGTGGTTCGGCGCAAGGTGCATCGCCCTGTAAACGTCCTTGAAACGGTGCAGGCAGGAAGCTCTGTCCAGCTCCAGATTGACATACAGCACCCGCCCCTGCGCACAGCCAAAGCCCAGCCACTTCTTGCCCTCCGCAAGAGCTATGCACAGCTCTATCAGCGCAAAGGACTTGCCCGCTTTAGACGGTCCTGCTATCAGCATCTTGTGTCCCTGCCGCAGCACACCGTCTATCAGCGGCGGCGCAAGTTCGGGCATATCTTCCCAGTCTGCCGCAAGGCTTTCGGGGTCGGGCAGATCGTCGTTGATGCTCTCGATGTAGTCTTTCCATTCTGAAAAATCCGCCTTGCCGATGTTTTTGTCAACGATGAACTGCTTGTGCTCACCACGTATCACACCCGGCATTCTCGAAAGTCTTGAGGGGTTGCGGTTCTGGCGATCTATCTCAAGACCGTTCTCCTTGCAGACCTTGTAGAGGTAGTCCACCCGCTTGCGGTATTCCTCGTAGTTGGGCGCATCTATCCTGACGATAGCGTGCAGGCTCTTTCCGCCCGAGTACACCAGCACCGCTATGGGAAGCTCCAGCTCACGCATGACAGCATTCTGCTGTGCTATGGGCATACTGTCGCTTTCCACCAGCGCATAGCGGTATTCGGTGACATTCTCGTTCTTCACACCCTTGCCGTCCAGCGGGTTGAAGCGGATCCATGCACCCGCTTCGGTCTTGTAGTCACCCAGAACTGCACCTATATCACCGCCGCAGTTCCTCAGCTGCTGTATCAGCTCACCCGCAGTGCGGTCACAGGCGCCTTTTGTGGGAAGATACCTGCGCTTGCCCTTATCCTCGCTTTCCCATGTTTCGGTGACGTAGCCGACGTTATCTCCTGCCTCGAAAAGTGTTTCCAGATAGGTGACTATCTCGCTCACAGGGTCGAAGTTCTCAGGCTCGTGTATCGGTATGCCCTCACCTGTGTTGACGGTGGGTGCGCCCTCTTCGTAGCTTATCTCACCGTCCCAGTCAAGCTCCCTGAACTCGCCGCCCAGCAGCCCCCTGTCTTTTGCCATCTGTATGATAGTGCCGCCTGTCACAGGCTCGGCAGAGCCGTTAAAGCCCTGCCATTTCTGCTCGCACTCGCCTGCATGATAGCGGCTGTCAGCCTGCGACCAGCTGTCCCAGTCCGCCGCCGTGAAACCCTCGTGCTTCAGCGCCATGCCTACATTTATCCACTCCTGATAATCAAGGGTCGAGGGGTCTATCTTTTTCAGTATATTTAAAATGCTGTCCATTCTTCTGACGCTCCTTTGCTTTCAGGCACATACGACTTAGGCTCGACCCCGTAAGGCACCCGCCAGTTGTTGGCGGCTATGCGGGAGATCATCGAGCTTGCCTGTTCAAAGCTCCACTCTCCGACGTGCAGGAAGCCCTTTGACTCCAACAGACGTATCTGCTTTGGTGTCGTCAGACCTTCGTTCCTGCGCTTTTCCAATCTATCCAGTATCAGCGCCGCCTTGCCTGCGTTGTCTATCTCATCGGGGAAGATGCCCAGCTTTTCCAGCCTTGCCTTCTGCTTGTCGGAGGGCGGTGCGCACTCCCAGCCAAAGGCGGGCACATAGCTTGACAGATCTTCCGCTGCTATGCTCATCTCATATTGTAAAGGGTCTACCAGCTTGCGCTTGCGGGTGCGCATCTCTTTCAGCTGTTCGGCAAGGGCTTCCTCACGCTGTGCCACCACATCGCCTGCTGCCTTTTCTTCGGCTTCTTCCAGATCGACCGCACAGCCTGCCTGATCTGCCATGTTCGCCGTCATCTGCGCTGCTACCTGTTCGTCCTTGCAGATAAGGTGGGCGGGTCTGCACAGCTCGTGGCGCTCGGTGTGCCACAGGAAGTCCAGCAGCAGCAGGTCTTTTTTGCCCTCGCAGAGCCTTGTGCCCCTGCCTACCATCTGGCAGTACAGTCCCCTGACTTTCGTGGGACGCAGGACGATAACGCAGTCTACCGACGGGCAGTCCCAGCCCTCGGTCAGCAGCATGGAGTTGCACAGTACATTATACTTGCCGCTGTCGAAGTCAGCCAGTATCTCAGCCCTGTCGGGACTTTCGCCGTTGACTTCTGCCGCCCTGAACCCTCGTTCGTTGAGTATATCACGGAACTTCTGCGAAGTCTTTACCAGCGGCAGGAACACCACCGTTTTGCGGTCTGCGCAGTAGTTCTTCATCTCGTCCGCTATCTGATAGAGGTATGGGTCGAGGGCAGTGTCGATATCGCTCGCCTTAAAGTCCCCCGACTGCATAGCCACGCCTGAAAGGTCAAGCTCCAGCGGTATAGTCACTGCCTTGACGGGCGAGAGATAGCCCTCTTTTATGGCTTTCGGCAGGGTGTACTCGTAGGCAAGACTGTCAAAGATCTGCCCTAAGTTCTGCATATCGCCCCTGTCGGGGGTAGCAGTCACACCCAGCACTTTTGCCTGCGAAAAATGCCTCAGTATTGTCTGATAGCTGTCCGATATCGCATGATGTGCCTCGTCTATGATGATGTCGTCAAAGTAGTCAGCCGAAAAGCCTGACAAGCGCTTTTCCCGCATAAGGGTCTGTACAGAGCCGACCACAACTCTGTACCACGACCCCAGACAGCTTTGTTCTGCCTTTTCCACCGCTGCCCCCAGCCCTGTGGATTTTTTCAGCTTGTCCGCTGCCTGTTCCAGCAACTCTCCTCTGTGTGCGAGGATAAGCACCCGCTCGCCCCTGCGGACACACTCCTCTGTGATGCTGGAAAAAACTATCGTCTTGCCTGTGCCCGTAGGCAGGACGAGGAGGGTCTTGCTGTTTCCCTCGTCCCATTCTTTCAGCACGGCGGCTTTCGCCTCGTTCTGATACGGTCGCAAAGTCATCAGAACGACCCCGCTTTCCAGCCGCCGCTAGCGGGCTGTGTGTTGTAGTTCTGCTGCGGCTGAGAGTACCCCTGCTGAGGATAGCCGCCCTGCGGCTGTGAATATGTCTGCTGACCGTTCACCTGCGGGCTGAGGGTCTGCACGTTGTCGTCGTATGCATGAAACTTGCGTATCTTGTTGGACTTGCCCTCACTGCCGTCTTTCTTCTTGAAGGTATCCACATAAACGTGGCACTTGCCCGACCTGCCCTGAGCTGCCGCCCAGTTCATTTTCAGCGGTTCACCATGCTTTTTCAACCCGATGGAGAGGAAGAACTGACTGAGTTTCCATTCCATTTTGTTGCAGAGAAACAGATTTTCGGTTATCTCTGTCTTGTCCTCCTTGCCCCAGACTGTCACTGTGACCTTAGCCATGTTGCAGGGCGGCATCTTTTCCGAGCCTGCGTGTCTTGCCCTCTCTATCTTGCTGACCGTGAAGTCATAGTCGCCCTCGGGCAGGAGCACGAACTCCTTGCCCTCGTCGCTTATCATGTCCTCCCAGCCGTATTCAAAAAAATCCTGATCGTATGCTGCCATAATTATTTACCTCCTACTGTGAATGGTATCGCCTGATTTTCCCTGATAAGCGGGAGCATCTGCGCCCATGCGCCTACCAAACAGCCCATGACGAAGTCGGGCGGATATGCGGTCACGGGGGTGTCATAGGTAAAATACCCTCGCTGTGAGCAAACCAGCCTTATGTCGCTTTCGTCTACGCCGTTTGCCTGCATCAGGTCTTTAAGCTCCTTCGGCAGACTGTCGGGTATGTTGAGCTGACGGGGGGTCATGTCCTCAAAGCCGTCTGTGGTGGGCGCTGTCTGCTGAACTGTCTGCTGTTCGGTCTGAACGCTCTGCGGCGGGGTCTGCGTTGCTGTCTGCCGAACGTTCTGCTGTACCTGCTGAGGTGTGAAGATATGCGCTATCTGCCCGAAGTCAAACGGCAGTTCGGGTGCAAGGTCAAAGCGGTTCTTAGCGTCCCAGCAAGGGTTATGCGTGGTGTACATCACACGTTCGCCGCCCTGTGCTTTGTGCTTTTTGCCGTCCTTGTCCACCGCCACCGAGTAAGTCTTGTAGTTGGCGAACAGCACCAGGTCAGCCCACTCTTTTATCATGGCGCAGACGTTGCACTTGGGGGCGTTTATCAGTTTCAGCTCCCAGCGGTCATAAGCGCCCATCTCATCAGGCTGTTCAAACTTCCTGATAGCTGCGTGGGCTGTGATGACGATGTTTGTACCATGTTCCCATATATCCGTCAGCTGGTTGAGTATGCGCCCCATCTCCTCGTATACATAGGTGAAGCCTTTGCCGTAGCCGAACTCCTCTATTCCTGCCTTGCTGTTCTTCTCGCACACTGCTTTAGTGCAAAGGCGCTCTGCCCAGTCAGCCGTGTCGATAACGAGGGTCTTATAGCCCTGCATATCCCGCCTGAGTTCATCGAGCATACTGCTCAGCATAGCCAGGCTTGTGGGGGTGTCTGTCCTTGCTACGTCGAGCCTTGTGGTGCTGCCCTCAGTGTCGATAAAAAGCGGCTGAGGAAACTGCGCCGCAAAGGTCGATTTGCCGATACCTTCGGGACCGTATATCACTGCTTTTATGGGTCTGTTCTGTACTCCTGTTGTGATATTCATTAGAATTCTCCTGCCTTCCATGTTTTAGGTTCTGTAACTTTTCTGACTTCCATGCCGTCTTCGATGATGACAGCGCACTCGTCGCCTGTGGAAACTCTTGTGGCTATCGCCTGCAAGCCCTGAGTTTCCAGCCAGCTGCCGAACTCTTCGAGGGTCTTGCTGTCCAGCTGTTCCAGCTTGTCCAGGAGCACAAAGCCGCAGTCTGGGTTGAGCTTGCGCACGATAGATGCGCCGACTATCAGCTGCTCGGAGCTGCTCATGCAGTCCCACTTCTGCCCCTTGTAGATAAGCTCGCCGTTTTCAACACTAAGCCCCTCCAGCGGAAGGTCGGCACCCTCCAGCAGTTCACGGCGCTCCTGTCTCAGATTCTCTATCTGATGTGTCAGCTCGTTGTACTGGTCACGGAGGTCTTTGGCTTCCTGCTCGGCTCTTTCACGGTCCAGGTTCGCCCTGACTTTCTTGTTTATCTCGTCTATCTCGGCTATGTTGCGCTCCAGCTCTTCGGTGGACTTGTCTTCCAGCTGAGATATGTCCACGTTTGCCAGCTTAAAGTTGTTCAACGCTGCGTCGTAGCGCTCCTGCGCCTGTTTCAACGCAGTTTCAGCCACTTCCAGCTGAGACTTGTAGTAGTCCCGCTGCTGGCGCTTGCGGAGATTTTCAGCATTATATGCCATGATCTCCTGCTGGCTCTGGATAAGGTCTGCTGCGGAAAGGGGTTCATCGGGCACGCCCGTGTAGGTGGGCAGTTCCTTGGCAAACTTTGCTTTCTGATCCGCTATGCGCCCGATCTCCGTGCGGCGGTCGTAGGTGGTCTTTTCGGTGCGCTCCAGCTGGTACAGCTTGTCGCCCACGCCGATTATTTTCAGCAGAGTATCCGCCTTTTCCTTGCCGGTGGAGTTCAAAAACTTCGGCAGGTCGAGGGCAAGCTGCTCAACGAAGCTGTTGAGCAGTGTCTGTCCGCCCTTGTTGCCCGCAGGATCGATGACTTTCAGCGCACCGTTCTTCCCCGAACGCTCAACTATGATACCGTTGTCCAGTGTGACTTTCAGGTGAGGGTCTGTCACCGAGCCCTCACGCTTAGGTGACGAGGGGCGGAACTTCTCGCCGCCCAGCGCCCACGCTATGGCATCCAGCACTGAGGTCTTACCCTGTGCGTTGTCTCCGCCGATAACGGTCAGACCGTTCTTGGCAGGTGCAAGCTGTACCGCCTTTATACGCTTTACATTCTCGAATTCAAGTGTGTTGATCTTTACTGACATTTAGGTTTTCTCCTCTTTCTTCTCAAAACACTCATGTGTCCCGTCCAGCATCGCTTTTTCCTCGTCGCTTATGCTGTAACCGAGATTTTCAAGCGTCCTGTACCATTGTTCAAGCTCCTCGTTGCGATTGTAACTGCCGTCCCAGGCGTATATCCGCTTGTCGTTATCCTCGACATAGTCTGCGATAGCGGCTAGCAGCACCTTGTCGGGTGAGTCGATGCAAGCCATGACAAAGTCGCTGTTCTCCACGATCGTGTCGCTCCGGAAGCCATCTTCCGAAGGTAGAATTCCCAGTGTATCAGCCACCCTGTTCCAGTTAACGTCGCAAAAGTCAACTTCGAGCGAAAACATAGCCCGCATGATCCATGCCCTGTGACCACGCTTTGACGAATACCTTCTGATAAACCTTTTCCGCAGTTTCTGCGCCTGAGCCTGCACCGCCCTGATGCGCTCTATGCGTTCGGTGCGGACACGCTGTTCTTCCTCCCACTTCGGCTGGGACTTGTCCCGCTTTTCGCCCTGTATGTAGAGGTAGTTGTTGCCCTCAGTGTAGCAGTAGCTGAGGGTGCAGGCGGTGTCGCCGTCCTCCAAATTATCAAGCTCTGCCTTGTCATCATCGGTCATGCGGCTGTTCATGCAGACCGTCTTTACCACCTTGCGGTCGGGGTCGTAGTCCTCTTTTACGAACAGCTTGTCGATATGGGCGAGCCATTCGCTCCTTATGTCAGCTTCACGCTGGCGGCGTAGGCAGTTCTCGACTGTCCAGTTGTAATTCGCCGTCCCGATAGCCGCGAGAGCCTTGCTTTTCAGCTCGGGGTCGGTTATCTTCTCCAGCCTGATGTAGTCGCTGAGGTTAGGCTGTCTTTCCTGCGCCTTGCGGAACTCTTCGGGGTCAAGCTCCAGCAGTTTCAGCCTGTGTCGCACGGTGGTCTTGGAAAACCCTGTTTTCTCTGATATGCTGTCCTGCGTTTCACCCATGTCCAGCATCATCTGGAAGCCCTGCGCCTGCTCGTATATCGTCAGGTCAGACCTCTGCATATTTTCCAGCAGCATGGTGCTTATCTGCTCTTTCTCGTCCATATCCACTACCATGCAGGGGACTTTTTCCAGCCCTGCCAGCTTTGCCGCCGCAAGCCGCCTGTGCCCGATGATGACGGTGGACTTGCCCGTTTCGGGGTCTTTGTTCCTCAGCACCGTCAGGTTCTGGAAGATGCCGTTCGCCCTGATGCTGTCAGCCAGCTCAGTAACATCGCCTATATCCTTGCGGGGATTGTCGGGGTGAGGCTGTAACTCGTCCACAGGTATCATGATACAGCGTTTTGTGACTGTCATTCCCCGCACCCCCTAAAACGCCAGCCCGAACTGCACCGAGTAAGCCGTGCCGCCATATCTGAACACGATGCTCGCCGTGTCGCTGTCGGCTCTCAGAGACATGATCTCGGCATCAGTGCCGTAGGCGTCGCTCAATGCGCATTCCAGAACACCCAGAACATTCACACCTCGCAGGTCTTGACTTTCAGCCGAAACTGTGCTATCCT
>Ga0326511_10004965_pt1 | contig 10540 bp, 8 predicted proteins | sample 0_2496_0518_D_FD_203701 | JGI IMG/M metagenome (GOLD analysis project Ga0326511, IMG submission 203701) | Bovine rumen microbial communities from UC Davis, California, United States - 0_2496_0518 | ecosystem: Host-associated > Mammals > Digestive system > Stomach > Rumen | place: USA: California... | reverse complement strand
GTGGTGCAGTATGAGGTGGAGTATCACAAGCGCATCGCTACCTCGTTCGCGTCCTTTATCCTTACGGTGATAGGCGCATCGCTCTCCAGCCGGAAGCGCAAGGGCGGAATGGGACTCTATCTGGGCATCGGCCTGGCGCTTTCGTTCACCTATATATTATTGCAGACAATCAGTGCCACATTCGCCATTCAGGCTGACGCGCCTCCAATGCTGGCGGTGTGGATACCAAATTTACTTTATTTCTTTATCGCATATTATTGTTATAGACAAGCACCCAACTGATGAAATTTGACGAGACATATTTGAACGACAACATTATCGATGCACTCTACGACATGCATTTCGATGAGATGACTCCTATCCAAGAGCGGTGTATCCCGGAGATTCTTGACGGATACGACGTACTGGGCGTGGCACAGACAGGTACCGGAAAGACGGCAGCCTACCTGTTGCCAATCCTCTCACTGCTCGATGACGGCGACTATCCGAAAGACGCCATCAACTGCGTAATTATGTCGCCTACGCGTGAGCTTGCCCAACAGATCGATCAGGCCATGCAGGGCTTCGGCTATTATCTCGACAACGTGTCTTCGGTAGCCGTCTATGGCGGAAACGATGGCGGGCGCTATGAGCAAGAACTTCGGGGCATGCGCCTCGGTGCCGATGTGCTCATTGCGACACCCGGGCGACTGCTGAGCCACATGAAGGTAGGAAATCTCGACCTGAGCCGCTGCAGCTTCTTCGTGCTTGACGAGGCCGACCGTATGCTCGACATGGGATTTATCGAGGATATCCAGAAGATAGTCAGCCTGTTGCCCTACGATTGCCAGCGCGTGATGTTCTCAGCGACTATGCCCCCCAAGATCCGTCAGCTTGCTGTATCGCTGCTCCACGACCCTGTGGAGATCAAAATAGCAGTCAGCAAGCCTGCTGAGAAAATCCACCAGAGCGCTTATGTGTGCTATGAGCCGCAGAAGCTGAAAATCATTAACCATATCTTCCATCAAGGTAATCTTCAGCGGGTTATCATCTTCTCTGGTAAGAAAGACAAGGTCAAGGAAGTAACCCGGCAGCTGAAGCAGATGAATATCAACTGCGACCAGATGCACAGTGATCTTACCCAGCAGGAGCGCGATGAGGTGATGTTCCGCTTTAAGGCCGGTATGACCGATGTGCTCGTAGCCACCGACATTGTAGCGCGAGGCATTGACATCGATGATATACGCATTGTCATCAATTACGATGTGCCCCATGATGCTGAGGACTATGTACACCGTATCGGGCGAACCGCCAGAGCCGATCGCGACGGTCAGGCTATCACCTTTGTCAGCGACTTGGATATTTATCGCTTCCAGCAGATAGAGCATTTCCTGGGCAAGGAGGTGGAGAAGACTCCCCTACCCGATGGCCTCGGCGACGCCCCTGAATACACCAAGCGCGAGAAGAAGCATAACGACACGCGCCGTAAGGGACGGTGGCACAGCAAGGGTGACGGTTCGAAAAATCCCAGCCCTGCAAAGCACAGCAACCACCATCAGCGCAATCGGAAAAAGCGCCGAAACAACAAGAAAGGCAGTGAGTGAGACCGCCGAACTGTTAACGTTTTATAAAATTAGTTTATGTGCGGGCACACAATAAAAATGTACAAAAAATAATACGCAAAAGTTTTGGAAGTAAGAAAAAAAGTCATTACCTTTGCATCGTTATCCTGAAAACAATCTTTTTACCTTAGAAAACTAATACCTATTGAAGATATGAAGCGATCACTTGCGAAAGTCGTCGCTTTATTTTTTATTTTGCCTTTATTAGTTAAATCTTCTTAAATTCTTTTTCAAAGTTCACGCCTTAGGCCTTTTCTTCAAAGAAAAGTAGTACCTTTGCAGCCCGAAATGAGTCCGTGGAGGCTTAGTAAAGTGTGTACGAACGTACACCGCCTTGCGGAATAACCCTTTTTACAAATATAAAGAATGTACGCAATTGTAGAAATTCAGGGTCAGCAGTTCAAGGTCCAGGAGGGCAACAAGCTCTTCGTGCATCACATGAAGGATGTTGAGGCCGGCAAGACTGTTGAATTTGACAAAGTACTGCTCGTTGACGCGAATGGTGCTGTGAAGGTAGGTGCCCCCACCGTAGAGGGTGCAAAGGTAGTGTGTGAAGTTGTGAACCCGCTCGTTAAAGGCGACAAGGTGATTGTCTTCAAGATGAAGCGCCGTAAGGACAGCCGCAAGCGCAACGGTCATCGTGAGCAGTTCACACAGGTTGAAGTTAAATCAGTAATCGCTTAATCAGGAGGAGGACTTAGAAATGGCTCATAAAAAAGGTGTAGGTAGTTCTAAGAACGGTCGTGAGAGTGCTGCTCAGCGACTCGGCATCAAGATTTTCGGCGGTCAGCAGTGCTTGGCTGGTAACATCATCGTTCGTCAGCGCGGTACAAAGCACAATCCCGGCAACAATGTGTCCATCGGTAAGGATGATACGCTCTACGCGCTCGTAGATGGTACGGTCAACTTCCACAAGGGCAAATTCAACAAGAGTGTTGTGTCGGTTATCCCTAACGCTGAGGCCTAACAATTTTTCCAAACAAGAGAGACTTATTCCAAACAAACAGGGTCCCGCGCTCGAAAGAGTAGCGGGATTTCTGCTTTTTTATACTTGAAAAGTATAAATTCGGGGATTTTCCTTGCAGTTACCACGATTTTTCATTACCTTTGCACCTTAGAAATGAATTCAAATAAATAAATACGTATTTCTTATGTTAACACTCAAACTCATTAATGAGGAAACAGAACGTGTAGTTCGCGGCTTGGAGAAGAAGCACTTCCCCAATGCCCAGCAGGCCATCCAGCAGGTGCTGGCCGTTGACAAGAAACGCCGTGAGGCACAGCAAGAGCTTGACAAGAGCCTGAACGAGCAGAAACAGCTGTCGAGCCAGATTGGCGCTCTGATGAAGCAGGGCAAGAAGGACGAGGCTGCTGATGTGAAGCAGAAGGTAGCCCAGCTGAAAGAGAAATCGAAGCAGCTGGACGATGTGATGGCTAAGGCTCAGGAGGAGATGACAGCATTGCTCTGCCAGATACCGAATATACCCTACGATGAAGTGCCTGAAGGCAGCTCGGCTGAGAATAATGTGGTGGTGAAATCCAACTTGAAGGAGTGTGACGGATCTGACACCGTAGGCTCATGGGATGTGAACCCGAAACTGGGTTTTGACAATCCACTACCCCACTGGGAACTGGCCAAGAAATATAATCTCATCGACTTCGACCTGGGCGTGAAGATTACTGGTGCAGGATTCCCTGTCTATATTGGCAAGGGAGCCCGCCTGCAGCGTGCCCTCATCAATTTCTTCCTCGATGAGGCGCGCAAGAGTGGCTATACCGAGATTATGCCGCCGACGGTGGTAAACGCAGCGTCAGGCTACGGCACGGGACAGTTGCCTGATAAGGAGGGGCAGATGTACCACTGCGAGGTGGATGACTTCTACCTTATTCCTACGGCAGAGGTGCCTGTGACGAATATCTATCGCGACGTCATTCTCGACGAGAAGGATCTTCCCATCAAGAACTGCGCTTACACAGAGTGTTTCCGCCGCGAGGCAGGCTCGTATGGCAAGGACGTGCGCGGGCTGAATCGCCTGCATGAGTTCTCGAAGATTGAGATTGTCCGCATTGACAAGCCCGAGCATTCTAAAGAGAGCCACAAGGAGATGCTGGAGCATGTGGAAGGCCTGCTGAAGAAGTTGGAGCTGCCCTACAGGATCTTGCTGCTCTGCGGTGGAGATCAGAGCTTTACGTCGTCTATCTGCTACGACTTCGAGGTTTACTCAGAGGCCCAGGGGCGCTGGCTCGAGGTCTCCTCTGTCTCCAATTTCGACACCTATCAGGCCAATCGCCTGAAGTGCCGCTATCGTCGCGAGGATACCAAGAAGACAGAGCTCTGCCACACGCTCAACGGCTCTGCCCTCGCCCTGCCGCGCATCGTGGCTGCCCTGCTGGAGAACAACCAGACTGAGCAGGGCATCAAGATTCCTGCAGCCCTCATACCCTACTGCGGATTTGACATGATCGACTAATGGCAGAGATATGAGAAAAGCGGTATTTGAAAAGGAAGTAGCATATAAACTAAACAAGATGAAATGAATAAGATTGTAAGAAAAGAACAATTTTCGGAGAAGGTTTTTCTCTTTGAGATTGAGGCTCCGTTGATTGCCAAGAGCCGCAAAGCAGGCAATTTCGTCATTGTGCGCGTAGGAAAAAAAGGTGAGCGCATGCCACTGACAATCGCTGCTGCCGATATCGAGAAGGGCACCATCACACTGGTCGTTCAGAAAGTAGGTCTGTCGAGCCAGAAGCTCTGCATGCTGAATGAAGGTGATTACGTGACCGACGTGGTGGGGCCTCTGGGCAATCCCACGAAGATTGAGAAGTATGGTACTGTGGTCTGTGCTGGCGGTGGTCTCGGAGTGGCTCCCATGCTGCCCATCATTCAGGCCCTGAAGAAGGCCGGCAACCGCGTGCTCTCAGTGATGGCTGGTCGCTCGAAAGACCTCATCATCCTCGAAGACAAGGTGCGTGAGTCATCTGACGAGGTGATCATCATGACCGACGACGGAAGCTACGGCGAGAAAGGCGTGGTGACCGTAGGTATGGAGAAGTTCTTCGAGCAGGAGCATGTGGACAAGGTGTTTGCCATTGGCCCTCCTATCATGATGAAATTCTCCAATCTTACTGCCCAGAAGCACAATATCCCCTGCGAAGTATCGCTGAACACCATCATGGTGGATGGCACAGGTATGTGCGGCGCCTGCCGACTGACGATCGGCGGCAAGACAAAGTTCGTCTGCATCGACGGCCCGGAGTTCGACGGTGCCCTTGTCGATTGGGATGAGATGTTCAAGCGCATGGGTACCTTCAAGCGCGAGGAGCAGCTCGAGATGGAGCATTTTCAGGAGCACCTCGACAGCGGTTCAGTAAACGGCGGTACTTCCGCTGTCCCCGCCACCGACATCGTCATGGACTCCGATCCCACCAACGACACCATCGACGTACTTACAGACCGTAATGCAGAGTGGCGCAAGGAGTTACAAAAATCGATGAAACCAAAGGAGCGCACTCAGATTGAGCGCGTCATCATGCCGGAACTTGACCCCGTCTATCGCGCTACTACCCGCACCGAGGAGGTGAATACCGGGCTGACTAAGGAGCAGGCGATGCTGGAAGCCAAGCGATGCCTCGACTGCGCTAAGCCCAGTTGTATCGAGGGCTGTCCGGTGAGCATCAACATCCCCTCGTTCGTGAAGAACATTGAGCGCGGGCAGTTCCTGGCGGCCGCCAAAGTGCTCAAGAACACCTCTTCCCTTCCTGCCGTCTGTGGCAGGGTATGCCCTCAGGAGAAGCAGTGTGAGAGCAAGTGCATCCATCTCAAGATGAACTCAAAGCCTGTGGCTATCGGCTATCTGGAGCGTTTCGCCGCCGATTATGAGCGCGAGAGCGGCAATATCTCGCTCCCTGAGATTGCGCCCGCCAACGGCATAAAGATCGCTGTCGTGGGTTCGGGTCCTGCTGGCCTGAGCTTTGCTGGAGATATGGTCAAGAAGGGCTACGATGTGTTTGTCTTCGAGGCTCTGCACGAGATTGGCGGTGTGCTGAAATACGGCATCCCTGAGTTCCGCCTGCCAAACAAGATTGTGGATGTGGAAATCGATAACCTCGCCAAGATGGGTGTACACTTCCAGACCGACGTCATCGTGGGCAAGACCATCACCGTAGAGCAGCTTGAGGAGCAGGGCTTCAAGGGTATCTTTGTAGGCTCTGGCGCCGGTCTGCCTAACTTCATGAATATTCCTGGTGAGAATAGCATCAACATCATGTCGAGCAACGAGTATCTGACGCGTGTGAACCTGATGGATGCTGCCAATCCGACCACAGACACCCCGCTGAATCCGGCCAAGAGCGTGCTCGTGGTGGGTGGTGGCAATACCGCTATGGACTCGTGCCGTACGGCCAAGCGCTTAGGTGCTGAGGTGACGCTCGTCTATCGCCGCTCAGAGGTAGAGATGCCTGCCCGTTTGGAGGAGGTGAAGCATGCCAAGGAGGAAGGCATCAACTTCATGACGCTCCACAACCCCATCGAATATATCGCCGATGAGACAGGAGCCGTGAAGCAGGCCGTGCTGCAGGTGATGGAGCTGGGTGAGCCCGATGCCTCTGGCCGCCGCAGCCCCATGCCCGTTGAGGGCAAGACGGTGACGCTCGATGTCGATCAGGTCATCGTGGCTGTTGGCGTAAGTCCCAATCCTCTCGTGCCGAAGTCTATCCCCGGCCTCGAGCTCGGGCGTAAGAACACGATAGCCGTCTCTGAGGAGATGCAGTCCTCGCGCAGCGAGATTTTTGCCGGCGGCGACATCGTCAGAGGCGGTGCGACCGTGATTCTCGCTATGGGTGACGGCCGCCGCGCCGCACAGAACATGGACAAGCACCTGAAGGGGAATTCTTAGTTTTGTGTCCTTTCATTGAATTGAGGCTATAGATTTGGAAACTAAGCATGATACAGAGAGCCGTCGCCTGGAGAAGCGATTGAACGAGCGCTTCGTCAAGGCGATGGCTACTTATCATCTCATCGACGATGATGACAGCATCCTTGTAGCCCTCTCGGGTGGTAAGGACTCCCTCCTGCTGACAGAACTGCTGGCCCGCAGGGCCCGCATCCTGCATCCACGCTTCAGGGTTGAGGCCGTCCACGTACGCATGGAGAATATCCGATACGAATCCGACACCACCTACCTCGAACACTTCTGCGCCTCTCTCGGCATTCCCCTCCACGTTGTTACTACCCGTTTCGATGTGGCCGAAGATACCGCTCACTGCGTGCAGCAGGCTGATGGGGCAGCACAGTCGTTTAAGCAGGTATCCTCAGCCGACTTGCGCCGCCAGAAGCAGCCCTGCTTTCTCTGCTCCTGGAATCGCCGCAAGCAGTTGTTCAACCTTGCCCAGCAAATCGGCTGCAACAAGATAGCACTCGGGCATCACCAGGATGACCTCATCCGCACTGCCCTCATGAACCTTATTTTCCAGGGGCGGTTTGAGGCGATGGCTGCCAAACTTAAGCTGCGCAAGATGCCCATCACGATCATACGCCCGCTTTGCCTCATACAGGAGGCTGACGTCAAGGCCTTCGCACAGTACAGAGGTTACCAGAAGCAGATGAAGCTCTGCCCCTATGAAAAGGCGTCACACCGCTCAGACATCGCCATTGTTTACGACACGATGGTACAACTCAATCCCGAAGTAAGATCCAGCATCTGGAGAGCAATCAACAACGATACCAAACTCATAGAAGACTAAAAAAATGCAGTACAAAACCACAACCACAAAGATAGCCGTGCTGGCAGTTGCCGCTTTACTGGCCGCTGCCCCGATTAGTGCTCAAAAGAAAAGTTACCGTAAGGCCGTGAAGATTGCGCAGCCGGCAGAAGACCCGAGGATAACGGCCATGAGGACTGCCACGCAGCAGATAACATTCATCGACTCTGTCGTCGTCGAGAAAGAGCGCTTGCTCAGTGCTGTCCGTCTCGATCCTGAGGCGGGAAAGCTCGCTGCCACAAGCCAGCTCTTAAGGATAAGCGGGGCTCACGACGGCACTGCATTCGTCAATGGTATGGGCGACAAGTGCTATTATGCAGCGCAGAATCCTCAAGGCCTCATGCAGCTCTATACCTGCGACAGGCTGGCCGACGAGTGGAGCGACGTACAGCCTCTCGAAGGCATCCAGGAGGGAATCTCCGAATGCAATTTCCCCTTTGTCCTCACCGACGGTCAGACCCTTTATTTTGCTGCCAAGGGCGAAGAGAGTATCGGAGGATATGACATCTTCTTTACAAGATATGACGCCGACAACGGCCGGTTCCTGAAGCCGGAGAACATCGGAATGCCCTTCAATTCTGATGCCAACGACTATCTCTATATCATCGACGAGATCAGCAACATCGGCTATTTCGCATCCGACAGACGGCAGCCGGAGGGTATGGTTTGCCTGTATATTTTCATACCTCCTGTCTCACGTCATACGTATGATTCCAACGCCATCTCTGCCGACCAGCTCAGAGGCCTGGCGGACATCAGGGCCATCGCCGACACATGGGGCAACGGCAAGGAGCGAAAGGCTGCTCTGCAGCGATTCAAGGCCATCGGCAACAGCAAACAGAAGAACTGGCAGCCAGCCTTGCAGTTTGTCGTCAACGACAAGGTGACCTACACCTCACCAGGACAGTTCGTCAGTCAGGAAAGTCAGGTGCTCTATCTCGAACTCACCGACAAACAGAAGAAACTCTCTGACATCAAGGCGCAGCTCGAGAAGTCGAGAGCCTATTATGCACAGATTTCTTCCGACGCCGACCGGCAGATACTCCGGAAGGAAATCATGGATGCTGAAACGACCTGCCTCCAACTTGCGGCAGACATCAAAAAGCTCGAGAAGCAAATCAGAACTGCAGAGAACAAAGTGATAAATCCGTAAGCCTACTGTCTCAAAATATTAACTTATGAAACGAGTATTCCCAGAATCCGAACTTATCATCAATGCCGACGGCTCTTGCTTCCACCTCCATCTGAAGCCTGAGCAGCTGGCAGACCGCGTCGTCCTCGTGGGCGATCCTGCCCGTGTGAACACTGTTGCCGCCCACTTCGACTCTAAGGAGTGCGAGGTGCAGAGCCGTGAGTTTCACACCATCACCGGCACCTATAAAGGCAAGCGCATCACTTGCCAGTCGCATGGCATCGGCTGCGATAATATCGACATCGTGGCCAACGAACTCGATACACTCGCAAATATCGACTACAACACGAGAGAGGAGAAAGACGAGCATCGCACGCTGACGATGGTGCGTATCGGCACCTGTGGCGGCTTGCAGCCCTTCACGCCCACGGGCGCATTCATCGCCTCCGTTAAGAGTATCGGCATCGATGGCCTGCTGAACTACTACGCCGACCGTAACAAGGTGTGCGACCTCCAGATGGAAGAGGCTTTCAGGCAGCACATGCACTGGAATCCCATCTTGGGCAATCCCTACGTAGCCGTTGCCGACGAGAACCTTGTCAGCCAGATTGCACAAGACGACATGATACGCGGATACACCGTAGCCTGTGGCGGCTTCTATGGCCCTCAGGGCCGTATTCTCCGGGCCAATGTGGTAGATCCAGAACAGAACAGTAAAGTGGAGTCGTTTGAATATGACGGCATGAAAATATGCAACTACGAGATGGAGTCATCTGCCCTTGCCGGCCTCGCATCCATCCTGGGCCATCGCGCGATGACCTGCTGCATGGTCATCGCCAACCGCTATGCCCAGAAGATGAACACGGAGTATAAGAACTCTATCGACACCCTCATTGAAAAAGTGCTCGACCGCATCTGATCCGTCAAGTTTACTGCCATAATATGGCAGTCTCACGATATGAACGATACCATCTGCGCCCTTGCAACCGCTCCCGGAGGAGCTTTAGGAATAATCAGAATCTCAGGCCCTCAGTCGCTTGAGATTCTTTCGCTTGTGTTTAGCAGGGACATCAGCAAAGCCCGGCCCAACACTGTCCACTACGGCCACATCAGGAATGGCACTGAGATTCTCGATGAATGTATGGTCAGCATCTTCCGCGCCCCCCACTCCTACACAGGTGAGGACAGCGCGGAAATCTCCTGTCACGGATCGCGCTATATATTGAGTAAGGTGCTGGAGCTTTTGGTGCAGAATGGCTGCAGGATGGCCGGTCCGGGAGAATACACCCAGCGCGCCTATCTCAACGGCAAGATGGATCTCTCGCAGGCAGAGGCCGTAGCCGACCTCATCGCCTCTACCAATCGCGCCACTCACCACATGGCCATGAGCCAGTTGCGTGGCGGCATCTCCTCTGAGTTGGCAGTCATGCGCGAGCATCTTCTCAAACTCACTTCGCTGCTTGAGCTCGAGCTCGATTTCTCCGACCATGAAGACCTCGAATTTGCCGACCGTAGCGAACTGTCGGAACTTGCTGAAACGATTGACCGTCACATTACCCGTCTTGCTGACTCCTTCCAGACAGGCAATGCCCTTAAACTCGGCATCCCTGTGGCTATCGTAGGAGCGCCTAATGTAGGTAAGAGCACCCTCCTCAATGCCCTGCTTGGCGAGGAGCGTGCTATCGTGAGCGACATTCAAGGCACCACCCGCGATGCCATCGAAGACACCGTCCTGCTTGGCGGCATCACCTTCCGGTTTATCGACACTGCCGGCATCCGCCATACGGATGACCAGATAGAGAGCCTCGGCATCGGGCGCTCCATAGCCGCTGCACGGCGGGCACGCATCATCCTGCTGATGACCGAGCCAGGCATACCCTACCCCGACATCGAGACCCGCAACGACCAGACCGTCATCCGTCTCGAAAACAAGACGGAAGCCTTTCAGGCAAAATACGGCGTAGGGCTTGAAAGTCTGAAGCAGCAACTCATTGATGCAGCCCCCAAGACTTCCGACTCCGACGTCATCATCACCAATGCCCGCCAC
>Ga0326511_10004964_pt1 | contig 10540 bp, 11 predicted proteins | sample 0_2496_0518_D_FD_203701 | JGI IMG/M metagenome (GOLD analysis project Ga0326511, IMG submission 203701) | Bovine rumen microbial communities from UC Davis, California, United States - 0_2496_0518 | ecosystem: Host-associated > Mammals > Digestive system > Stomach > Rumen | place: USA... | reverse complement strand
CGGTACGCATGTTGTCCAGGTCGTCCTGACGCGATTTCTTGAATTGAGGATTATCACGTTTCTGCTGGAATTCCTGAGCCTTCAGATAGTCGCAAGGATCATACTCGTAGCTGATGGTCAGCGGCACGATGTTCAGCTGACGAAGGTCTCCACCGATGGACAGCATCTTGAGTACGGCCTCCTGTGTCCGGTCATCGCTGTCTTTGGCCCGTCCCTCGCGCTGAGCAATCCAGATGTTCTCGTGCTTCTTGTTCACGGCATAGTGAATGTATTGGCTCATGTGCTGGGAGGCCAACAGCGTCTCGCGCAGCGACAAGCCGCGCCTGACGGTGAACGCCTTGTTCATGCGTACCAGCCGCTTAATCCAGGGGTAAATCAGCAGGTTGTCGCCGATACCTATTTCAACCGTAGTAGGATAGCCGCCCTCGACAAGCAGCACGTCGAGGAATGCAGAATCAAGGACGATGTCGCGGTGGTTACTGACGAAGGTGTAGCGCGAAGAGAAGGGCGCCGCCTGACTCTTCCCCGTCTCGACCGCTCGCTTCAGCTCTGCGTCCTCGAACTTGCACCCGTCGGTATGCCTGCGGATAATAAACTTGACGACAGGTTTCATGAACCGCTTCTGGAAATCGAGCGGTGTCTTCACACCACTGAATGCCAGTCGCAACAGCCCATTGCGTAGCGTCTTAGGCAACCACGGTGCAAACCCTTTGAGCACCAACTGGAACTGTCGGTCTCGGAGCAGGTCTTCGAATGCCTGCTTCATCTCACCGGCCTCGTAAGGCCTTATGTCGTCAAAGTTCTCCATACTCTAAATTCTTAATAAAAAGCGTTCTCCACAATGTCTGTCAAGACTTCTGTCATGGTCAGCCCTGCGGCACGTACTTGCTGGGGTATAAAGCTGGTTGCCGTCATGCCCGGCGTGGTATTGATTTCAAGCATATTGATCTTCCCCTCGGGCGAGATAATATAGTCAATACGGATGATACCGTTACAATGAAGGATATCGTAAATATGACTGGTAATCTTCGACACGCGCTCGGCTACCTCAGGTGCAATGCGAGCCGGGGTAATCTCCTGAACCTGTCCATTGTACTTAGCATCATAGTCGAAGAACTCGTTCGAGGTCACCACCTCGGTAATGGGCAGTATGACCGACTTCTCGCGAGTCTTGTAGCAGCCCTGGGTAATCTCGGTGCCTTCCAGATAGCTTTCAACCATGATTTCGGGACTTTCCAGCATGGCCTTGCGAATGGCAGGTGCCAACTGATCCTTATTCTTCACCTTCGAGACACCAAAGCTTGAACCATCGGTAGCGGGCTTCACGAAACAGGGCATACCGATGCGCTCTTCAATCTCATCGTCGCTGACCAGTTCCTCATAGCCTTTACGGATGAGCAACGAATCGGCCAGAGACACACCATAGCCTCGCAGATACTGGTTCAGCACGAACTTGTCAAAAGTCATGGCCTCTACCAGCACGCCGCTCGTCGAATAGGGCAGCCCGATAAGGTCAAAGTAGCCCTGCAGCACGCCGTTCTCGCCAGGTGTCCCGTGAATGGTGATGTAAGCATAGTCGAACAGGCGAGCCTTTCCGTCCTCCATGAACGAAAAGTCGTTACGGTCGATTTTTGCAGTCAGGCCTCCAGGCAGCTCCACATGCCAGTCCTGGCCCTTGATGTCTACGATATAGACATTATAGCGTTCTTTGTCGAAGAAGGAGTAAAGTCCTTGAGCTGAGCGAAGCGACACATCGTGCTCCGAAGAATCGCCACCGCAAACGATGGCCACGTTACGTTTCAAATTTTTCATAGTGTGTTATTGCTGTTACCTTTTATATAGTTTCTCCATTTGTCAATGACAGCAGCCACGTCCGACGGCAGTTCCGACGTAAAGTCCATTTGCTGACCTGTGCGGGGATGAACAAAGCCTAATGTGCGGGCATGAAGCACCTGACGCGGACAGAGCCGGAAGCAATTCTGGATAAATGCCTTGTAGGTCGATGAACGTTCACCGCGCAGGATTTCTGTTCCTCCATAGCGTTCATCGCAGAAAAGCGGGTGGCCGATGTGGCGCATGTGAGCACGAATCTGGTGCGTACGCCCTGTTTCCAGGACACACTCCACGAGCGTGGTATAGCCGAAGCGCTCCATCACCCGATAGTGGGTGACAGCGGGCTTTCCCGTTTCGCTGCCCGGAGGAAAGACGGTCATGCGCTGACGGTCTCGTGGGTCACGGCCGATATTGCCCTCTATACGCCCCTCGTCCTCGGTAAAATGTCCCCACACCAGCGCATTGTAAGAACGGTGGGTGTCATGGTTGAAGAATTGAACGCCCAGGCGGGTCTTCGCCTCCGCAGTCTTTGCCACGACGAGCAGACCACTGGTGTCCTTGTCAATACGATGTACCAAACCCACGCTGGGGTCGTTAGGATCATAGGTAGACAGGCCGCGAAGGTGCCAGGCAATGGCGTTTACCAGCGTGCCGTGGAAATTACCCACGCCCGGATGAACCACCAGCCCCGCAGGTTTATTGATGACCATCAGGTCGTCATCTTCGTAGACTACGTCAATGGGAATATCTTCAGGCTCAATCGTAGTGTCGTAGTGCGGACGGTCTAACATCAGCGTGATGACATCACCGGGACGCACCTTGTAATTGCTCTTGACAGGACGTTCGTTCACATGAACGAAACCAGCGGCGGCAGCCTGCTGGATGCGGTTACGCGTAGTATGGCGCAAATGCTCCATCATATACTTGTCCACGCGCAATGGCATCTGCCCCGCATCAACCGTCAGGCGGATATGCTCATACAGCTGTTGCTGCTCATCGTCGTCGTCAAGCAGCTCCAGCTCGGTATTGCCTATTTCCTCGTAGCGATCATTCATCTGGTCCATCCACTTCTTCGAATTCGTCTATATCGCCTTCACCCAACGGGTCTGCACTCTCATGATACTCTGGCTCCAGATAATTAATATCATCCTCCTCTCCATACTGTCCGTTGCCCACTTGGAGGGTCAGTGGATAGTTTGTCGAAATCACATCACCAGTATTAATATGGCGTCCACGGCTCAAAATGCCATAGACCCAATTCTTCTCGCCCGGGATATATTGAGGGGGCAGCAATTTGAATCCCAGTGCCATCAGCTTAGCCGCAGCCTCACGGTAACTGCTGTTGTCTACAAGGTCGGGGATGGCAAACGAGGGCGACGACGGCGAGTTGACCGTCACATAGATGACACGCCCCTGCTTCACCCTGTTACCGGCATCAGGTGTCTGAGCCAAGATGCAATATGCTGGCAACCGCTTGTTGTAGCCGGAGTCACTCACCTGAATGATAAGACCATCGCTCTCCAGCAACAGCCGCGCATCGTCAAAATCCATTTTCGACAAATCAGGAATTTTGATAGACTCATCATGGTGAGTATAATATTCCAGACCATACTTCACACCGAAACCTATGACTACGACTACAAGCGCCATAGCCAACAAGTTCCCCCAGAGATAACCACTGAGAAACTTAGCAAAGAAATCCTTTGTCTTCATTCGACATGAATCTTTTTTATGATTTGCAAAGATAGTAATAAAAACAAAAAGAAGCAAGGATTTCCCCCACTTCTTTCTGTTTTTGACTCAATTTTCTAACTGCCCGCTGCAATTACTTGCCATGGTGCTCATCAGAAACGGTTAACTTCTTGCGGCCCTTGGCACGACGTGAGGCCAGGACACGACGGCCATTCTTGGTGGCCATGCGCTCACGGAAACCATGCTTGTTCACGCGGCGGCGATTGTGCGGCTGAAATGTTCTTTTCATTTGTTTATTCTTGATTATTATTAATGTTCACACGATTTTGGGGTGCAAAAGTACACATTATTTTCGAAATACGCAAGTTTAACACGAAATTTTTCACTCAACACCAATCACTTTTCACTTTTTTTTCGTACCTTTGCGCCCAAATTCAAACATTTACATTATTTTTATTATATGATTAACTCACAAGACATTAAGAAAGGCACCGCCATTCGCATGGACGGAAGCATCTGGGTTTGCATCGATTTCCAGCACCGCAAGCCGGGTAAGGGTAACACCATCATGATTATCAAGTTGAAGAATGTTACTGACGGACGCGTATTGGAGCGCCGCTTTAACATCGGCGAAAAGCTGGAAGACGTTATCATCGAGCGTCGTCCTTACCAGTATCTCTACGAAGACCAGTCAGGACGTATCTTCATGAATCAGGAAACCTTCGAGCAGATTCCCATCGACAACGACCTCGTTATCGGCCATGAGTTCATGAAGGAGAGCGACATCGTTGAAGTGGTCAGCGATACCACCGACGGTACCATCCTCTATGCTGAAATGCCGGTGAAGACCAACCTGCGCGTGACTCACTCGGAGCCGGGCATCAAGGGCGACACCGCTACCAACACCCTGAAGCCTGCTACACTGGAGACCGGCGTTGAGGTGCGCGTTCCCCTGTTTATCAACGAGGGCGATCTCATTCAGGTTGACACTCGCGACGGCAGCTACCTAAACCGCGTAAAAGAGTAATTTACTTTGCACACGCCATCACTATCGCGTAGGAAGAAATAAAGAGACTTTTCTTCCTACGTGTTTTTTTTGTGTGAACAGCTTACATCCGGCTTTCGCCCTCAATGTATTGCGACATGTGGAGATGTTCCCCGTCCCAGACGATGTAGGAGAAATGGGAAATCCAGTCGCCAAGAATCATCATCCGAGCCTTGCGCGTCAGCTGCAGATCGACCTCGATGTGACGATGGCCATAAATGAAATAGTCGACGTTGGAGTGATACTGGATGTAGCTTCGGGTGTAGCGCACAAGATGCTCCCGCTCCTCGCCCATGTAGGGAGGCTCCTCGCCACCGGGACGCTTCATGCGAGAGTGCTTGGCCCAAGTCTGTCCGAACCAAACACCCCAGCGAGGATGAAGCGAAGAGAAAAGCCACTGGCATGTTCGGTTATGGAAAATCCAGCGTATGAGCTTGAACGACTTGTCGGGGTCTCCCAGACCGTCACCGTGGGCTAAGAAGAATATCTTCCCATAGAGTTCGGTAGTCAGGGGCTGGTGATGGAGTATAACACCACACTCCTGCGCCAAATAGTCGTAGGCCCAAATATCGTGATTGCCTGTAAAGTAATGGACCTCGATACCCATGTCCGTCAATTCGGACAGCTTGCCGAGGAAACGGGTGTAGCCGCGAGGCACCACGTAGCGGTACTCGTACCAGAAATCGAACATGTCGCCTAAGAGGTAGACAGCAGCGGCTTTCTCCTTGATGCTGTCCAGAAAGCGTACCAGCCTGCGCTCCTGCATGCGCTGGTGCGGAATGGCCCACGAGCCGAGGTGGGCATCGCTGAGGAAATAGATGTTTTTCATTGATTTCGTGGTTACGAGAGAGAAAGATACAGTTTAATCGAATCCCAGTTCCACGCGAGCTTCCTCGCTCATCATCGACTGGTCCCAGGCGGGTTCAAAGACAAGGTTCACATTGGCCGAGGCAATGCCATCGACACTTTCCACCTTCGTTCGTACATCTTCTAATATATAGTCGGCTGCGGGACAGTTGGGAGCCGTAAAGGTCATGTCGAGCTCGACGGTGACTCCCTTGGAGTCCGACGGGCTGTCCTGAACGTCGATTTTATAAATCATCCCTAAGTCGTAGACATTAACGGGAATCTCGGGATCGTAAACGGTCTTAAGCACATCTACGATTCGCTCTTCCAAGCGTGTTTTCTCTTCTTGTGTCATAGCAGTTGCAAAGATAGTGATTTTTTTTAGATTATCCCCTGTTCGTGGTAAGAAAAATAATTACCGTCGGTGACGATGACATGGTCGAGGAAGCGGATGCGCATCAATTCGCATGCCTGCTTGATATTTTTCGTCAAGGCGTCGTCGGCCCTACTGGGTCTGAGACCGCCGGAAGGATGATTATGGCATACAGCCATGATGGTGGCATTAGCCAGAACAGCTTCACGAATGAGGATACGCACGTCGACGCTCACCTCAGAGATGCCACCGTGAGCAATACGAAGCTTCTTGATGAGCCGATAATTCTGATTCATCAGCAACATCCAGAACTCCTCGACGTCGAGATCCTGCATAACGGGATGCATGTGATTGTAGATACGGGTGGCCGACCCCAAGTCGGGCCGTTCCTCGGGCTTCTCCTGCTGCCGACGCTTACCGAACTCGCAGGCAGCCATCACGGTAATCGCCTTGGCAGGGCCGATGCCGTTATACTGGCACAGGTCATGGATGGTCATCTTGCCAAGCGTATTCAGGTTGTTGCCGCAGTCGCTGAGTACTCGTTTCATCAAGCTAACGGCATCCTCCTTCACCGACCCGCTGCCTACAAGGATGGCCAGCAACTCGGCATCGCTCAAAGCCTGAGGTCCCAGACGCTCCAGCTTCTCGCGTGGTCGGTCTTCTTCGGCCCATTGGTTGATATTCAGTCTCTCGCTCATTGATAGAAATTTCTCTCGAATGCCTGAAATTCGTCTTGATTCAGGACACAACGTTTCCACCAAGACTCAATGAAGCCAAGCCCGTAGCCCATCAGTTGGGTAAAAGCGGCTGGTATAGAAAGCAGGCCGACATAGAGGCTACGGTTCTTCAAGCTGGAATCAATCAAAATGAGCAGACCGTAGAGCACCATCGGAAGTACTGCCAACTGGCAAACCCGTGTGGCAGCAGAGCGGATGGTGAGGTCGGAACTGAAACTGGCCGTGAGCAAGCCAGCGACAAAAAGCAACACGAGCGCGATGACCCCAACCGTAAAAACCGTGGGCAGCAAGTGGACGAGTTTCATCGTGCCCGGATGACGCTTTTCGAGATTGATACGAGCAATACCACTATTGTAGACCTGTCGGTAGAACTTCTTGAAATCGGTGCGGCGCTTGTGCCATACCCAAGCCTCGGGGATGAGGGCTGTCTTATAGCCAGCCTCAACAATACGATAGGAGAAGTCGATATCTTCGCCAAAGCGCATTCTGGAGAACCCGCCCAACTGCTGGTAGACCTCACGGCGTATGCCCATGTTGTAGGAACGGGGGTAGAACTTGTCGAGCTTGGCGCGTCCGCCACGAATGCCGCCTGTGGTAAAGAATGACGTCATGGAGTAGCTGATGGCTTTCTGCACTGGTGTGAAGTCGGGATGAGCAGCGTCAGGGCCTCCCCAGGCGGAGATGTCTGCACGCTGTGAGCTGAGCATAGCGTCGGCTGCTGCCAGATAGCCATCGGGCAGCACGACATCGCTGTCAAGGACAATGAGCCACTGGCCCTGTGCCCTTTCGGCTCCGTAGTTGCGACTTTGGCCCGGTCCGCTATTCTCCTTGTAGTAATAGTGGAGGTCGAGCCTGTCAGAAAACTGCTCACAGACCTCTTTACATGGCGTCGCAGAACCGTCCTCTACGATGACGACCTCGAAGTCCCTGCACGTCTGGCGGGTCATGCTCTCCAGCAACTCACGCACCTCATCGGGACGGTTAAACACTGGAATAACAAATGAATATCTCTTCATACTATCAGTTTGCTGTCTATGGATAGGACAAACCCCATAAAAACTACGAATTCCACGAATTCTACGAATTTAGACATTCGCTGACAATCAGGAATTTAAGGAAAATCGTGAATACGTGAAATTCGTAGTTGGGGAGTGTTGAGACTCCCCTTATTTGGTATAGCCCGCAGATTATAGCAGGCTCATCGTGTCGGAAGCAATCATCAGCTCTTCGTCGGTAGGAATAATCACCACCTTCACCTTCGAGTCATCGGCAGAGATGACAGCTTCTTCACCGCGAACGTTGTTTTTGGTTTCGTCGAACTTCACGCCGAGGAACTCCAGGCCCTTGCAAACCTCAGAGCGCATCGAAATCTGGTTTTCACCAACACCGGCCGTGAAGACGATGACATCGACGCCTCCCATGGCAGCGGCATAAGCGCCAATATATTTCTTAATGCGATAGAAATACATATCCTGAGCCAACTGAGCACGCTTGTCGCCACTCTTTGCAGCACTCTCCACGTCACGCATGTCGCTGGAGCCTCCAGTAATACCGGCCACACCACTCTTCTTGTTCAGCAGGTTCGACATGCCGTCGGCATCGAGACCAAGCTTCTTCTCGAGGAAGGTCACGGCACCACCGTCGATATCACCCGAACGAGTTCCCATGACAAGGCCCTCCAGCGGGGTCAGGCCCATCGACGTGTCCACACACTTGCCGTCTACCACAGCCGCGATAGAACCACCGTTACCTATGTGACAAGTAATGACCTTGGTACCTTCGGGCTTCATGCCCAGAAACTCCAGTGCACGAGCCGAAACATAGCGGTGAGACGTGCCGTGGAAACCATAACGACGCACCCCATACTGCTCATAAAGCTCATAGGGAATGGCGTACATAAAGGCCTTGGCAGGCATGGTCTGGTGGAAAGCAGTATCGAACACGCCCACCTGAGGCAGACCAGGCATCAGTTCCTTCACGGCGTTAACGCCCTTCAGGTTGGCAGGGTTATGCAGCGGAGCCAAGTCGCTCACGGCCTCGAAAGCTTCGAGCACCTCGTCGGTGAGCAGCACCGACTTGTTGAACTTCTCGCCGCCGTGCACCATGCGGTGGCCTACGGCATCAATTTCCTTCAGGTCTTTGATGACACCAATCTCAGGATCGGTGAGCAGGGAGAAGATGAACTTCACGCCCTCGGTGTGCTCGGGAATGTCGTGCATAATCTGCTTTTTCTCACCATTGGCAAGTTTCACCTTCACAAATGCGCCGTCCAAGCCCACACGCTCGGCACCGCCACTGGTCATCACACTCTTGTCATCCATGTTGTACAAGGCATACTTGATGGAGGACGAACCACAGTTTAATACGAGGATTTTCATAGTTTCTTAAATGCTTAACTCTTCATTATTTCTTTGCATCCATAGCCTGGCAGGCCGTGATGGCAATCATGTAATAGATGTCGTCGACAGAACAGCCGCGCGAAAGGTCGTTTACGGGACGAGCAATACCCTGAAGAATGGGGCCAATGGCAATGGCGTCGCCAAGACGCTGCACCATCTTATATCCAATGTTACCCACCTCGAGGTTCGGGAACACGAGCACGTTAGCCTTGCCGGCAATCTCGCTGCCCGGAGCCTTCTTGGCACCAACGCTGGGAACGAGGGCGGCATCAGCCTGAAGCTCACCGTCAATCTTTAGAGCGGGATCCAGCTCCTTGGCCAGACGCGTAGCCTCTACGACCTTGTCAACCACCTCGTGCTTGGCACTACCCTTGGTGGAGAAGCTCAGCATCGCCACGCGGGGCTCAGCGAAACCAGCCACGCTCTTAGCCGTCTGAGCGGTGCAGACAGCAATCTGTGAGAGCTGGGCAGCATCTGGCATCGGCGTAACAGCCACATCGCCAACAACGAGGACACCATCCTCACCATACTGTTTCTGCTTGGAAATCAGAAGCAGACCGCCGCTAACACAGGTGATACCAGGCTGACACTTGATGATCTGCAGGGCAGGACGCAGGGTGTCACCTGTAGTCGAGAGAGCACCCGAAATCTGTCCGTCAGCTCCTTCAGTCTTGATAATCATGCATCCCAGATAGAGCGGATTCTTCACCAGCTTACGAGCCTCCTCGATAGTCATTCCCTTCGACTTGCGAATCTCAGCCAGTTTCTCCGCCAGCTCTTCGCTCTTCTCGTAGTTCTCAGGATCAATCAAGGTTGCCTTTCCAATGTTCTGAAGTCCCTTCTCCTTGGCCAAAGCCTCCACCTTGGTGGGATTGCCAATCAGGACGATTTCTGCAAGATTGTCAGCCAATGCTTTGTCGGCTGCACAGAGAGTACGCTCCTCCTCTGCTTCGGGGAGCACGATGCGCTGTTTGTTCGATTGAGCGCGCGCTACAATTTGACTCAGTAAATCCATAGTTTGTTGTTTTATTTATTATTAAAAATGGTTATTGTTTCTCATTCATCATTTCTTTGGTTAGCAGGCTTTCCAACTCCTCAGCCGAGAGGCGCAGCCGCAACTGTCCACGCATCGCCACCGAGATGGCCCCTGTCTCTTCGCTGACGACGACTGCTATGGCGTCGCTCTCCTGCGAGATACCTAAGGCCGAGCGATGGCGAAGTCCTAACTCCTTGGGGATATCCAGATTGTGACTGACAGGCAGGATGCAACCGGCAGCCCGTATTCGTCCGCGCGATATAATCATTGCCCCGTCGTGCAAAGGAGAGTTCTTGAAAAAGATGTTCTCGATGAGCCGCTGATTGATGTCGGCATTGATGACCTCGCCCGTCCGGACCACATCGTCCAGGGGTGAAATGCGGTCGAGCACGATGAGGGCACCGACTTTGCCTTTCGACATGGACAGGCATGCCATGACAATAGGAATAATGCGCTGCTTCTGCGTCTGAATCTTCTTGTCCTTGTCTTTCTTCGACGAGAAAAGGTCGGCTAAACGACGGAACCGCTGGTGGGCTCCCAGATTATAGAGGAAACGGCGGATGTCTTCCTGAAACAGCA
>Ga0326511_10004962_pt1 | contig 10543 bp, 14 predicted proteins | sample 0_2496_0518_D_FD_203701 | JGI IMG/M metagenome (GOLD analysis project Ga0326511, IMG submission 203701) | Bovine rumen microbial communities from UC Davis, California, United States - 0_2496_0518 | ecosystem: Host-associated > Mammals > Digestive system > Stomach > Rumen | place: USA... | reverse complement strand
AATGGCGTGGCGGGCTTGCTAGGGCGGTTTATGAAGGAGTGAGATGGTTTTAGTTTAGAGTGGCGCGCATTAACGACATATAAAAAAGATTAACCTAGTAGGTTAGTAGGTTAGTAGGTTATTCCCGACGTTCTCCCGGCGCTGCTTCCAGCCGCCCGGCGCGGATCCGGCCGCCCACTTCCAGGCAAAAAAGAAAAGCCCCGACCGGAGCCGGGGCTTGTATGGGGTTATTCAATTCATTTCGCCGCTGCGAGTATGATTAAAATAATCAGTAGGATCATGCCGTCACCCTCCAATCAGTTCGCGCCAGAAGTCACGTCGGAGAGCGTCGAGTTTTTCTCGTGAATCGCGTTCGGAAAATTCGCGCTTGATAATTTCTTTCGCGCGTTCGGTGTATTTTTCAATCAGCGCGTCGGGGATAGGATCGCCAACCATGTTTCTATATCCGGTAGTTATCACAGTGTCAGTTCTGTGATCCGTGTAGGCGTCCCAATTCCAGCCATACATGCCGGCGTTGTAGTAGGTAGGTTCTACGCCGTGCATGATATACTGTAAATCGCAATAGCCGGCGCGGTAGACGTTCTGCCAAAGAGAAGTGATATATTTTCTTGTTGCCTTGATTTTCATAGTTAGCACCTCCGACTCTTAAAACCGCGGTATTTCAACGCTGAGAAGGTATTCATCAACGGCATTCTCGATTGCTTCGCTGAGTACATAGCAGCGGATCGTGACGTCGAAATATTCCCAATTTCCCGAGGTGAATTTGTCCGCGATGGTCTCAGCGTCAATGCAGAAAGTTTCTATCGCTTCATTGAGTAAATCCATGTTATCAATGACATACTCGCGAGCCTGCAAGCGGTTGAAAGTATAGGAGCCGCTCGCGTTGCCAGTGACGCTGTCGCAAGTCCATAATTCATCATTGAGGTACTCGGTCAGCGCGTCGCGGTCAATGTCGCCGTGTTCGTCGGTGAAGTTTTTCAACTCCAGATCGTTCTCCAGATATTCAATAATGTCTGCCTGCATTGCTTCAAGATAGTTGTATTTCATGATAAAACCTCCAATTTCTTGACTTTATGCCGCCGCCGTGGTAAGATTGAAGGGCAGCGGCGTTTTTATGCTGTTGTGTGTTCTGAGTCCTTGCCGGGTGTGGTTATTTGGCAAGGGCTTTTTTGCTTTCGCTGAGGACTTCCAGAAGTTCGCAGTAACAAGCGCCGTTGTACTGGTACAACTTCAAGCCGTGGGCGGTTGAGTAGTCGCCCGATTCCATGCAATCAATAACAGTTTGGATTGCTTTTAAGGTTAGGTACTTAATGTTACCCCGGCGCGCTGAGAGCGTTGCCTTGATCTGCTTCGATGTCATTTCGTGTCACCTCCTAGCGATGTAGTCATGGACGTTGATGTTTACATTCATGTAGAAATACCATGTATCATCGTCGATTGCTTCCAGTCCCCAAACGAAACTGTCACCGACTTCGCGAAAATATCCGTCTGCGATGCTTTCTTTGATCCATGGGGTAACGTCGTCAATGCCTTCGAATATTTTGCACAGTGCCTTTGCAACGCGGTTGATTACGGTTGTGGGGCGGCTCGCTTTGGTCTCAAAGTCAATGCGGATCCAGCCGTTATCATCTACGACGACCGCGATGGTATCGAGCGGAAAAATGTCAGTGTAGTCAATTTCGCCATTCCAATATCTCTCAGAGAGAGCGTCGAACTGCGTTGATGTCATTATCTTGGTTTTCATGGTGTTACCTCCTAAAAGAAATGGTTGTGTGTTCGGTTGACAACTATATAATAGCACTGTTACACCTACGTTGTCAAGATAAATGTAACAGAAAATTATGATTTCATGTATATTTGTAGACTTGCCTAGTTTTTTGCTGAATTTTTGTGCATGTTGAAAAGTCAGACTGCAAGCGGCTTGCGAGGGGTAGGAGGGGGTGCATGGGCGCGCACCGGTGCCCCTTCTTTAACCCCTCAAATTGCCGCGAAAAAGAAAAAAGGCAATACAAAAACCCTTGACAAAACATTTACGATAGTGTATAATAAATGTATCAAGTAAAGAGGAGGAGCGAACCGTGAAAAACGCAATAGGATATATCAGAGTAAGCACTAAAGCGCAGGCAGAGGACGACAAGTACGGCATAGATACACAGAAGCAGGAAATTTCGCAATACGCAAGTGAAAACGGATACACCATAGTCAAATGGTACACTGAGCAGATCAGCGGAAACGAGGACGAGCGTCCTGTACTTGACGGAGAGATCATCAACGGCGGCAATATTATGAACCCACCGATACAGGCGGTAATCTCATTCAAGACTGACCGTGTGGCAAGAAACATGAAGCTGTACTTTTACTATCTGTACATGCTTGAAAAGCGGAATATCAAGTTGCTGAGTGTGCGCGAAGATTTCGGAGGCAACGAGGACTTGGCGAACCTATACCGAGCAATCCTTCAATTTGTGGCAGAGCAAGAGAGAAAGAACATCGCTTTGAGGACAAGCAGAGGCAGGAGTATCAAGGCTTCCTGCGGCGGTTACAGCGGCGGTCGTGCTCCTTACGGCTACAAAGTTGAGAATGGCAATCTGGTTATCTATGAGCCGGAAGCGGAGATCGTCAGGGCTATTTTCAAACAGTTGGACAATGGCATGAACATGCAGGACACAGCTGATTGGCTGAATGACATGGGGTACAAGACGCGAATTGGCAAGAGATTTCACACATCGCAAATTCGCTCCATCAAGCTACATCGCCCTGTTTATGAAGGAATGTACAAATACGGAAAGGATTCAACTTACATTCGCGGAGTACACGAGCCAATCCTGACAACCGAATATAAAGCAGAATAAAACAAATTAGTGCCTGAGTGCCTTGCGAATATGCAGGGCGCTCTATTTTTTTAGGAGGTTGAAAGCCGAATACCAAACAATGATGAATTGCGTGACAAGCTGTTACAATCCAATTTGCAGAACCCAAAGAACCTGAATCTGCTGTTCCAATACGCGAGGAATCAAGACGACAGGCTGATTGTGCGGCGTGTTCGTCGCTTGTCGGCACAATACGCAAAAGGGTGCACCGGAAATGATCGGCTGAATTTTCTCGATTTGTACAAAAAGGCACTTCTTTACATGTCACGGTACGATTTGGACAGTTACTTGATCTACTTGGAACTAGACCGAGAGCCGGAAAAGCGGTTTTATGAGCCGCGGCGTGAGCAGTTGAAAATGGTTGTTGACGCATTGCAGGATATGGAGGACGACAAACTTGACATTCTGAGTATCAGCATGCCGCCGGGTACAGGCAAGAGCACACTCGGAATATACTTCATGTCATGGATTGCCGGAAAGTACCCCACGCAACCCAACCTCATGTCAGCACACAGCGGAACACTCACACGTAGCTTTTATGACGGACTGCTTCAAATCTTTACGGACGAGGAATATTTGTGGCATGACGTGTTCCCTGATGTTGAATTAAAAGACAAGAACTCCAAAGAGGAAACGATCGACCTTGCCAACAAGAAGCGATTCAAAACAATCACATGCAGAGCAATCAACGCCAGCTTGACGGGTGCCACAAGATGTGAGAGGTATCTGTACGCCGACGACCTTGTGAGCGGAATTGAAGAAGCACTCAGCCGTGACCGTTTGGACAAGCTGTGGGAGAGTTACAAGAACGACCTGAAATCCCGAAAGAAGCAAGGGTGCAAAGAAATCCATATCGCTACGCGCTGGTCGGTGCATGACGTGATCGGACGGCTCGAAACGATGTACGACGGCGACGAAAGGGCGAGGTTCATTGTCGTCCCGGCATTGGACGAGAACGGTATCAGCAATTTTGATTACAAATACGGTGTGGGATTTGATACTGCCTATTTCGAGGATATGAAAAACACACTTGATCCTGTTGAATTTGACGCGCTTTATCAAAACCGACCGATCGAGCGTGAGGGCATTCTGTTTGAGGAAGATAATCTGCGCAGATATTTTGAATTGCCGAAAGAAATGGAGCCGGACGCTATTGTGGCAGTCTGCGACACGAAGGGCAAAGGAAAGGACTATGCCGTCATGCCTGTTGCCTACGTTTACGGAAACGATGTATTTATTGACGACGCGATTTGCGACGATTCAACCAACTACACAGGGCGGCTTGTCGAAACGCTCATGCAGAACAAAGTGCAGTCAGCGCAGTTTGAGAGCAACACAGGCGGTGATTATGTTGCTCGTGACGTTCAGGCAGAGATCAAGAGCCGCAACGGAGCAACCAGAATTGTCACCAAACGGACAACGACAAACAAGGAAACGAAAATCATTGTCAATGCACAGTACATCATCGACAACTTTCTTTTCAAGGACGAGAGCCTTTACACGCCGCGAAGCGATTACGGCAAAATGATGAAGTTTCTGACAACGTACACGTGCAAGGGCAAAAACAAATATGACGACGTGCCGGACGCAATGTCTATGCTCGCCCTGTATGTGCAGAATTTACGCGGAAATACGGCAAAAATTTTACAAAGATTTTTCTAAAACTATTGCTAAAAGTTGTATCACATGTTATAATATAATTATGAATATAGTAACTGTCTATTGCCCCGAATGTGCGAAGAAGGGGTACCGAAAAATGCTATTGAAAGTAGACAGCGGAGCACGAGGAATAATATATCCGTGGTGTAAATGTTGTCACAAGAACGTAGCCATAGACCTTAGTGCCCTGAGTGCCATTGCTAAACGCTGATTAAGTGCGTTTGGTGATGGCATTTTTTAGTTTGACGGAGGTGAAAAAAGGAATAGCGGAAGTAATCAGCAACAGCCTGATGGGAAGAAAGAAAATCAAGGTCGATTATGAGGAAATCACGAGGGATAACGTCGTTGAGGTTTTGCAGAAGGTTTTTCCAATGCACCTTGAAAATCGCCGCGCTATTTCATTCCTGATGGACTACGAAAAGGGCAAACAGCCTATTTCAGGCAGAGAGAAACCGGTTCGCCCTGAGATCAACTATAAGATCGTGGAGAACCACGCTTCCGAGGTCGTCGATTTCTATAAGGGCTATATTTTCGGCAATCCGATTGCGTTCACACAGCATACCGTTGAGGACAATCCCGACACAAAGCAGATCGAAGCGTCGGGCGGCGTGTTCATGCTCGGCAAGCTGTTCCTCGAAGAAAACAAGAACGCCAAAGATCAGAAACTTGTCAAGGATATTCTGACGTGTGGCGTAGGATATCGCATGTTGCTCCCGAAGCGCAACCGTAGCAAATGGGAGATGTCCCCTTTTCGGATCATATCTCTCGACCCGAAGGACACGTTTGTTATCCGTAACGTAGGCGTAGAGGAAAGAATCATCGGCGGCGTGACGTATTATACTGACACAAACAGCAATCCGCATTTCACGGTATATACCGACAAGAAAGCGTTCTTCATTTCCGGCGATCCTGTAATTAACAAGTTGGAACGTATCGAGGATAACGGTATGGGCATTCAGCCTGTTATCGAATACACACTTGATAATGACCGCATGGGTATCTTTGAAAAGGCGCTGCCTGTTTTGGACGCGATCAACCTTTGCACTTCCGACCGCCTTAACGGACTGGCGCAGCATATTCAGTCCTTCATTTGGATAAACAACGTCGAGATCAGCGAAGAAGAAGTCAACACGCTTGCGCAGAAAATGCTGTTGCTCACAAAAAGCGTGGACGGTGCTGCACAGGCAAACGTCAAATATCTGACAAGCGAACTCGATCAACAGTCCGAGCAAGTCTTGAAAGATGATCTCTATGAAAGTCTCCTGCGAATCACCGGTGTACCGAACAGAGAGGGCAACACCGGCGGCGACACAGGGCAGGCTGTCATTCTCCGTAACGGCTTTGCGATTGCCGAAAGTAAGGCAAAGTCAATGGAACCGATTTTTGAAGCATGCGAACGCGAAATGCTGATTGTCGCCCTGAATATCGTTGATAAATCGGGCGAAAGCAAGTTGAAAGAAATTGCCGACCTCAGCTTGTCGGATATCGAGATCAAGATCAGCCGCAACCGCAACGATGAATTGCTCACCAAATTGCAGGCGCTGTTCACGGCTCTAAACTGCGGCTTGAATCCCTACGACGCTATTTCTACCGTCGGACTGTTCGACGATCCCGACAAGGTATACAAGAACAGCTTGCCATATTTGGAAAAGTGGCGGTATGAAGATTCTGAGGTGATCGGAAATGAATCCGAAGTCGCCGTATGAGAAAGCCGACAAAAAGCTGGTGCCGATTCTGGCAAGAATCAAGCGAGAATTTAACCGGCACCGTTTAAGGAATTTCACAGGGCATGACGAATTGAACATTCTCCGTATCAAGAAAGACACGGTGAACCTATATCGTCGCCTTGACCGTCTCAACCGCAAATTTCTCCTTGAAATTGCGCAAGAGGTATATAACGACATTTTTGAGGAATTAGGCAAGAAGCCGAGCAGAGTGTTTGACGCGGCTTGGCTTGATGAAATCCTCGAAACGACCAACGAAGTTACTGACTATATCTACACCAACGAAGTCAAGCGCAAGCGTGACCGATTCTTTGAAAGCCTGCTTGTGCTGACCTACGCGGAGTATTCAGATGTAGACGTGCTGGTACTGTACAAGCGTGCAAGAGATTTGTGGAGCAAGCAGACAGAACAGTACGAAATCAATGTTGTGGACTACGCAAGCCGCGACGCTTACCGTGATTTAGGTTATCGCTCCTTGCGATGGAACACACAACGAGACAGAAAAGTTTGCGCAGAATGTGAAGAACGAGACGGAGTTGTTTATCCCATTGACGGCATACCCGATTCACATTATCTGTGCCGGTGCTATTTGACACCACCTTGATAGTTTTCTCCTCCTTCAAAATCCCGGATAAGGTTTTTATTCCTCTTTTCCTTGTCCGGGTATACATGGCAGGTGGGTGGTACAGGATTCCATGCCGGGCTTATTCCCCGGAGAATGCAGGTTCGATTCCTGCACCTGCAACCAGAGACAGAGAAGTCTATAATCGCAAAAGTGAGAGAACACTAAACGCAAAAGACAGAGAAGTCGTTAAAACGCAGAAAGGATTTTTTTATGGCGAAAATTGACATCACACAGATTGACGGCTACGAAAGCATGACACCGGAAGAAAAGGTGGCAGCACTCGAAGCCTACGACGTAGCAACGCCGGACATGACAAAGTTTGTGCCTAAGTCAGTTTATGACAAGGCAGCAAGCGACGCGGCGGCATGGAAAAAGAAAGTCAAGGAAAGTCAAACAGAGGACGAGAAGAAAGCCGAAGCCGAACGGGAGAAAGACGAGGAACTGAAAGCGCTGAAACGCCGTGTAGCGATCAGCGACAATGCGAAGTCATTTCTGAAAAGCGGCTATGACGCTGACAACGCCGAAAAAGCTGCGACGGCGCTCTATGACGGCGACAACGAAACATTCTTCTCGATTCAGCAATCCGTGATGGAGAGTGCCAGAAAATCCGCGATTGCAGACAAAATGAATAAAACGCCTGATCCCGACCGTGGAGAGCAGGGAACAGGCGCGAGAGATTACGAAAAAGAAATTGAGACTGCAAAGGAAGCAGGCAATTTTGCACTTGCGGCAAGCCTGATGTCGCAGCAGTATCAGGAAAATCAAAATAACGGAGGTAATATTTAATAGCAAACGGTATTGCGCAGAGTTTTTCACTCCCTAATTACAGCGGCCTTCTTTACAACAAAGGTAACACCAGAACTCCCCTTCTGACCGCGATTGCACCGCGTAGAGTTTACACCGACAGCGTGGAATTTGTCACCGGTCAGGAATACGAAACCGGCGGCGGCGCACAGCCGGCAATCAGTGAGACCGCTTCTCTGACGGCTCCTGATCCCACGTTCATTGCCACGGAGCAGAAAACCAACGTCACGCAGATTTTTCAGGAGACGTTCGGTATTTCCGACGCGAAGCTGAGCAATATGGGTACGATGTCCGGCGTAAATATTGCCGGTCAGCAGCCGAATCCTACTGATCCTAGGGATTTTCAGACCGCGGCGAAAATGCAGAAGATGGCGCGCGATATTGAGTACACCTTTATCAACGGCGTGTATCAGAAAGCAACCGCCGACAATGTGGCCAACAAGTCGCGCGGTCTTGTGAACGCGATCACCACCAACACGCTTGCGGCAGAATCCGCTCCGCTTGGCCTGTGGCTCGTCGCCGAGCTGATGAAGGAGATGTTCGACAACAACGCTCCCACCGAGGGACTTACCCTTCTTGTCGATTCTACCTCTCTGTATCAGCTTAACGCCGACGCGCAGGCAAACGGCCTGACCATCGTTCCGGCTGACAGAATGTACAACGGCATTCGCCTTATGTCTCTGCTCACTCCTATGGGTGAGATTTACCTCAAGCTGGGCGAGTTTATCCCGGCAGGCACCGCATTTGCGCTCAACCTTGACGTTATGCGCCCTGTTGAGATGATTACTCCCGGCAAGGGTAACTTCTACCGCGAGCAGCTGGCAAAGACCGGCGCTGGCGAGAAGTACCAGATTTTCGGTCAGATTGGCCTTGACTACGGTCCCGAATTTTATCACGGCATGATTACCGGTCTCTCTACTGAGTTTACTCCCGGTACCTGATTGAGAGGTGAGCAGTTGTGTCCTCTGTACAGCTTAACAGATTAAAGCAGCGCATTCCCGACGCGCAGGACAGCGATTTGCAGTCAGCTTTGGACGACGCAGAGGACGCAATTCTTGCCCGGCGTTATCCATTCTGTGAATGCTATCCACCTTTGCCGGAGCGTTTCTACGGCTTACAGCTCCGCGCCGCAGTAGTGATTTATAACAAGCGTGGTGCGGAGGGCGAATCATCGCACAATGAATTAGGTGTGAGCCGAAGCTATGAACCGCTCGAAGAACTTCTCAAAGAAGTCACGCCGTTAGGGGTGGTGCGATAAGGGATTTAGAGCGCAATCAACAGACGATAAATTACTCCCTTCTGTCGGAGACGAGCACGGACGGCTGGGGCAACGAAAGCCAGTCATACGGTGAAATTCAGTCAATGAAAATCGCTGTTTCCTCGGAGAAAGGCGACGCGGCGGCAGAAGCGTTTGGAAAAGACCTCGATTATGACGTATCAATGGTAACACATGATATGAGTTGCCCGATTGATGAATACTCGCGGATCTGGATTGATAACGCTCCCGATCATCCGCATGACTACATCGTGAAGCGCCGTGCGAAGTCGCTGAATTGTATTGCCTATGCGCTGAAAAGGGTGACAGTCACATGATTAGGTTAAACACCAATACAGCGGCTGTTATCGCTCAGCTGAGGGAATACCGCAACTCTATTCAAGCTAGAATGGATGAGGTAATCCGTCAGCTTGTGGCGCAGGGTGAGGTTATAGCAAGAGCAGAGATCGTCGAGATGGACGCGTCGGGTGGTACTTCCCTGCACGAGACGGCAAGTGGTATTTCACGGAAGGCCAGCCGAGCCGACCGTTCATGTGGGGGACTGCGCAGCTTCTTAAAAGTCAAGTGATACCCATAGCAAGGAGCGTGTTTAACAGATGATAAATGATGAATCGATCGTATTCAATACTGTTGCGGCGGCGCTCCGAAACGCTTACAGCGGTATCTACGTGACGGGCGAAGAAGTATCATCGGAGCCGCCGAGATTTCCGGCGGTAACGGTCGTTCAGACAAGCAACGAAATTTTAACACAGCATTCTACGTTTGACCGGCTTGAAAATGTGGCAGGCGTAGATTACAAAATAGAAGTCTACAGCAACTTGCAGGATTCACGGCAACGCTTTGAACAGGCAAAGGCAATCGGTGAACTTATCAGCGACACGATGGTAGATATGGCGTATATTCGCACATTCTGCCAGCCTATCCCGAATGCGACCGCGACGATCTCACGCAGGGTGCTGAGATTCAGGAAAATAACTTTAACGGAGGTAATTTAATAGCAGGAGTAACTGGTGTAACAACTATCGGCGTAAAAGTATCCTGGGCGGTTGAGACCACCGCAGGCACGCGCCCGGCAACCGGATATACAGAACTTCCAAACATCGAATCTATTCCCGAAAACAATCCGCAGCCTGAAATGCTCGACACCACCGTGCTGAGTGAGACCGAGCAGCACACAGGCCGTGCTGGTCTGAAAGGTATGGCTGACAACATGGCAATCGTTGCGAACGCAACCAACGAGACCTACACCGCATGGGACGCGTTCGTTACGGCGGCGAAGGCGCTCACCGGCGGCAAGCAGGCTTGGATTTGTATTCAGACGCCTGAAATTACAAACTGCACCTACATGCAGGGTATGCCTTCCCCGAAGGGTTCCTCTGCCTATGAGGTCAACAGCATTCTCAAAACCAACCTGTATTTTGCTCCTTCCGGTGCACCTGTATTTGCGGCAGCGCCCACGGCGGCTCAGGGCGGCAACTAATCAGTAAAGAAAGGACATACCTATGGCTAAAACAATCAATTTTTCCTACAAAGGAAAGGACTATACGCTCGAATTTAATCGCAATGCGATCAAGGCGATGGAGCG
>Ga0326511_10004961_pt1 | contig 10543 bp, 8 predicted proteins | sample 0_2496_0518_D_FD_203701 | JGI IMG/M metagenome (GOLD analysis project Ga0326511, IMG submission 203701) | Bovine rumen microbial communities from UC Davis, California, United States - 0_2496_0518 | ecosystem: Host-associated > Mammals > Digestive system > Stomach > Rumen | place: USA: California... | reverse complement strand
CCATCGATTTCATCGGTATAATTTGGATAGACACGCTCTATGGTCACGTCGATGTTCGACTGGCCGGACAAAAGCCAGACATCGCCCACAAGAACGTCCGTCAACACCAGTTTTTCACTGGTCGCATAGCCGCCAGCCACCTCCAAGGTGTAGGGACCGCCCGCCTTCATCGACGGCAGGTAGACACGCCAGCAACCGGCGCTGTCGGCCGTCACCGTATAGACTTTCTTCTGGAACGTGACGCTGACGGACTCGCCGGCATCGGCCCATCCCCAGACGGGAACAGCCTGATGACGCTGGAGCACCATGCCCGACTGGAACAGCTGCGGCAGGCGAACTGTAGCCTGTGAGACCATGGCGACCACCAACGATACCGAAAGGAGAAAATGTTTTAGGTTCATAATGCAAAGATGATTTGGTTTCCAGCTTGCAAAGATATAAAAAAGATTGGATTCAAGACAGCAAAGAACTAAAAAAAGGTCAATATCATCGACATTTTACATCTTTTAATGTGCTTTTGAAACAAAAAACAATAAAAACTGTAACAAACAAAAACATGAAAGTCGTAAAAACAGCGTACCTTTGCAGCAATTAGAACCCAAAACTATGACAACAAACGAAACAAAAGGCTTTTACAAGCTCTCATGGGTCCAGCGCATCGGCTTCGGCTCGGGCGACCTGGCACAGAATCTGATCTTTCAGGTAATCTGTACTTACCTGCTGTTCTTCTACACCGACATCTACGGACTGACTCCGTCGGCAGTGGCCATCATGTTCCTCGTAGGCAACGTGGCAAACGTCATCTGGGACCCCATCGTAGGCGCCCTCATCGACAAGAGCAACCCGCGTTACGGCAAATACCGCTCGTACCTGCTATACGTCGGCATACCGCTCTCGGGCTTTGCCATCCTGTGCTTCTACAACGGCTTCGCACCGTCATTGATATATGCATACGTTACCTATATATCTATGCAGCTGCTCTACACGTTCATCAACGTGCCCTACGGAGCATTGAACTCCTCGCTGACACGCGACACGAACGAAATCACCATCCTCACCTCGGTGCGTATGTTCATGGCTAACCTCGGCGGACTGGCCGTCAACTCAGGACTGCCCCTGTTCATCGCCCTGATAGCCGGCGCTCCGTCAGACAGTCTGCCGAAAGATCCGTCGGCATGGTTCACGACGATGACCATCTACGCCATCATCGGTTTCTGCCTGCTGGTATTCTGCTTCACACAGTGTAAGGAGCGCGTCGTCATGGATGCCAAATCCACTGAGGACGTGAAGGTCAGCGACCTCTGGATGGAGTTCCTCCGCAACCGCCCCTTGCGCGTCCTGGCGTTCTTCTTCATCACCGCCTTCGCGATGATGTCGGTAGGCAACGCCGCTGGCGCCTACTTCATGAACAGCAACCTGCACGGCTCGGCACAGGAACTGTCCATCTTCATGGCCCTGGGCTCTATCCCCGCCTTTATCTTCATGCCGCTCGTGCCCTGGTTCAAGCGAATGGTGGGCAAGAAGAATATGTTCTACCTGTTCCTCGGCGCTGCCATCATCGGTATGGCCATGCTCTACTTCATCTCGAAGATGGAGGCACCGAGCATGATGATGATCTACGTAGCACAGTTCATCAAGAGCACTGGCGTCATCGTGGCCACGGGCTATATGTGGGCACTGGTGCCCGAGGTGATCTCCTACGGTGAGTACACCACCGGCCGCCGCATCTCAGGTATCGTGAACGCCCTGACGGGTCTGTTCTTCAAGGCCGGTATGACCTTCGGTAGCATCGTCGGTCCCGCCGTCCTGGCTTACGTCGGCTATAACAGTGCCACCATCGACCAGACACCTCTGGCCGAGGAGGGTATCCTGTGGCTCGTCTGCGTCATCCCCGCCATCATGCTTTTGTTGGCCATCTTCATCATCTCGAAGTATGAGCTGACTGACGAGGTCATCGACGACATCAATAAGAAGATTGAGGAGCGTAGCAAGAATGAAGAGTAGACTGATTATTTCGGCAGCTCTGCTGCTCCTGACAATAGCCAGCCCTGCACAGGGGCTGAAGGACGCCATCGGTAAATACTGTCTCATCGGCGCTGCCATCAACCAATGGCAGAGCGATGGGCAGGTGCCCGAGGCCGACGCGGTGATGGACAAGCACTTCAACTGTGCCGTGGCCGAGAACTGCATGAAGCCCGAGACACTGGCTCCCGCAGAGGGCATCTTCGACTTCCGCGTGGCCGACAAGTTCGTCGGCTACTGCGAGCAGCACAACTTGAAGGTCATCGGCCACTGTCTCGTCTGGCACTCGCAGGCGCCCGACTGGTGGTTCACCAACGGCTATACCGCCAGTCCGGCCTCCAAGGAGGTGCTGAAGGCGCGTCTCATCAAGCACATCAAGACCGTCGTCGGCCACTTCAAAGGGCAGGTTCACGGCTGGGACGTGGTGAACGAGGCCATCAACGACGACGGTTCGTTCCGCAAGTCGCCCTACTACAACCTGCTGGGCGAGGAGTTCATCGAGATTGCTTTCCGTACGGCTCACGAGGCTGACCCTGATGCCGAGCTCTACTATAACGACTACTCAATGGCTCAGCCCGCCAAGCGCGAGGCCGTCTGCCGACTGGTGAAGAACCTGAAGGCCAAGGGATTGCGCATCGACGGTGTGGGTATGCAGAGTCACAACGGCTTGGACTACCCGAACCTGGAAGAGTACGAGAAGAGCATCGACGCCTTTGCCGCCTGCGGCGTGAAGGTAATGATGACCGAGCTCGACATCAACGCGCTGCCCAACCCGCAGGACTTCGGCGGCGCCGACATCAGCCAGAACTTCGAGCTGCAGCAGAAGTACAACCCCTATGTCGACGGCCTGCCCGCTGCCAAGCAGAAGGAGCTGGACCAGCGCTGGCTCGCCCTGTTCAACATCTACTACAAGCACCGTTCGCAGATTTCACGCATCAACTTGTGGGGTGTCAGCGACGGCGGCTCATGGCTCAACGGCTGGCCCATCAAGGGGCGCACGAACTACCCGCTGCTCTTCGACCGCCAGTACAAGGAGAAGCCAGTCATCAACGAGATTATCAAACTCTACAAATAACCCTAAAACGAATAAAGAACTATGGCAAAACTACCGCGTTACCTCTTCCCGAGTGACTATATGGCCGACCCCTCGGCCAACGTGTTCAACGGACGTCTGTACGTCTACCCCAGCCATGACTGGGATGCCGGCGAGTGCTTCGACGACGACGGCGGACACTTCCAGATGCGCGACTACCACGTACTGTCGTGGAACGATGTCGAGAACGACGAGGCTACCGACCACGGCGTGATCCTCGATGTCGACCAGGTGAAATGGGCAGAAAAGCAGATGTGGGATAACGATGTCGTCGAGAAGGACGGCAAGTACTACCTCATTTTCTCGGCCAAGGGCTACGATGGTGTGTTCCACCTCGGCGTGGCTGTGGCTGACAAGCCCGAAGGTCCGTTCATCCCGCAGGAGAACCCCATCCGCGGCTCCTTCTCCATCGACCCCTGCGTGTTCAAGGACGACGACGGAAAAATCTACTGCTTCTTCGGCGGTCTCTGGGGCGGTCAGCTGCAGTGGTGGCATTCGCTCTACCACGGTTTCGAGGCCATCCCCGGTAAGTACGGTGACGATAACGGACTGATTGACCTCGGCCCCGCTCCCGACCATAAGACACAGCTCTTCGCCAAGCCCGACGCTCCCGCTATCCCCAGCGCCGTCGTACGCATGAGCGACGACGTGCTGCAGTTCGCCGAGGCACCACGTCCCGTCCTCGTTGTCGACAAGGACGGCCAGCCGCTGAAGGCCGGTGACCCGCACCGTTTCTTCGAGGCGTCTTGGATGCATAAGTATAACGGCAAGTACTACTTCAGCTACTCCACCGGCGACAGCCACTACCTGTGCTATGCCATCGGCGACAACCCCTACGGCCCCTTCACCTATCAGGGTGTCATCCTGGAGCCCGTCGTCGGCTGGACCACGCACCACAGCATCGTGGAGTACAAGGGTCAGTGGTACCTGTTCTACCACGACTGTGTGCCGTCAAACGACATCACACACCTGCGCTCGCTGAAGGTACAGCGTCTCTACTATAACGAAGATGGCACCATCAAGCCGGTTGTCAATGAATAGCACACCGCTGATAGAAGCATACTACACGACTCACCGCGACGAGCTGCTGGCATTTGTCAGCAGCCGTCTCGGTGATAGCTATCTGGCCGAAGATATCGTCCAGGATGTCTTCACGCGCCTATTATCTACCAAGAAGCTGGTTACGGAGACAACGCTGCCAGCACTGGTCTACACGGTGGCCCGTCACCTCGTCACCGACTACTTCCGCCGTCGTACTACCCGAGAAGAGTACGAACACATCATCAAACCTCAGGAGTACACAGAAAACACGATGGAATCGGTTTTTTCTGCACGCGAACTGGAAGAGCGGCTAGAGCGCGGACTGGCCCGTATTCCTGAGAACTGCCGCGAAATCTACCGTCTGCACGTCTATGGCGACATGAAGGTCAGCGAGATCTCAGAACAGCTGGGCGAGAACTACAAGTCCGTGGAGTACCGTCTGGGGACATCACGCCGCGAGATGCGCCGCTATATGGCGGCAGCCATGTGATTTTCCTTTTGCTTATTTGTAAACGAAGGGCACTTTAGCTTATTTGTATACGAGGGTCATGAGCCGTTCCTTGGGGAACAGCTCGTTGGCTACATCTTGGATCTCTGCAGCTGTCACACTGTCGATACGGCTGAAGAGATTATCCAAGTCACGCTCCTTTCCTCCAAACAGGAAACTCTTTCCAAAATCCAGGGCAAACTGCTCACGGCCGTCGCAGGCGATGGCCAGCTGTCCTTTCAGCTGACGCTTAGCCACAGCAAGGCGCGTCTCAGACAAGGGTGTTGTCATCAGCTTGTCAAGCTCGCGGCGTACCAGCCGCTGACAACGTGCAATATCATGGGAATCGCAACCGAAATAGACTGACCACACACCCGTATCACCATAGTTCACCACCGTACTCTCAACGGTATAAACCAGACCATAGCGTTCGCGCAGCACAAGATTCAGTCGGGCATTCATCCCCGGACCACCCAGCAGGTTGTTCAGGAGGAAGAGGGCCATGCGCCGGGGATGATTAGCAGCATACGCGCGCGTACCTATCATAATATGTGACTGATGGGTGTTGCGATGACGCACGATGACGTCGCCAGCAGGATAAGGGCCGAGAATGCTTTCGACATTTTCGACAGCAGGAGAAATACCGATGGAATGGGACGTTTTTTTACCATCTGTCGAAACTGTCGGTTCGGAGGATGCTGCCGGCACCAGTTTCTCGAGCCAGGCGGTCAGTCGGCGGAAATCAACGTCTCCGTATGCGAAAAACACCGATTTCATCGGAAGATAATGACGTTGTGTAAAGCGTCTAGCGTCGTCGGTAGTGTAGGTACGCAGGCGTTCGGCCGTTCCCAGTATGTTGTGTCCAAGAGGATGTCCGCCAAAGAGCAGGTTCTCGAATTCGTCGTAGATCAGTTCCGACGGTGTGTCGTTATAACTCTCTATCTCGTCGCAGATGACCTCCACCTCACGGTCTATCTCACCCTGTGGATACTGGCTGTGAAACACCATGTCGGCCAGCACATCGACAGCCACGCGCAGGTGCTCCTTCTGTATGGCAGCATAATAAACGGTACTTTCCTTATTGGTAAAGGCATTCAGCTCGCCGCCCAGGCCTTCCAGCGCATTGATGATCTGCAGGGCGTTGCGGCGCTCCGTCCCCTTGAAACTCATGTGTTCGCAGAAGTGTGCCAGCCCCTCCTCACCCGGCTGTTCGTCGCGTGTGCCGGCAGCGATCTGGAAACCGCAGTAGACCACCGACGAAGTCGACGGCAGGTGTATGACGCGCAGGCCCGAAGGCAGTGTCTTGGTATTGTATCTCATATTCGAACTGCAAAGTTACTTCTTTTAATTGAGAATAACCGGGATGAGAGCAAAATTTTCACGCTTCAGTTTTCACTTTTCACTTTTTTTCGTACCTTTGCGCCCATTATGAGAAAAGTTATCGGAATAGGAGAGACGGTTCTTGACATCATCTTCAAGAACGACCAGCCTCAACGTGCCGTACCTGGCGGTTCGGCATTCAACGCAATCATCTCGCTGGGACGTGCCGGCATACCGGCTTACTTTATCAGCGAGACGGGTAATGACCGTGTGGGCGAAAACGTGAAGAAATATCTCGTCGACAACCATGTCGATGCGTCGGGTGTCTGTGTCTTTCCCGACTCGAAGTCACCGCTGTCGCTGGCGTTCCTTGACGACAACAACAACGCCGAGTACATTTTCTATAAGGACCATCCCCACGATCGTCTGGATTTCAGCTACCCGGACATCCAGCCTGACGACGTGGTGCTCTTTGGCTCGTACTTTGCCATCAACCCCGTCGTCCGTCCTCAGGTGAAGGCGTTCCTGGACTACGCCAAGAGCCATGGTGCCATCCTCTACTACGACGTGAACTACCGCTCGTCTCACCGCCATGAGGTTGTCAAGATGACCCCCAACATCCTGGAGAACTACGAGCTGTCGGACATCGTCCGCGGCTCGAATGAGGACTTCGAGATCATGTACAACAAGAAAGATGCGGACAGCGTCTACCGCGCCGAAATATCGTTCTATACGAAGAACTTCATCTACACCTGTGGTTCCAATCCTGTGGAGGTGCGTGCCGAAGGCGGTTTCGTCAAGCAGTACCCTGTGGAGAAGGTGCCGGTTGTGAGCACCATAGGTGCCGGCGACAACTTCAATGCCGGCTTCGTCTTCGGACTGCTGCACTACGGTATCATCCGCGACCAGATTGTCGAAGGACTCTCAGAGCAGCAGTGGGACCAGCTGATCAGTCTGGCGCAGCAGTTCTCTGCCAACAGCTGTCAGAGTCTGAACAACAGCATCGACGAGACGTTCGCCCTTTCGCTCCGTTAGGCGTGTGCCTGCTTAGCTTTTCTTGTTGATTCTCTTAGCCATTCCTATAGCTCCGGTGGGACAGACCAGCCGACAGAGATGGCATCCCACGCACTTCGTGCCAACAATACGTGGCTGCCGTTCGGTGAAGGTGATGGCCTGATGGCCGCCGTCCTGACAGGAGACGTAGCAACGGCCGCAGCCGATGCACTTCTCATGGTCAATCTTCGGATATACCAAGGTATCGCGGTCAAGGTCTGAGGGCAGCACGAAGTTCGGCAGCTGTTCGCCGACGAGTGTCTCCAGACGCTCGACGCCGCGCTCAGCCATATACGTCTGCATTCCCTGTATGAGGTCATCGATGATGCGGTAGCCATACTGCATGACGGCGGTACACACCTGCACATTACTGCAACCTAACTGGATAAACTCCAGAGCGTCGCGCCACGTCTCGATGCCACCGATGCCACTCAGCTCCACCCGTTTGCCGTGTGAACCGTTGATGACATGGTCTTTCGCCATCTCCAGGATGTGACGCAGGGCGATGGGCTTCACGGCACGACCGCTGTAGCCTGAGAGCGTCTGCTTGCCGCTGACCTCGGCCAAGGGCGACATCGTCACGCTCTTGATGGTGTTGATGGCCGAGATAGCATCGGCACCGCCGAAGTAAGCCCCCATGGCCGGGCGCGTTATCTGTGTAATGTTGGGTGTCATCTTGGGGATGACGGGAATGTTGACGCTGCGCTTCACGTAAGAGGTGTAGAAGATCACGAGTTCGGGATCTTGTCCGATGTCGCTTCCCATGCCTGCAAGCCTCATCTGCGGACAGGAGAAGTTCAGTTCCACGGCATCGCAGCCCGCCATCTCAGCCATATTTGCCAGCTCAATCCACTCTTCCTCAAACTGTCCCATAATGGACGCCACGACAATCTTCGTAGGATAGTCCTGCTTCAGGCGCCGGAGGATGTCGAAGTCCACGTCATAGGGATTCTCAGAGAGCTGTTCCATGTTACGGAAGCCGGCAAATGTCGTGCCGTCCTTCACGGCATCGAAACGTGGCGACACCTCACGGATGTCCTGCTTGCAGATGGTCTTGTAGAAGACACCACCCCACCCCATGTCAAAGGCGCGCGCCACCATCTCGTAGTTGGTACACACGGCCGACGAGGCGAGGAAGAAGGGATTCTCGCAACGTATGCCACAGAAGGTGATGGCAAGCGATGGCAACGAGCCTTGAGCAAGATTGGCTGCACCTTCGGGAGCATCTTGAGCGATGGTAAGGAGCTCGCGGATACGTATTGGCTGGTCGTAATGGATGCACGCCTGCTCGGCGCGCTCCAGGTCGGCATCGCTGCATCCACTAACCCATCGCCAGGCATTCTTGGCGTTATCAAACCTGATAGCACGTATGGCACGTGCTGGATCTCCTATCTCACACGCTTTCGTACAGGGTGCATCCTGACACAGCAGGCAGCGTGTGGCCTCTTCGTGAATGTGTAGCATAGGCAGTTCTATTGTGTTGTAAATAAACGAGTTATGTCTCTTTCTGTCTCAAGCCTTGCTCTTCTTCGAGCCCCCAGACTTCGCGGGTTTCGGATCGCTCAGCGCATCGAGCATCGCCATCTGCTTCTCGTGCAGATAGTTATCGACGGTATAGCCTTTCTCGGCAATCTTGTCAAGCAGACGACGACGGGCGAGCCACGTCTGCTGGAGATCTGGCAAGGCGTTGTTCAAACGACGGGTGGCCTGTTTGTTTTGAGTCGTAATCTTGGCGGAGAGTTCGATGGGCTTGGCGAGGATGTCGTTCAACTGTTTGGCGAAGTACTCGGCACTTCGACGCACACGGTCCTGGAAGTCGGCATCGCGTAGCGCCTCGATGGGCATGGTCTGGATTTTCTGTTGCCACTTGACAGCAACGTCGAGGACATGCTGGCGGAGGTCAATGATGGCCTGGTCGTGCAGGCGCTTCAGCGAGGCATGACTGTGGTAGAAGTACTCTACAAAGAGGCGCACCATCGTCTCCTGAAGGGCATAGATAGAGCGGAAATCGAAGAGTTGCAGCAGCAGGTAGCGCTCGTACTCCTGCTTGAGCACGGGCAGCTGCTGGATGCTGCGCTCGGCCTGATATTCCTGCTGGGCGATGTACGAGTCCACGCGCTCGTCATTGATAATCGCCCGCTCATTCAAGGGCGATGCGAGTAGCAGTCCTTCGAGGGTGCGACAGCGGCTCAGGGCCACATACACCTGCCCAGGCGCAAAACTCTGGTTGGCATCGATGATGGCGCGGTCGAAGGTCAGGCCCTGACTCTTATGGATGGTGATGGCCCACGCCAGCCGCAGGGGCAGTTGCTTGAAGGTGCCCATCACCTCGGCCTCTATCTCGCGTGTCTTCTCATTCAACGTATAGCGGGTGTTCTCCCACTCCAGCGGTTCCACCTCAATAGCATCGCTGTCGCCCTCGCAATAGACGGTGAGCCGTTTTTCCGACGCCTCCATCACACGTCCAATACGGCCATTATAATATAGGTGCTTGCCCGAGGGGTCGTTCTTCACGAACATCACCTGTGCGCCCTCCTTCAGCACGAGTGCCTCGGCTGTAGGATAGGAATAGTCCGGGAAGGTGCCCTTGATCTCCGCACGATAGGTATAGGCAGGCCCCGACAGCTTCTGGAGTTCGCTTTCATTATAATAATTCGCGAGGTTGTTGTGGGTGGTCAGTCGAATGTAACCACTCCCCTCTCCCCCGCGAGAGGGGTTGGGGGTGAGGCTCCTACTATTCAACTTCCCCAGCACCTCCTGTGACGGATGTCCATGACGCACCTCGTTCAGGATATTGATAAACGAGGCATCCTGCTGACGGTAGACGTGCTCCAACTGGATGGTTACATAGTCAATCTGTTGCAGGGCCTTCGAACCAAAGAAGTAAGGGGTGTTGTAGTAGGGCTTCAGTATCCGCTCGTCCTCGGGGGTGACGACAGGCGTCAGCTGCGCCAGGTCACCAATCATCAGCAGCTGCACACCGCCAAAGGGCTGACCATGCTCACGGAAACGGCGCAACACGGCATCGATGGCATCAAGCAGGTCGGCGCGCACCATGGAGATCTCGTCGATGATGAGCAGGTCCATCGAGGCGATGATCTTGCGCTTCTCCTTGCTAAAGTCAAACTTCGACTCTACCTTTGCACCGGGGACATAGGGCGAAAAGGGCAGCTGGAAGAAGGAATGAATGGTCACACCACCGGCATTGATGGCTGCCACACCTGTCGGCGCCACCACGATGGGGCGCTTCCGTGAGCCGGCCATCACCTCCTTGAGGAACGTCGTCTTGCCCGTTCCTGCCTTGCCAGTCAGAAAGATGCTGCGCCCCGTGTTCTCCACGAAGTCCCACGCGGTGCGCAGCTCTTGGTTTTGTTCCATTCCTTTCCTGAAACCTGAAACTTGAAACCATTCAAATCAGCGCCTCGGCCAACTGCTCCAGCTGTGCTTCGTCGGCAGCCTTCATGCGCGAACGGATGGTGACCATAGGCTCGACGATCTCGCAGTCCTTCAGGGCCTCAATCATGGTG
>Ga0326511_10004959_pt1 | contig 10545 bp, 10 predicted proteins | sample 0_2496_0518_D_FD_203701 | JGI IMG/M metagenome (GOLD analysis project Ga0326511, IMG submission 203701) | Bovine rumen microbial communities from UC Davis, California, United States - 0_2496_0518 | ecosystem: Host-associated > Mammals > Digestive system > Stomach > Rumen | place: USA... | reverse complement strand
GCCAGCGGTCGGCATAGGTGCCATTTTCCATCAGCACGCGCCTTACGATCAGCAGGTAAACCGCCGCGCCGATGATGAGGGAAATGCCGCCTCCCTTCAGATTCTCAAGCGAAAATGCTTTGAAATGCAGGATCTCCTCATAGCCGGACATCCGCATAGCCAGCCGCGTCATCACGTACGGCTGCCCGAGAACCGGCAGGATCAGAGACGAACCGAAGACGGAAATGATCCCCGCAATTCCCATCCCCTGCCCTTCCTTGTCGTAGAGGGCCTGGCGTGCGGGGTCTTCATTTTTCTCAATGAACAAAGCGATGAACAGCTTCAGCATGTAGGCGAACGTGAGGCCGCCGCTGATGAGGAAGATCCACTCGGCCGTGCGAAGGAGTCCCGCGTACGCGCCGAAGGTGTGGATTCCCTCTACGATTCCTTCGTGCAGAAGTGTTTTGCTGATGTAGCCGTTGAAAAGGGGCACGCCACTGATGCCGAGGGCGCCGAGCGCGAATGCTATTTTTAAAAATGTTTTCCTACGTCCGAACCCGCGGATCCTGTTGAGGTCCAGGGAATGGGCGTCCATCACGACCACGCCGGCTGCGGTGAACAGCACCAGCTTGATCAGCGAATGATTGACCATATGAAGCATGAGGCCGCAGGTCGCGAGGACCACGCCTTCCTCACAGCCGCCCGCGCCATTCAGGATCATCATCCCCGCACCGGTCAGAATGAAGCCGATCTGCGACATCGACGAGCAGGCAAGCGTTCTCTTTAAATTGACGGAAAAGAGGGCCAGCACCGCGCCGAGCGCCATTGTGATCAGGCCGAGTATTAGCATCAGGGTGCCAAATGCCGCATTTTCCCTGAAATAGAGCAGCGACACCATCAGAATCCCGTAAATGCCGACTTTCGTCAGCACGCCCGAAAGCAGGGCGGACGCCGGTGAAGGCGCGATCGGATGCGCTTTCGGAAGCCAGATGTGAAGTGGGAACATGCCTGCTTTGGCGCCAAAGCCGATGAGCACACAGATTCCGCCGGCGAACAGGATCCGGGAGGCAGGCAGGGCCGCTTCGCCGGCAATCCTTCCGGCCGGATTGTCAAAGAAGAGAACTGCGTCCGGTGCTCCGCCTTCCGCGCTGTTCAGCAGGAGCAGGCCCATAAACAGCACAAGACCGCCGATCACCGCGATGAACAGGTACGTATAGCCGGCATTTCGCGCGTCCGGAGTCTCTTCGTGGATAACCCACGTAAACGACGTAAAGGACAGGATTTCAAAGAATATGAAAGCCGTTATGAGATTCGCGGACAGCATCACGCCCTCCGTGGCTCCCAACGTCACAATCATGAAGAACCAGTAGCGGTTCAGGTTTTCGCGCTCTTCCGCGAAGTATTCCTGCGCGAAAAGAGCCGTCATAAACCACATGAATGCTGTGATGACGGCATAGACACCCCGGAAGCCGTCAAGCGTAAAGCTGATCGCTCCGGTCAGGATCCCCGAAATCGATACAAGTGCACCAGAGGGGTCTGGCACCTGTGGTGCAGCCACAGCTGCGAGCAGCGCGAGCCCGCAGACCACGACGGCGAGGATGTCCCGCGCGCGTTCGTTTCGTCTGCCGGTGATGAAAAGAAGGATTCCCGCAAGGAAAGGCATAAAGACCAGTATAAGAAGCAGCATCAGATCACCCCCTTCGCGATGGCGCCGATGAATGCGATGACCGGTCCGGGCGCGATGCCGAACAGGATGTTCGCGACCGCGAAGACCGTCATCGGGATCAGCATGAGCATCGGTGAGCCGCCGCCCGACTTGTCCGGGAAGCGGTCAGAGCCCTGATACGGGAAATAGGCCCTTACGCTGACGCTGAGTGAGTAGATCGCGCATAAAAACGCGGAAATAATCAGCGCCACGGCGCCGACCACTCCCGAGGGCGTCCCGTCGGCGATGCCGGCTGTGATGAGAAGCCATTTGGAGACGAAGCCGCAGAAAAGCGGAATTCCTGTCAGCGAAAGCGCGCCAAGCGTATATACGGCAAATGTATAAGGCATCCGCTTGCCCACGCCGTTGATCTCGTAGATCCACGACTTCCCGGTCACGTGCATAAACGCGCCCGCGCACATGAAGAGCGCCGCCTTGATAATCCCGTGGAACAGCATATGCGCAAGCCCCGCCTGAAGCCCCGCCGGCGTAAGCAGCAGCACGCCGAACAGCATATACGACAGGTTGCTCACGGTCGAATAGGCCATTCTTCTTTTAAAATGTCTCTCCTTCACCGCCTTCGCCGCCGCGAACAGCAGCGTAAAGGAAGCCGTATAGATGCAGATCAGCTGGGCATAACTCCCCTTCATCTGTTCCGCGGGGAAAATGTACCACGCCATGCGCACCACCGCGAACACACCGGAATTGACGACTGCCACCGCGTGCAGCAGCGCAGTCACCGGCGTCGGGGCCGCGGAGGCCGTCGGCAGCCATTTCTGCAGGGGAAATATGGCAGCTTTCACGCCAAAGCCGAAAAATCCGAAGATAAACGCAGCCTGCATCAGAGTGCTCGTGCCCGGCCTTAACAGGCTTCCGCCGTAGATAAAGTCACCTCCGTGTCCGTATACCGTCCCGATCGCGACCGTAAAGAACGCGAGCGACGCGCCGCCGATCGTGTAGGCGGCATATTTCCGGCCCGCATAGAGGCTTTCGTGGTCTTCGTAATAGGAAACCAGCGGCAGCGTCACCAGTGTCAGAATTTCATAGAACACATACAGCGTTGTAAGATTGGAAGCGAAGCACACACCCAGGGTCACGCCGTAGGTCATGACAAAAAAGCTGAAAAACAGGTTCTGGCGGTCCGTGCCCCGGACATAGTCAAACGCGTACAGCATGACCAGCGGCCACATGATCGCCACCATGCCCGCGAAGAGCATGCCGGCGCCGTCCAGGTGGAAGTCGACGGAGAAACCATTTGTAAAACTGTAGACCTGAACGGGATCATGACGCACGGTAAAAAGCGCGATCAGAACCAGGACCGAGGTCAGAACCACGATCGTCTCCGCGTAAATATTCCTTTTTTTCTCCTCCTCGAAACCGAGGAAGAAGATACCGAACCCGCCGAGAATCGGAAGAATGATCGGCATAAGCAGAAACAAGGGACTCAACTCATCCGCCCTCCTTATCCGATCAGTGAAGTCAGCTGCATTCCGAAGAGGCCCGCGATCAGCGCGACGGCGCAAAGGCAGATCATCGGAACCGTCATCAGTGCCGACGGCTCGCAGTTGTCTGTCGGGCCTTCGTAATCATTTCCCGGGAAAAATGCGTCGACCGCGACCGGGAACAGATAGCCTGCCGTCAGCAGCGCGGAAATGATCAGCACCGCCGGGGCCAGATAGGCAAATATTCCGGTACCGCTTGAAAGCGCGGCCTGAGAGATGACCCATTTGCTTAAAAAGCCACCCATCGGCGGAATGCCGACCAGTGAAAGCGATGCGATCATGAAGCACCACATCGTCACCGGCATTCTGCGTCCGACCCCTTTCAGGAGGCCGACGTCCCGGATCCCGAGCTTCACGATGAAAATTCCGGCGACCATGAACAGCGTTCCCTTGGAAGCCGCGTGGCTCATAAGATGAATAAGGCCGCCGCGGAGGCCTTCGTCGGAAAGCATCGCAAGGCCGAGCATAATATAGGAAATCTGGCTGACCGAAGAATAGGCCAGTCTCTTTTTGAGCATTTTTTCGCGAAATGCCATCATCGAGCCCATAAAGATCGTCAGAAGGGCAAGAATGATCCACGCCGTCTGCACCCAGGTGCCGCGGATGAACTCCGCTCCCACGGAGAAATACACGAGCCGGATCACACAGACCACACCGGCCTTCGCGATGATCGCGGACAGAAGAGCCGAAGCAGGCGCGGGCGCGATCGGATGGGCCGTCGGCAGCCACCCATGCATCGGATACATACCGGCTTTGGTGCCGAATCCCACGATTCCCGCGAACACTGCCGCGAGAAGAATGCCCTCATGCCCCGCCACTTTCGCGGAATCGAGAAATCCTCCGTATGTAAATGACGCATCTCCGGACGCGTAAGAGTACACAAAAAATACAGCGAAAAGCCCAAGGAGCGCGCCGCCTACCGAGTAGAACAGGTATTTGAGGCCGGCGGCGACCGCAGCGCGGTCCATTTCATGCAGAACCAACGGGAATGTCGTCAGTGTCAAAGACTCAAATGACAGGTACAGCGTGACCAGGTTTCCGGATACGCAGACGGCCATCAGAGCGCCGAAGGAAATGAGAAGAAACGCGAAGAAGACATTTTGCCGCTCTTCATGTTCCATATACTCGAACGCGTAAAAGACTACGGCCGTGTACAGAATGAGGACGACTGCGAAAATATATTTCCCGATCGGATCCGGGCTGAACGAGATCGTCACGCCCTCCGCGAGCTTAAAAAGCGTCACCGGCTTCCCGTAGAGGAGCGCGCAGACTGCCAGCACGTCCGTAAGAATCGTCACGGCCGCGTAGAGCCGGTTGCGCGTATGTCCGTCGGGCATTTTCACCACGGAAACAACCGTGCCCGCTATAATCGGAAACAGAATTGCAATTAAAAAAAGCATCCGCTTAATCCTCCCCCATTTTAGCTGAACATCATAAGGCCCCTGTGGATCAGATCCACAGTCACCCAGGAAAAAAGCCCGAGAAACAGATTCATGACCGTCAGTACCAGCATCGGCACATTGTAGCCCGCCCGGTGGTGCGGGCGCACTTCCATCCTTGTGCTCTCATTCGGACGGCTGTAAATCCGGATAATCGTCCGCACAAAATACAGCGCGTTCAGCATCGAACTGACTGCCAGCGCGAGAAATACCAGAATAAGGCGCCATCCCGCTCCGTCTTCGACCGCCGCGAGACCGAACTGCAACTTCGCGGCAAAACCGGCGAAAATCGGGATACCGATCATGGAAAATGCGCTGATCGTGAAAAATACGCCCGCGTCCCTGTCGCGAAGCCCACTGCCCTGCAGTTCCTTAAAGAGCAGGCTGTCGCCGGAGACCTCCGCGAGGCGCGGCGTCGTAAGAAACAGCATGGCTTTGGTCACCGCGTGCGCGAAAATATGGAAAATGGCCGCCGTGTACCCTGCCACTCCGCCGATCCCGATGCCCATGAAGATATAGCCGATATTCGCGGCCGAAGAAAATGCCGCCATCCGGTTGATATTGTCCGCGTGCAGCGCCTGCACCGAACCGATCACCATCCCGGCAATCCCGAGCACCAGAAGGATGTTCCGAATCGGCATCCTCTCGACGATGTCGATTCCGATCACGCGCCAGTAGATCTTGATCAGAAGGAAAATGTACGCCTTCGAAACCAGCGACGACATAATCGCTGCCGAAGTCGGCGTCGCCCACCCGTAGGTATCCGGCATCCAGAAATGGAACGGGAACAGTCCGCTTTTGATGGAGAGCCCGATCGTCAGGATCGCGGTCGAAATCGTCAGCACCGGAAGTGTATTCGGATCCGCCGCCAGCTCCCGGATCACCTTCTGAATCGGGACCATGAGCAGATGTCCGCTCAGGTCGTAGAGAAGCACGACTCCCAGAAGGAACAGACCGGATCCCAGAAGATTCAGGATCATATAGCGGATCGCGGCCAGCGTGGTGCGTCCTATTTCACGCACGATGAGGAGGCCGCAGCTGGTCAGAGTCAATATTTCCAAAAAGACATAACCGGTGAAAAGGTCATTGGTCCAGATCATCGAAAGGAGCGCCGCCGTCATCAGGTTCAGAAGCGCGTAATAGAGATTTTCCTTGCTTAAATCAAGGTCCTTTTCGATGAAACGGTACCCGCAGAACACGGCCGTAAGCATGATGATCATGAAAATGAGCGCCGTCGTCGCTTCGAGTACGCCCGCGCGGATCTCATTTCCCCAGGGAGCGGGGAATTCACCCATCACATAGGTAAATGCGCCATTGAGATACGTATATTGAAGGATCCAGAGGCAGAGCACTGTCAAAAACGCCTCATAGCACATCGTATAGCGTCTCGCCGCTTTTCCGGGCAGCATGAAACACAGAGCACCCGAAAAGAGGCTCAGTACGATCGTAAACAGCGGAAAATTCACAACAAACAGCACTTTACCTGTCCTCCATCTGATGTTTGGACAGCACGTAGATCTCGTCCAGGTCCAGCGTGTGATAGCGTTTATAGAGACGGATCACCAGCGACAGCATGACCGCCGTCACCGAAACCGAAACGACGATGCCGGTCAGGACGAGGCCGGCCGGGACGGGATTGATGTAGGCCGCCGTATCCAGAACTCCGTTCGTGACAATCGGCGCTTTCCGCCCCTCGATATATCCCATGGACGCCAGAAAGAGGAACACTCCCGTGTCCATAATGTTCATGCCGATCAGCTTTTTCAGAAGGTTTCTCTGAAAGAGGAGCATCGTAAAGCCGATGCCGAAGAGGATGATCGCCACCGCTTCCTCACCGTTTATCCATAAGTTCTCAAACAAAGCAGCTCCTCCTCACTCTCCGCCGATGCTTCCGCGCCTGAAGAGGCTGTAGAATCCGAACATCGTACAGGCGACTACCATACCGACCGCGATATCCAGCGGAAGAATCAGGCCGCCGGAAAGAACAGCGCCGGGCGTTCCCTTCGGCACGCCGTTCGGGATCCCGTTCGCGCCCGTAAAAAAGACATATCCCTTGGCAAAGCTGTAAAATGCCAGCGAAAGAAACGTGATGCACCGGGACATCCGGTACGTAAAAACACGGTCCGTGACGGTAAAACCAAATGCCGCCGCGTAAATGATCAGCGCCGCGCCCATGACCGCGCCTCCCGAAAAGCCGCCGCCGGGCGAGATCTGACCATTCAGCAGAATATAGATGCCGAAGAGAAAGATGCTCGGCAGAGTGATCGTAGCCGCGATCCGCATGATCGGATCCGTGGAAATGTCGTAATACGGATCCGCAAGCACCGTATAGTAATTCTCATAGCGCGTCCGCTTGTTCTTTTCGTCGAGACGCAGAAGGATCATGACGCACAAAAGAGCCGTAAAGAGCACGTGCGACTCACCCAGAGTATCGAAAGCTCTGTAGTCGAGAATCATGCCGGATACGATATTGACCGCGCCGGTCTCTTCCAGGCCTTTCTCGACATAGCGCTCGATGACTTCTTTCGCGCGCGGATTCTCCACCCCGTAACGGGGCAGCTGGGAAACCGTAAACAGGAGGACGCCGATCAGCATCAGGCAGCTGATGACCGCGATGATCAGATAGAACGCGTAGAATCCTCTCCGCTCCGCGCGGATGACGGACTGTGTATGCACTCTCCTGCTGATCTCACGCTCGATCTCATGCTCCTCGTATTTCCATTCTTCGCGGGACTCGTCCGGAACTTCGGCACAGTCGAGGATGTGTTCCATGGGATCGCTTTCGCCGTAAAACCATTTAAAAAAACGCTCTTTCATTCGTTTTCCTCCGTATGGTCTTCCGCGCGAAGCTTTTTCAGCGTCACGAGAAACAGCGTGCCGCTGATACCGGCTCCCACGGCCGCCTCGGTGATCGCAAGGTCAGGGGACTCCATCAGGATCCAGATGAGGCACATGATCGAGCTGTAGGACATGAAGATAATCACCGCGCGCAGAAGATCTTTCGTCAGATTCACCGCGATGGCGCAGACGATCAAGAGGATCAGAAGTATGGAACGGAAAATCACCAAAAGACTCATTTTTCCTCCCCGGAAGCTGTCTCATTTGTCTTCGACCCGGCGATGCGGTCCGAAAAACGATACAGTTCCTTATTTGTAAAATATTCCACCTGAATCAGGAAATGCGTCGACACCGGAGAATTGAACCACAAAAAGACAAGAATGACGAGAAGTTTCATCATATTGAGGCCCGGTCCGATCGAAAGGATCAGGCAGACAACCAGACATAAAATTCCAAATGTATCACCGATTCCGGCCGCGTGCATGCTGTTCATGACAAAGCCGAAACGGATTGCGCCGATCACCGCGCCGGTAAAGGAGACCATCGCGGCAAAAAGAAGCAGCGCGCAGACTGCGAACAGAATCCACTCCAGCATCTTATAACTCCTTTCCGTCCATATCGAGAGGGGTGCTTCCCTTAAATCCTTCTTCTTCCATTTTCCGACGGATCTCCGCCCGCTGCTCTTTCACGTAGCGGCGTCCCTCTTCCACTTCCCGTTTCACATCCTCGCCAAAGCGCTTCCGCTTCGGATTTGCGGGAATATAGACCGTCGCCAGAATCAGCACCGCGATATAGGAAATCATCGCGTAGATCAGGGCCACATCCGTCAGATAGTTTTCGTCAAGAAGAACCGAAAGAATCAGGATGCAGCAGATGACCATGGTCCCGATCATATTGATCGCGAGGATCCGGTCCGTTACGCCGGGACCGATGATGGCCTTGATCAGCATCACCGCGATCAAAATCGCGAACCAGACAAGGCCGGCGGTAAACAATATGTGATAAGCTTGTGAGACTGACACTTAAAGTACCTCGAACCTTTCTTATTCCATTTTGCGAAGCAGACGGATAAACGAAGAATCTTCTATGCCTTCCGCGTACTCCGGATGCAGGCAGTGAATGAGGAAATGATCGCCCTCCTGGAACACGGTGATCGTCCCCGGCGTCAGTGTGATGGAGTTCGCCAGAATCACATTTGCCAAAGTGCCCCGAAGGCCCGAATGGAATTCGATGAACACCGGCTCCGGCTCATCCGCCCGGTAAATCGTCCCAAGCACAGTGGCCGCGGACTTCACGATTTCCAGCAGAAGATTCAGGGCGTATATGACAAAAAGCGGGAAATTTCGGATCATGCGCAAATCATTTTCCGGAATATATCCCGCCATCCTGTAAGCAAGAAACGTCACTCCCGCGCTGATCACGATGCCAAGCACCACCAGCTCAAGAGTCATTCTTCCATTCAATATAATCCAAAGTACAAAAAAAAGAACCGGCATTGAGATCCCCGCCCCGCTCAAATTCAAAAATAATTCACAACCACCTGTATTATACTCTTGCGCGGGCCAAAGTCAATAAGACAGTGGGGACAGTCCCCACTGTCTGGTTTCAATCTTTTCGGTTACCGAGAATCCTCAGGATATAGAGGAACAGGTTGATGAAATCGAGATACAGCTGCAGCGCGGAGAAAATCGACGCCTTCTTCAGCAGCTCGCCCTGCCCCGCGTAGAAGTAATAATTCTCGCGGACCTTGGATACGTCGTAAGCCGTATAGCCCAGGAGCACCGCGATGCCCGCGTAGCAGATCAGCGTATTGAACACGCCCAGGTTCAGGAAAATCGACAGGATCCCGAATACGATGAGGAGGATCAGCCCTCCGAACAGGTACGGGCGGATGCTGTCCAGTTCCATCTTGAAAATGAGACTCGCCGCTGCCATCCCGTATGCCACGAGAAAGGTCACGAGAAGTCCGGCGAACATCCATAAAAATGTCTTCGCGATATAAGTGCTCAGCGACTCGGCCGCCATATCGGCGTTGAATCCGGCCATCATCCCTGACCGTCTCGCCGGCTCGGCCGCATAAGTGTCATAGGTCTCATCATGATTCTGATTCCAAAGATCTTCAGCCATAATAATTCCCCCTTTTTATCAATAATCGTTGTCTTTTTTCGACAACATCATTGGAGAACATCTGAAATCATCCAAAACCACCACTTGCTATTAGACGTTTTTTAGAAATGTCTAATATTGGCGTTTTATATGTTATGAGCACGCGACTTTTTTAGCTGTTCTTGCCACTATCATGTTCTTCTCATGTATGAACTATTAGGCAAAAGAAAGAGAACGCTTAGAATCTCACATCCAAGCGTTCTAAAAAACTTTTATAATACTATTCCCAGCGTTCTCATCATTTCAAAGAGAGAAGACGTTTTAACACCCAGAGCTTTGGCCACATCCGGAATTTTAGCTTCTTTATTTGGTGTCTTTGTACTTAAGCCCCCTGATGGTGCCTCCAAAGTGACGACTGTATACCCATTTGCTTTAGCTGCTGCAATCAGCCATGGATCTGCAATATTAGCCGGAACCCATGCAGCCAACGCGCTTTCTTTATACAAACCACTCGTTTGTATATACTGCAAAACAGACTGATAATTAGCTATTACTGATTCAGTTTTATAGTTGCAGACGTTAATGATTTCTTCATTTTCCTTGATCCAATTGGTAAGATCATCCTCGCCTTTAAGCAATTCATCTTTGACCTTATCCAGCAAAACTATCCGGTTGTTTTTAAATTCATTTGCTAGCTTTTCCCAAAAAGATGGTGCTAAGTCAAACGCATAATAAAAACGATACGGTGTTATAAGAGCATTAGCGTCAATCAAAAATGTATCTGAAGATCTCACCAATTGCTTACACCTCCCACCTTATAAACTACGTCCGGGAAAGTGTTTTTATTTGTATTGGTTAATCTAAAAGCCTCTGTGTAACTGGTTCTTCCAAGTGCAATGCTTTCACAGAGTGCTCGAACAACATTTTTATCTAATCTACTTCCCATGGTATTATAATAATTACCACCATTTTTAGC
>Ga0326511_10004958_pt1 | contig 10546 bp, 9 predicted proteins | sample 0_2496_0518_D_FD_203701 | JGI IMG/M metagenome (GOLD analysis project Ga0326511, IMG submission 203701) | Bovine rumen microbial communities from UC Davis, California, United States - 0_2496_0518 | ecosystem: Host-associated > Mammals > Digestive system > Stomach > Rumen | place: USA: California... | reverse complement strand
CAAATGTCGTGACGTTCTTCTCTTCCTTGTGGCCGAAAGCTATATCCAGCAGCAGACAGACCGAATAATAGTTGTAATCCGCATAGTCCTGCGAAGCCTTACTCAGGGTACTGAAAGGACCTGAGAAAAGCGTCTTGATATAAACACTGTCTTTTGCCTCATCGGGTTTGCTCAGCTGGAAGTTGTTAGCCTCAATGATATTAAAATAATCCTTGCCGTTGTATGTCAGCTCATTTTTCATAGCAACATTTCCAAAGGTATTCTGCAGAGCCAGAAAAGGCATCAGGATATCCCCGTCATACGCTATGACCGGCATATGATAATCTTTGAGTGATATAGTCAGAGAAGTCCCCGCTGTCTCCGTAGACTGATTTTTCACGGACGGTGTGATCGTATTATACTCCGGGCGGTCTATGATACCGCCGCTGACGACGCCAAGTGCTCTGAATTTTCCGGGATTCTCTATAGTGATCGTATCTGCTGCGGCGTCGATCGTTCCCGTGGTCTCGTTTACGGCGATCGTCATAACGCCATCCTGTATACTGATTTTTTCTTTTCCTTCAAGGATGACATCCAGATAATCAGAAGCCTTGATAAAAGGCACGTCTTCATACCCCTTCACCTCATAAGTCGTGACGGTACTGAAATTCCCCAGAGACGTTCCCAGGAATATGCGGCTGTCATCCCACTTAACGGAAATGTCACTCTCCGGGATCTCTTCCCCGGCATTTTCAACGGCAGAAGCATCCGTCTGTTCCGCTGCGCCGACGGCTTCGGCGTCCGGCTCCCCGCTCTCGGCGGGTACTGCGGCTTCCCCTGTAGCATCTTCTGCTGCCGGAGCATCAGCATTGGCAGCGCTGCTCGCTCCTGTAGCGCCTCCGCAGGCTGTCGCAGACAGGATCATGATCATAGAAAGCCCCAAACACAATAATCTTTTCTTCTTCATCTGTCCCATTCCTTTCATTTTTCTATACCCATTCAGCAGTTTTCAGAATGTGTTGTTCTATGGAAAATATTATAACATGTCCATATGTTTTAATGAATAAAACGGCTTCAGCGCCTAAAAAAGCCCCCGCTCTTCGCACATTAAATGCGAAAGAGGGGGGCTGTAACAATCTGTTATATAAATTTCTGTCACTATTGTGACTCCGCGCCGGCCGCCTTCTCGGCTGCCGCTCTCGTGCAGGCAGGTGTCAAGATCGTCCTGGCGCAGCTCAGGATCTCGCCGCCCTGCTTGGCGATGTCATATTTGTACTCCGCTGTATCGTCTTCAAACTCGAACTCATAGACAGGGACGCCTTTCTCTGTGCCGTTCCTGTTCTTCCTGAATGAAGTCTTCTTTTCATTTACGCCGGCATCTGCGACCGCAATATTCTTAGCCTGAGCCTGGCTGATCTGTTTGCCGTCCGCAGAGGGCTCAAAATATTCCCAGCTGACTTTCACGATCTCGCCGTCGGCGACCGCGATATCATATTCATAGTCCTTTTCGTCTGTCCAGAACTCTATCTCATAGACAGAAGCGCCCTGTTCCGAACCCTTCTCAGTCTCTTCAATGGTTACTTCATCCTCCGAAAGTCCGGCGTCGCTAAGAGCGATTGATACTGCGTAATCTGCCGTAGTACTCTCTGCCGCCGCTGCTCCCATGCTTCCGTGCCCGGCGATCACAGCAGCAAACAGCATTCCTGTCGTAATAATTGTAATACTTTTCCCGAGTTTCATTGTTCAACCTCTTTCAAGAATGGGGGTCCAGCTTAAATCATAACAATTTCTTGCTTTTATATTTCTTATACTACGAAATTATAAATGAAGGTGATTCATTATGAAATATAATTTTTCTTAAAAGTTGCTAAACAATTACACCTCCCCTGATTTTGACAGACAGTATTTGTTTCTTTAGCACAATTTAGTACTTTTCGCACATCGCGATGTGTGCTAGATTATAATTTGGCGTCGACATAGTCATCTGAGCAGCGCGGGGTTACCAAATTATGAAGAAGAGTATCATTAAAATTGCATCTTTCGTTTTGGTCGGTTGTATTCTGCTCACGCTGCTGTCCCATATTTTCGACGGAGGGCGGCTATTCTCGGAGGGCTGGATTTACGACAGAACAGCAAGATACGCCGCAATTTCGGAGGAAATCCCGGACCAGATAGATGTGATCAACCTCGGGGACAGCCTGAGCATATGCGCAATAACTCCCCCGGAACTTTACAGGGATTTCGGGATCACAGCCTACAATATCGGACAGGATATGCAGTTTCCTGTCGAATCCTATTACGCTCTTCTACACGCCCTTGAGACACAGTCTCCCAAAGTGGTGCTGCTTGAGACCAACTCCATCTTCTATGAAAACACACTCGAAGAAGAAAGCGAGAAGACGCTTTCTGAGATCCTTCAGTATACTTTTCCTTTTCTGCGTTTTCATAATCTTTGGAAAATTCCGTTTAAGTACAGAAGCATTCGAACTTATTTCAAAGGCTATACAATCAATGAGATGCAGGCCGACTATACCTTTGACAAGGATTACATATCAGGAAACACAGAGCGCTATCCTGTCAAAACACAGCAGCTCCTCCAGCTGCTCAGGCTGCAGAAATTGTGCCAGGACAGTAACATACGGCTTGTCCTTTACAGTTCCGCTTCCATCATGAATTACTATACAATGAGAAAGCACAACACCCTGCAGGATTTTGCACTGAAATACGGCTTCGAGTTCATCGACGCCAATTATGACAGAGACCTTGTCGGTATGAACTGGCCCACAGACACATGGGACAACGGTGATCATCTGAATTTATGGGGCTGCAGGAAAACGACCGCGTATCTCGGAACTTTCCTTCGGGATAAATGCAAAATTCCGGACCACCGAGGTGATCCGGAATACAAGAACTGGGATGATATGCTCGCCGTCTATGACGAGGAAGTTGAAAAGATGAAAGGGGTTTCCTATGCCAACATTGAAAAAAGGCTTGGTTTCCCTGATTATTGATCGCCGGAGCGCCTCTTCTGTTTCACTTTCCTGAACATGATCTTTCTGGCCAGATCAATACCGATCCGGTACGGCAGCGGGCGCAGTTCTCTGTCCGCCTCTTTGAGTTTCTCCCGGATCGGGATTCCCTGAGGGCAGTGCTGTTCGCATTTTCCGCAGCCCACGCACTGCGTCGCAAAAGGAGGCTCCTTGGACAGACTCACGGTCTGGGCAAACTGAAACCGTCCCGCGCTCTTCCCTTCTGTATACATCGCGTTATAGCAGCGGAAAATGCCGGGAATATCCACCCCTTTGGGACACGGCATGCAGTACCTGCAGCCTGTGCAGCCGACCTTTTCCTTCTCCCGAATAGAGCTTTTGACTACTTCAAGGGTCTCAAAGTCTGCTTCCGTCAGATGCCCGGCAGCTGCCTCCGACGCCGTCCTGCAGTTCTCCTCCACCATTTCCAGGGAGTTCATGCCCGACAGGACCACGGTCACTTCCTCCTGGTTGTAGAGCCAGCGAAGTCCCCACTCGGCAGGCGTCCAGTCATGGCCGCTCTTTTTCATCGCCTCAAGCGCGCCCGCAGGCAGCATATTCACAAGTTTCCCGCCGCGTAAAGGCTCCATGATAACAACAGGGATCCCCTTGTCAGCTGCCGCCTTGAGTCCCTTCACTCCGGCCTGCGCCACTTCATCGAGATAATTGTACTGGATCTGGCAGAAGTCCCAGTCGTAATCATTCAAAATCTTCAGGAAATTCTCGGTATTGCCGTGATAGGAAAATCCGATGTTCTTAATGGCGCCGCTCGCTTTTTTGTCAGCGATCCATGAAAGGATCCCTACCTGCTTGAGTTTCTCCCACATGGCGATATCTGTCAGATGGTGCATCAGATAGTAATCGATATATGTGGTCCTCAGACGGGTCAGTTCCTCCCCGAAGTACTTGTCAAGCCCCTCGCGGCTTCGGATCATGTACTGAGGAAGTTTCGTCGCTATATTGATTTTCTCCCGAATCCCGTTTCTCTCAAAAATCTCTCCCAGCGCCTCCTCGCTGCCGGGATAAATATAGGCCGTGTCGTAATAGTTTACGCCGGCCCTGTAAGCGGCCAGGATTTCCTGCTCCGCCTTATCGATGTCTATACTGTTTCCCTTTTTTGTAAAACGCATGCAGCCGTAACCCAGGATTGACAGCATATTGCCGTGTTTATCGCTCCTGTACTGCATTGCTTACTCCCTCTTTGTTGTTCTTATCCCTTTGGTCCGTATTTTTTCCGGTCATAGTCAGCCGGCCTTTTCTGTTCCTCGATCTCTTTCTCTATATCAGGATAGCAGGTACCCTCCATATCCTTCACTTCCAGCTCATAGTCCGCGAGGATATCCGTCCAGGACTGATATTCGGGGTCTCCCCTGTGGTCCTCTAAGCCGCACTCGCGCACAAGATAATCAGCGAGATATTTGGTCATCTTTCTGGTTCCGGAGAGATTGAGGTGATCCGCGTCTTTGTCAAAATAGTCCTTTGTGAGATCAATTCCGATCTTTTCCGCGTCGATGTTCCCGTCAAGGAAATCCAGTCCGTACTCCTCTGCAAGCTTCGCATAGCCGTTGTGCATCTTCATGTTGTAACAGTGCGGAGAGGGTACAGCGTAAAGGACCAGTTTGATCCCCTCTTTCTGACAGTAATCGTAGATCTTGTCAAATACATACAGCTGGTCTTCGGGAATCTCAAAGGCCTCCGTCACAGTGTAATTCAGGTAAGGCATCTCTCTGTCGTCGGGCGTGACTTTTTCATTTACGACGTATCCCTTGAAGTACTTGCGGATTCCTTTCCCCTCTATCAATCTTTTCCAGACGTAATGATACTTGATGAACTGGGACCTGTACTTGGCATATTCCGAGATCCCGACCATGTAAGGTTCAAAATCTTCCTGATGCTTGCACAGATTATGCACTTCCCACAGCACGACCTTAACAGGCTGATGCTGCCTGGCCTGTTTTATCGCATAGTAGGTCTCGGTACATTTCTGCAGATCCCGTCCCATCACATAGGAAGTGATCCCGTAGTCTCTGAACATTTCCACCGGCGTGATCGCGATATCCGCTAGGCTGTCTCCCACATTGAGCACGTCCACCTGTCCCTCAGGCTCTTCCTGGATCCCGGCGATCCTGCAGTCGCGGTCCGCAAGATACCCCCGAAGGTACCAGTATCCGCCTCTGAAGGGGAATCCGAGAAGCCCGATCATAAGTATGAGTATAACTGTAAAAGCCGCAATCTTTAAAATGTCTTTCATCACTTATCGTTGTCCATTTTTGACAGAGCCCTGATCTGATGCTGAATACCTGCGCGGTCTTCAAGGATAAAATAGTTTGTTCCCTCCATGTCTATGACTTCCTGCCCGTATCTCGCGACCATTTCATCCCATGATCGATAGGCAGGGTCACCCCGATGGTCCTCAAGGCCGTATTCTTTTAAGAGATGTTCGCCAAGATAAGCCGTGATCTGCTCAGCTCCGAAACACAGTATTTTTAATAAGTTCTTCATTTACGTCTTTTATGTACGCTGTCTGTTTACTATTTAGTCATCCTCATGATCCGAGGGATCATACTCCTTCGGTCATCTGTTTTTTTTGAGATTCTCTTCGATCCTGGGATAACTGGTCCCTTCCATATCCTTCAGTTCCTGTTCATAGGCAGGAAGGAGGTCATCCCAGTTCCGGTAAGCCGGATCGCCTCTGTGATCAGTCAGGCCGCACTCGTCAGCCAGATAATTGCCGAGATAGCGCGTCATCTTCTGACATCCGAAAAGATTCAGATGATCTCCGCCGTCAAATGTATCCCGAGACCAGTCAATATAAACCTTGTCCACGTCATAGTTGGCGTCCAGATAATCCACGCCGCACTCCTGCGCGAACTGTATGATCGCGTTGTGCAGACGTATGTCATAACTTTTCGCGGAGACGCCGCTGTACAGCACAAGCTTGATATTATTCTTCCGGCAATAATCAAGCGCCATTTTAAACTGAAGCTTCTGCTTGGTGTGGATCGGATAGATCTCCTTGTCCGAATACCAGTAATGCGGACCGCCGGTATATGGCACGCTCTCTTCGTTGACCAGATATCCCTTGAAATACTTGCGGATCCCGGGTCCTTCCAGCCAGTTCTTCCAGATATAGTGGTACTTGATGAACTGAAACTTATACTTGAAATACTCGGAAAAGAGCATACTTCCGGAAGTGATAATGCTCTCGTCCTTGAACAGATTATGCGCTTCCCAGAGGATGACTTTGATCGGCTGTCTCTTGACGGCCTGCCTGATGTAAAACAGCGATTCCAGAGGCTTTTGCAGATCGCGCCCCATATTAAACGCCGTATAGCCGTAGTCCCGGTACAGTTCCATGGGCGTCATACCGACATTGCACAAACTGTCGCCGACATTGAGCACGTCGATCTGTCCCGGCACTTCCGCGTCCATCCCTGCGATCCGCGCGTCACGGTCCGCTATATAGCCCTTGTTCACCCATTTCGCGCCGTTAAAGATCCATGAAAGTCCCCAGATGAGGAGGATCACACCGGCGGTAAAACCAATGATCTTAAATATGTTCTTCATCACCTGCGCTCTGGACCTCAGTGCGTCATTCCTGTACTTCGATCAGTTCGATGTGGAAATTCAGTTCCCTGCCCGCCATCTCGTGGTTAGCGTCCAGTGTGATCGTATCGTCATCCTTGGCCGTGACTGTCACGGGGAAAGGCTGTCCCATCATATTCCTGAGATAGACTCTCTCTCCTACATTCAGATTCTCGGAGCCGGGAAGCTGCGCGATCTCAATCGTAATGATCGCTTCGGGATCCTTAGGGCCATACGCCTCCTCGGGCATCAGGTGCACGTCCACTGCCTGACCGACTTCCATGTCCGCCACTGCCTTGTCAAAGCCCCTGATCATCATGCCTGTGCCGCAGACAAAATCCAGAGTCTCGCCGCGGTCATAGGAAGAATCAAACTGCGTTCCATCGTCGAAGGTGCCTCTGTAGTGGACCCTGACGCTCTTTCCCGCGTTCTTTCCTTCCAGCGTGAGCTGCTGCTCGTGTCTGCCGCAGCATCCGCCGCCGTCGCCGTGTCCTCCGCTGCACTCATGGTCATCGCCGTCGCCGTGTCCCCCGCAGCACTCGTGTTCATCGCCGTCGTGGTGGCCGCACTCGTGGCCATCTCCATGGTGGTCGCAATTAGCTCCGGTGTCAACCAGATCGCCCCTAAGATACGCCTCCACTGCCTCGTCAGCGTTTCCGGAAGCGCCTGCGCAGACTTCGATCCCCGCATTCTTAAGCGCGTTCAGTGCTCCGCCGCCAAGACCGCCGCAGATCAGCACCTGAATGTCGTGTCCCGCAAGAAGTCCCGCCAGCGCGCCGTGGCCGATCCCGTCAGAGCCGATCACTTCACTCGACACGACCTTTCCATCCTCTATCTCATATACTTTAAAACTCTCTGTTCTTCCGAAATGCTGGAAAATGTTTCCGTTATCATAGGTTACTGCAATCTTCATCATATCCCTTTCTGTTACGCTGTTAAAAAAGTCCGTCTTACTATAGTAGCACAGGACCACACTGAGAAAAAGAGTAAAAATCGCAGTTCAATCCCTTATTGCAGAGTTTTGGCAGACTGTCACATATACTTTTCTAAATAATGGTATAATGAATATGCAGTATTTTGTGATCACATTCAGGAGGATCGCTATGAGTCAAAATACAGTTCTTCTTCACAACCGTTACCGCGTCAGGAGCATACTGGGTACCGGAGGCTTCAGCACGATCTATCTTGCTGTGGATGAGACCACTGGGACAGAGGTGTCCGTCAAGGAATTTACCGCCGAGCACATGGACGGACTTGCGACCGCCCTGCGCGTCAACGCCTATGATATCGCGAACCGTTCTGAGCCGCAGCCTGTGCCCGACCCTTCCGATCTTTCCGGCGAGGAAAAGCTGTCCCGGGGGTTGATGCAGGTCCGCAGGGAAGCGCAGATGCTGGATCTCTTCAGCGGTGTTCCCGGCGTTCCCGGCGTCCTTGACACCTTTCAGGAGAACAACACCTTCTATCTCGTCAAGGAATATCTCGAAGGCATGACCTGTAAAGAATACATGGACCGCTTCCGCGGCCGCATGCCCTTTACCCTGGCGCTCTATATAATGAAGGGCACCCTTGAAATCCTGCAGGCAATACACAGCCGGGGCTATATCCACTGTGACATCAGTCCCATCAACAGTTTCCTGTGCAGGGACGGCGGCGTTTATCTCATCGACTGGGGCAACGCCGTGGATCTGAGCGGCAGTATGGAAGATCACGTAGTCCGGCAGGCAGTCAATATACGCTATGCGGCCCCCGAACAGCAGATCAGCGGCCGCACCCTGACCCCGGCCACAGACCTCTACTGTCTGTGCGCCACGATATACGACGCTGTCTGCGGAGAACCGCCCAGACAATGCGTGGAGCGTCTGCGGGGTGAGCCCCTTGTCCCGCCCGTTATTCACGTAAGCGATCTTCCTGCCTTTGTAAACGATCTGCTTCTTAGCGGACTCGAACTTGACCCCGCAAAGCGCCCGCAGAGCTCTGCAGAACTGCTGGAGATCATTAACAGAGAAGTTGCTTTCAGTGTCTCCCCCGTCGCAGGCACCGGCAACGCCTCCGTATCGGCCAGGCTCCTGAACGAAAAAAGGAGCCCCTTCGGTTTTTTGACCTCCCGAAGGAGCCGCAGGCCCACCTTATTATGATCGGCCAATAGCTGAATATTTAAAAAAAGCTGTGAAGAAATGAGTCCTGTATCAGGCTCATTTCTTCACAGCTTCTTCGTTGTCTTAAAGGGTCAGAATCCGATGTCCTTCCTCGATTTGCGGTTGTTGCGGCGCAGAAGGGCCCCGTCCCAGCGGGCCTTCTCAGCCACGGTGTTGACCTCCAGGCCATAAGGGATCGGCAGAGGATTTCCCTTCTCATCGATGGCTACATAGGTGAGAAAAGCGCGGTTGATGATATGGCGGTAACCGTCCTTGTCCTCTATGAAAGAGTCGACTCTGATCTCACAGGAGGAACGGCCGACAAAGGTGATGCGGCCTACCAGAACAAGGCGGTCGGCGAGATACGCGCCGCGCTTGAATGTGAGGTTGTCGATGGATGCGGTAGTCACCGCGAGTCCTGTATGGCGGCTCGCGCAGGCGCCGGCCACTTCGTCGATCCAGGAGACGAGCTGCCCGCCGAACAGCCTTCCTGTGGGATTGATATTCTCATACCGGATCACATATACATTCTCAACCTGGGAGAATTCCACGCTCCTCTTGGGACGGGGATCGCTGGCTCCGTAATCCGTTCCGGTATTGCCGAGTCCTGTATGTAAATCGCTCATTTTTCCCTCCTGTTCTTTAAGCGGGTATGGACGTCTGTGACCTCTATTATATATGATTTCCGAATAGCAGGAAAGTGCCTGCCCTTGCGCAATATGTGCTTTTATGATACGCTCTTGAACATGAAATCATATGTTTTTCGTTTCCTGATTTTAGAAGGAGTGTGATCGAGTCTTATGGACGATGGCAGTCAATCAACATGGCTGATCGTAATTCTGTTGCTGTTTGCCGCAATGTTTTTCGCTATAGCGGAGACCGCTTTTGCATCGGTTTCCCGGGTGCGTCTCAAGACAGACGCAGAGAGAGGGGATAAGCGGGCAGAAACGGCGCTGTATGTGACGGATCACTTTGACCGTGCGATCACAACTCTCCTGATCTGTACCAATATTGTTCACATCGCGACAGCCTCCATTGTGACAGTGTATGTCACCAAGCGGTGGGGCGTTTCCGCAGTATCCATTTCCACATTGGTAACCACGCTGGTAGTATTCTTCTTCGGGGAGATGCTGCCTAAAAGTGTTGCGAGAAAATACAGTGAGCCCATCAGCCTTGCGACAGCAGGCACGCTGCGCGTGATCATGACGGTCCTCAAGCCTTTTGCCGCGCTGCTGACAATGATCGGCAACGCCGCGGCGAAAGCTTCAAAGGGCGACGACGAGACGTCCGTCACAGAAAATGATATCTATGACATCATTGAGGACATGACCGAGGAAGGGACGATCAATGAGGAACAGAGCGAGCTGATCTCCTCGGCGCTGCAGTTCGGCGATGTGACCGTGGAGAGTATTCTGACGCCCCGTATGGATATTGCGGCTATTGACATCAATATGCCCCAGGAGGAGATCCTGCAGTTCATCAAGGAGCAGAATCACAGCCGCCTTCCGGTATATGAAGGAAGTATCGACAATATCATCGGCATCCTGCACATCCGCAGATACATCCGCTATTACATCCGCATAGGAAAAGCTTTGGATATCAGGCCTCTCCTCTATGAACCTTTCTTCGTCCATCAGTCGACCAAGATCGATGATCTTCTGACGATCATGTCAAGAAACAAGATCAACATCGCTGTTGTCACGGACAACTACGGTGGAACCCTCGGCATTGTGACAGACGAAGATATTCTGGAGGAACTTGTGGGAGAGATCTGGGATGAGGACGACCGCGCGGTGCGCAATGTTGTCCCCATGACGG
>Ga0326511_10004957_pt1 | contig 10547 bp, 13 predicted proteins | sample 0_2496_0518_D_FD_203701 | JGI IMG/M metagenome (GOLD analysis project Ga0326511, IMG submission 203701) | Bovine rumen microbial communities from UC Davis, California, United States - 0_2496_0518 | ecosystem: Host-associated > Mammals > Digestive system > Stomach > Rumen | place: USA... | reverse complement strand
GTGCAAAATCCGCACTTGATAGCAATTCCCGTTGCCGAATGGGATGCCGCATTAAAGCATCAAGCCGATGAACGGGAAAGGCATATGTCTGAATTGTTCACTTCCGTGAAGGACGACGGCGAATGAATTACAAAGAACTTTACCGTGCCGCATTCGACTTTCATGCACGTTGGATGCGACCGCCGACCACGCTTGAAGAATGGGAACGTTGCGCCGTGGACATTTGCGACGTTGCGAACGCCCACGGCAACAACCCGTTCTTGAATGACCTGTTGACGGCGATTTATTCCGAAATCGAACGTCGCTATAATGACGAAAGGAAGGTGAACCCATGAACAACAAACATCCAGGCGGCAGACCACGCAAGGCAATCACGATTCCCGACGGCGTATTGCCCGACAAGGAAGTGTTTACCGTTCCCGAAGTCGCCGAATTGACGGGAATGCACGTGCGCACGATTCAAGCACGGTTGCGTGACGGCACGTTGCAAGGTAAACGGTTGGGCGGCACGTGGCGCATTTACCGTGATTCCCTGGTCAATGGCAAAGTAGAAGTAGACCTTAACATAGAAGGAAGGTGATTAAAGCATGATTTTCACCGTTGCATTCGGCAAGGGCGGAACGGGCAAGACGACGACCGTTCAATGTCTTTACCACGCCGCACGACGGCAAGGTTTCAAGTGCCTTGCGATTGACACCGACCCACAAGCGAACCTAACCGCCGCATTCGGCGCAAGCACAAACGCCCGTGGTTGCTATGAAGTTATCACGGGCAAGGCGGATGCCGCCGACGTTATCCAGGAAACGGAACAAGGCGACATTATTGCGGCAGGATTGCGAATGTCGCAAGCCGAAAACGAACTTGCAAGCATTGCAGGAAGCGACCTTGCATTGAAGGCGGCGTTGCAACCCATATCCGCAAAATATGACTTCATCTTCATTGACACAATGCCCGAACGGACACGCCTGCAAGTCAATTCGATTATCGCTTGCGATTCCGTGTTGCTTCCGATGCAAGCAAACGCCTTTTCAATCATGGGATTGTATCAGATGAAAGACACAATCAATCAGATTCGCAACAACCCGTATTTGAACCCGAACTTGACCGTTTCGGGCATTTTGCTTGTAAAGTACAACCCACGACAAAACCTTGCCCGTGACTTGACCGAAGCAATCCAGGCGGAAGCAAAAGCGATGAACACCGTCGTGTTCGACACCCACATTCGGCAAGGCGTGGACGTTGAAAAGGCGCAGGCAATGAAGCAATCATTGTTTGACTATGCACCCCGTTGCAATCCTGCAATCGACTATGCAAACCTATTTGAAGAACTGAAAGGAAGGTTATAATCATGGCAAAGAAGCAAGAGAAATTCACGGCAAGCGGTTTCGACTATGGCATGAACCAGGCGAACGACGACGCACCCGTGAAGGAAGAACCGACGAAAGCATTTTACCGTTTCAATGCGAAATTCCCGATTGAATACAAGGCGTTTTTGCAGGAAATGGCGTGGCGCAACCGCCTTCCGATTAACGACTATCTTGTGAAGATTATCGGCGAATACATGGAAGCGCACCCCGAATGGAAAGAAACAATAGATATTCTGAACAAATGACACACATTGTCCACATGCCACACATGCCACACATGCCACACACGAAACATTCGCAATACATGAAGGAAGGTGAGACCATGAACAACAACGAATTGTCCGAAGCGAAGGACATTGAAAGCATGAAGTCAATGTTTGAAAGTCTATCGGACTATTTCACCCTTGAACCGTTCAATTCGTACTTTGCACGCCTTGAAGTCAAGCAGACCATTCCGACGGATAAAGGCGGCACGAATACGGTTGAACCTGGTATTTACTTCATGGATGCCGATAGCAAACTTTATCAGACGGAACAAGCCGACGACGCACCGATGCCGAATGCACGCAAGGTCACGCCGTTCGTGCGGAACGGAACGCAACTTGTCATTGCGAACCTTATATTTTATATCGGCGAATACATGACGATGCCGACCGTTGCGAACGAATACTTTGACAACTTCTTTCCGCAAGGCGTTGACCATATCACGGCAGACCTTCAAAACGTCGTGATGCCGACGGAAATTGTCGCACCGATTGACCGTGTAACACGTTTCTATTTTGAAAATAAGTTGAAGCCGAACTATGAAGTGACCGTCACAAGCGGACACGACATAACCGTGACGACGGGCGACGGCAAGAAGGAAAAACAACCCCTTGCACCGAAAGTCACCGTTTCATTGCTTGAACTTCCGCCCGAAATAAAGGTTTCCCGTGAACCGATGCCGTTTGACAATGACGTGTTCAATGCGATTTGTTCGCTTCACGAAAGCGGCAACGCCCGATTTACTGGACACGACATATACCGAACCATGACGGGCAACCCCGATACGAAAGCGACGGAAGAAACCTTGCAACTGATTGACGACGCATGGACACGACTAACAACGACCACGATGCGCCTTGATTCGGGAACTATGGGCAACGCATACGGATTCGCACAATACATCCGTGACCGTCGCATTGTCGAAGGCGGACGGGATAAAGCAATCGTTGAAAATCAGCACGGGCATTTTGAAGTCGTGGTTTATACCATACTTGAAAAGCCGACGTTGCTTGAATATGCGCAACTATTGAACCAGGTTTCACGATTCCCGATAATCGAACAAAACACGCCCGTGAACAAGAACCTTGAAATACTTGCCGTTCAAAATGCGTTGTTGGAACACATCCACGCAATACCACGGTTAAGCAATCATATTCTATACGACACGTTGTATTCGTTGCTTGACCTGGAAGGCAAGGCGGACAATTATATCAAACTGAAAAAGAAGCGCACCCGTGATGCCGTTTACAAAATGTTGAACTATTGGAAGAAACAAGGCGTGATTACTTCCTGGAAGGATATAAAAAAGGGCAATGCGTTCTATGCAATCGAAGTGAACACACGAAGCACACCGAAAACATTGAACACACCGAAAACATAATGTGCAAGGGATATCAGTAACACAAGCGGACAATAAACCCCTGAAAAACTGATAACTTACCCCTGAAAAACTGATAACTTACCCCTGAAAAACTGATAACTTACCCCTGAAAAACTGATAACTTACTTGTCCGCAAAAAATGCCCGAAAACGGCGTAAAATCAAGGGTTTTCGGACTTTCCGCAAAACGCTATAAGCCTTATAAGCAATATAGGCTTATACATGGCGTTGCGGCGGTTCGCTTGACGGCGACCGCCTTCACGCATAATATCAGCCCGACCACGGGAAAACGCCCGTGAAATCAAGCAGATGCCAAAGTCCCGGCAGACCTTAGCATTGACCGACGAAAGGAAATTGCGATGCAGATTCAAGACATTTTGAACCGCCTGGACGGCGTAAAGGGAAACGGAACAAATAAGTGGATTGCACATTGCCCATGCAAATACAACCACGCACACGGCGACAAGAACCGTTCATTGTCAATCAGCTTGAACGGCACGAAGATTCTATTGCATTGCCACACGGGATGCAAGACGGAAGATGTATGCGGCGCAATCGGCATTGAAAGCAAAGACCTTTTCACGGATGTACCGACGACGACGGAAAGAACCGTTGAAGAACGTCGGCAATCCTTTATTGAATGGTTCGGCGAAAAGAACGGTTTGCGGTTCGTGGCGTTGTATTCGTATTGTTACGGCGACCACGCCGACGGACTTATGAAAATCAAGTACCAGGAAGCAGACGGCGGCAAAACGTTTCGTTGGATCCACGACGACCCGAACGAAAAAAGCGGTTTCAAGCTGAACCACGAAGGATGCGAACACCGATTGTATATTGCAGGCGACCCCGATGCCGTCGAAGTGTTCGTTGTCGAAGGTGAAAAGGATGCCGACACGCTTCATGCAATCACGGGCAAAACCGTTGCATCAGCTGAAAACGGCGCACAAAAGGAAGGCGACGGCACGAAGTGGTTGCCCGTGTACACCGAACAGCTTGCAGGCAAGACCGTCGTCATTCTTTACGACAACGATGCCGTCGGGCGTGACTTTGCCCGTATCGAAGCGGATGCAATCAAGACGAAGGCACGAAGCGTGCGCATGATTGACATTGCGACCGCCTGGAAGGAATGCCCCGAAAAAGGCGACGTTTCCGACATGGTTGCGGCGTTGGGAAAGCAAGACACGTTGAACCGCCTTCAAACGTTGCTTCAAAACGCCGTAGAATGGCGTATAACGCTTGATATTCCGTCGGAAGGTAAAGCACCAACGGACGAACAAAAGCCTGTAGAAACGGCAGGAAACGCCGTTGTGCGTGATTCCGTCGAACTGTTTGATTCCTTCATGGGAAAGATTCAAACGGAAGCGTATAAACCGATGCGCACGGGAATGTCGGCGTTTGATAATTTGTTGGGCGGCGGCATTATGAAACAATCGCTTGTGATTCTATCCGCCGCACCTGGAACGGGCAAAACCACGCTTGCGCAACAAGTTTTTGAAACAATGGCGAAAGACGGCAACGACGTTGTGTTTCTGAACCTGGAAATGTCACGTGAACAGTTGCTTGCACGTTCGGTTTCACGCATTGTCAAGCGGAACGGCGGCACGTTGACCGCAAGCGGCGTTCTGCAAGGCTATTTATGGACGGACGAACAACGACGGCAGGCGACCGAAGCGGCGACCGAATACCGAACCAGGATTGCGCCACGGATGCACTACAACCCCGACGGATGCACAACCGACCTTCAATCAATCACGGAAGCATTGACACGGGAAGCAGAAAAGGCGATTGCGGCAGGCAGAAAACCGCCCGTCGTCGTGCTGGACTATTTGCACCTTGTCACGACGGCGCAACGTGAAGAACAAAGCGAAATTGTCAAAAAGACGGTTGCGGCGTTAAAGGACTATGCAATCAAATACGACACGTTTGTGTTCTGCATATCGGCGACGAACCGCACGTCAAACCAACGTGGGCAAATATCCCTTGAAAGCGGACGTGACACGTCGGCGATTGAATACACGGCAGACGTTGCGTTGTCGTTGAACTATGCGGCATTGCATGACAAGATAAAATTGCCGATGCCACGGAAGGACAATGACGGCAACGTGATACCAGGTTCAACCGAATATCAAACAGCCGATGCCAACAACCCCGACCACATGGAATATTTGCAGAAACAACACCCACGGCAAATGCTTGTGCAAGTGCTGAAAAACCGCATGAACGAACCAGGCGGCAAATTGTATCTTGCGTTTGATGCCGCATTCAGCCAATTCACACCGATTGATAGACACATACAAGCACCGTCGGGCAATGGGTGGACGGTTTTACCCGACGACGAACCGAACCCGTTCACGGACAACAAACGATATACGATATGAACCAGGATGCAGGAAGGCGACCCGACCACGGGCAACGCCTTCTTTTTTTACGGTTTTCTATGATAAGGTCTAAAAAGACTTTGGTAAAGACACACGACACACATATTCTTTTTCTTGTTTTCTTCGTGTTGCTAATATTATTGATATTTTCAATGATATGCGATATAATGTGATATAGACGGATAATAACTAACCAACGACGAAAGGAAGGTGAACCCCGTGAAACCATATTACAAAGTTTGTCCGTGTTGCGGCGCACACCTTGACCCGTCGGAACGATGCGATTGCGACGACACGAAAGGAAGTAAAGCGAATGTCACTATTATACCAGGCAATGACCGATTCATTGAATATGCGTGTATGCACGGCGGAAGAATGGACAATGCCGAAGCAGAAGGAAGGTGAAACAATGGGATTAACTGATAGAAACTATGGAATGTCGGAAGCGGCAAGGAAGGCGCAAAACGCATACAAACGTGCGTGGAATGCACGCAACCCCGAAAAAAACAAAGAGTATCAACGGCGTTATTGGGCGAAAAAAGCAAAAGAAATCGAAAATACCAGGCAGAAAACGGCAGGAAAGGACGTGGCGACGAATGGCATTGTCAACGAAGCAGATTGACGCATTGCAATGCCTTCTTGCATATCCGACGAAGAAGGAAGCGGCGAAAGCGGCAGGAATTGCCGAAAGAACCTTGCGTTCCTATCTTGCGAACGAAGAATTTCAAGCCGAATACAAGAAGGCGTTCGGCATGATTGTCACGGAAGCAACCAGGCAAGCGCAAAAGGCGTTGTCGCCTGCAATCACGTTGTTGTTGGAAGTCGTGAACGACAAGAACGAAACGGCAGGCAACCGCATATCGGCGGCACGTTCGATTCTTGAATACGGTTTGAAGTTGACCGAATTTAACGACATTCTGCAAGACCTGGAAGCGTTGGAAGGGTGAATTGAATGTATTACGACCGATTGAAACGCCGTGTGAAGGCAACCAGGGCGACCCGTGACGCAATGAACATTCCGCAAGTGAATATTGTTGATTGCATCGCACCGTGCTATTTGCCGATTCACGACGACGTTATGAACGGCAGGCATTCAATCTATCATTTACCAGGCGGCAGAGGTTCGGCAAAGTCGTCGTTCGTATCACTTGAAATCGTTCACGGGATAATGAACGACCCCGACGCAAATGCAATCGTGTTCCGAAAGGTTGCGCAAACCATGCGTGAAAGCGTTTATTCGCAAGTGTTGTGGGCAATCGAAACGTTGAACGTGTCGGCGTTGTGGCGTGCGTCCGTGTCGCCGATGCAATGCACGTATCTTCCGACGGGACAAACGATTTTCTTCCGTGGGCTTGATGATTCAAGCAAATTGAAGTCAATTCGCCCACGAAAAGGCACGTTCAAATATGTTTGGTTTGAAGAATTTAGCGAACTGGACGGCGCAAACATGGTTCGTAACGTGTTGCAATCCGTCGTCCGTGGCGGCAATGACTTCCGTATCTTTGAAAGCTTCAATCCGCCATTGTCGCTGAATAATTGGGCGAACAAGTATGTGACCATTCCCGACGATCGTGCGTTGCTATTCCGCACGAATTACACCATGATTCCGCCCGAATGGCTGGGTGAAGCGTTCACCCTGGAAGCGGAACGCCTGCAAGCCGTGAACGAACGGGCGTATCTTCACGAATACATGGGTGAACCCGTCGGTTCGGGCGGCGAAGTGTTCCCGACCATTCAAGCCCGTGAAATCACGGACGACGAAATCGACACGTTGCAATATCACTATTTCGGCGTTGATTTCGGATTCAGCGTTGACCCGACGGCGTTTGTTCACGTGGCGTTTGATAGCAAGCGGCAGACCGTGTATTTCATCGACGAATACGTGAAGCGTGGAATGTCGAACACCGATATTGCGGACATGGCGAAAGACCGCATGAATAAATTCATGCACACGGACTTTTCACCGTTGTTCGGTTATACGTACAACGTCACGCCGACGTTGGTTGCGGATGCCGCCGAACCGAAATCAATCACCGACCTTTGCAAGCAAGGTTTGAAGGTCATACCGTGCAAGAAATACCCTGGTTCGGTCATTTACGGGATAAAGTGGTTGCAATCGAAGATCCTTGTGTTCGACCCGAAGCGCACGCCGAAGTGCTATGAAGAATTTTCGCAATACGAATACTTGACCACGAAGGACGGCGAATTTCTTGCAGACGTTCCCGACAAGAACAACCATTGTATTGATGGATGCCGATATGCGCTTGACCGCCTTATCAATTCGGCGAAATATTCGGCGTAACGGTGAAGTTTTATGACGATTAAAAGGAAGTGTGAACCGTGGGATCCTTGAAGATTTATTGCGATAATTGCGGCGGCGAATGGCATTGCTATCACCGTGACATAAAGAACCCGTACATTCGGCAATGTCCGCATTGCTATGCAAAGATTGACCCGTCAACCTGGAAGCAGATTGTAACGGCGTTCGGTGAAATGCGTGATGCGGAAATGGAACTTGCGAAAGACCATGCGAACCATATGCCGTTGTTCACGGTTGATTTCGTATCAGATGCCGTATACGAGAACGCAAAACACCGTGACCGCACGTGTGAAGAGTGCGAAATCTATTATGATTTGCGCAACTGAAAGGAAGGTGAAGCAGAATGCAAATGATTAACCCGTTCTTTGACCACGAACGCAAACCGCTCGACGTTCCCGAAGATGCCGAATTTGACCAGGTAGACCAATATGGCAGGCGATTCCGTAGAATCGGCAACTGTATCGAATATGAACCCGAAATCAACGATTTGCCACAAAGCGTATTTTTCGCAAGTCAAAAGGCGCAAAAGGTTGCCGACGAAGAACGGCGCAAGCGTGAAAACGAAGAAATCGCCGCACGGCAGACGAACCGTAATTGCCCGTGGAAGGAAGGACGCAATCAGATAGAAACATCATGCGAAAAGGATTGCCCGTTCTTCCACGACGACGGATGCGTGTTTGCTATCGTGGACACCAAACCGACGACCGACACCAAAGACAAGTATTGTCCGATTGCAGGACGATGCAAAGAACGATGCGCAATGTATGCGCACGGATGCAAACTAATCGAACTTGTAAAGTGCATGAAGCACGGAAAGGAATAATTATGGATAACAACATTGTTCAGACTGTCTATGATTCCCTGGAAGCGGCGACCACGGAAATTGACAAGACCAAAACCGAATATGCCGCAATCGAAGCGAAAATCAAAGAAGGACGTTATAGCAATCAGACCTTGCAGAAAGAGATTTACCCGAAGCGTGATGCGCTGAAAGCGAAGATTCGTGACGATTCCGCCCGTGCTATCAAGGCGGCACACGACACGATTGCAACCTATCGTGCCGATGCGGAAGCATTAAGCGACCTTGACCCGTCTGCAATCACGGACGACGTGAAGATTCTGCAAGCAGGCGTGACGTTGACCGCCCGTGATATACAGGCGATTATCAACCGCAACCACGACAACCGCACCATGATTCAAATTGCACTTCGTTATGCGAAGGAACACAACATTGACATGAAAGGAACGTATTACATCGGCGGTCAGCAGGAAAAGGAAACCGCAAACAACCTTGACGGCATTGTGAACTATTATGCGAAATGGATTGACAAGGAAAATGCGCACGATATTTTGCGCCGATTCTTCAATGTCGAAGGATAAAACCGAATATTGAACCAGGAAGAACCGTTGTGCATGACGCATGGCGGTTCTTTTTTATTGTCACGGCGACACGTCGACGATTCGGGATATTGTCGGCATTTTCTATATTAAGGTCTGCAAGGACTTTGGTAAAGACACGGCGACCACGCCTTGCACAACCAATATCAAATAAAATTTGGAATACCGCTTGACATGGACGGATAAAAACTATATAATGATGAAGGAATAGGAAAAGGAACTATTCACAAGACCACACACGAATGAAAACGAAAGGAAGGTAAAAACCATGACAAACACATTATTGCCCCCGACCGACGAACACGTGAAGGTTGACCCGTTCGACCTGGAAGAACTTGCTGCAGAAATCCGTTGCGTATCAAGCAACCTTTGCGCCGTTTCTTTACTTGTGAAGCCGAACGACGAATTGCACGACATTGAAATTATAACGGAAAAGACCATGCAAGAAGCATTCTATTCAATCATGCGGAACATTGACGGCATTGCCGACCGCCTGGAAGATGCGACCGTGCGATTGATGCAGGCACAAAAAACAACGGCAACCCCGACCGACGAAAGCAAGGATTGCCGTTAAGTCAACGCCACACACGAATGAAGCTTGACCCGTTCCCTATTATAACGGGAACGGGCAAGATTTTCAAGAAGGGAAGTGTTACGATGAACGATATTATTACGACGAACATGACGGCATTGCAGGCGCAACCGACCTTCACGAACCTTGCCGACGAATACATTGATTTTTTGCAGGTGAAGGAAGTCACGGCAAAATCATATGTCGTTTGCATTCGGTGCTTCCTGGAATGGTTGCAGACGAACAACAACATCATTCATCCGCAATATGAAGATATTCGGAACTATGCGGTTTGGTTAGCATCGCCACACGCAAGCAGGAAGGGCGACGGCGAAACAATCACGTTTGCGGCAGGAACACAAGCAAGATACCTTCGTGCCGTGAAGTCAATGTTTCGTTGGTTGTCCGTGAAAAATCGTTATCCGAACGTTGCCGACGGCGTGAAAGGCGCAAAGGTTCGTGCGGACAATACGAAGCGTGACCCGTTGCAACGTGAAGATGCCCTCAATCTTCTTGATTCAATCGACCGTTCAACCGAAATCGGCAAACGTGACTATGCAATGATTCTTCTTTCAATCACGGCAGGATTGCGCATTATCGAAATGCAACGTGCCGAAATCGGCGGACTTGAAACCGTTGCAGGCGAAAAGGTTTTGTTCATCCAGGGCAAAGGACACGACGAAGCGGACGCATACAAGAAGTTGACACCCGAAGTCGCCGAAGCAATCAACGAATACTTGCAGACACGTCAACACAAGGATGCACACGCACCGTTGTTTGCAGGCGTTGGCAACCGTTCCCGTGAAAGACGATTGACCGAACCTTCAATTTCACGGATTATCAAAGACCGGATGAAAGCGGCAGGATAT
>Ga0326511_10004954_pt1 | contig 10555 bp, 9 predicted proteins | sample 0_2496_0518_D_FD_203701 | JGI IMG/M metagenome (GOLD analysis project Ga0326511, IMG submission 203701) | Bovine rumen microbial communities from UC Davis, California, United States - 0_2496_0518 | ecosystem: Host-associated > Mammals > Digestive system > Stomach > Rumen | place: USA: California... | reverse complement strand
CCTGTTAGGGAGGTGTTAGGGACCTGTTACGAAACACCTCCCTGTGCTCAAACGCCCTGTACATCGGCATTCCAGAAGACAGAGGGAAGTGTTGCCCTATTTTCGTCGTATTTATAAAAATCCTGTAACGTTTGAGTTGCTAATTCGCGTCGAATTATCAACTAATTCGAGATGAAATAGTTGCTCTTTGCATTGAACATATACGCTTCTCGCATCAAAGATATAGGCTCTTTACATCAAAGATATAGGCTTCTCACCATGCAAGAAGCCTATACTCACGATGACAAAAGTTACTCCGCACGACGTCAGAAGTTACTCCGTTGTATACTCTGCACGACACTCTGAACCTACATTAGTTTTGCAAGTTCATCTACTATATTGTTTGGCAACAACACGCCCGAATGACCTCTTGACCATTCAAAGGCTGGGATAGCTCTCTGCAGCTTTTCAAGTGGAATGTTTGACCCAGCTTCAGTTTCTGCAGGATTCATACATACCATATCTACATACATTCTCCGCTTAGTGCTTCCGCCCCAATCATCAGCAGGATATGGATCTGAAATGAACTGCCCACTGAATACTATGCCTGCTTTATCGTCCCCCACTCGCATCATGTGGAAGAAATCACCCCTTCGAGCCTCTTCCCAATCATAGATACTCCAATTTATGCGGAACATACCGTTCGTCATATTGGCTACACACTCTTCATAATCCTTCTCAGTAAACGAACTGATAGAGGGATTCCATCTCATCAGATAGTGTCTGGGCTCAGCGGGCACGGGCACCACCTCAAAGGCTAACTCCCATACGCAACTATCGCCATTAGGATCTTCCACGCTAGGTTCTCCTGGACCTTTAAAACGGAAACGAACACCTGGCTCCGTATTTATACCAATGATTTTGGCAAGGCAGTAGTCTTCTTCACCTTTTAGGAGCAGGAAGTCTAGTGTACTCTTGATGGCATAAGGGAACACACCTTTATTATATAAATAACAGCCATGAAAGGTTGTGGGCATCTCGTCAACGACCAACAATAGATGTCCGTCAACATTCTCCAATATCTGGCGATAGTTGTCATCGTTGACATCTAATCGTATCTGGTTTATCTCTCCTGATTGAACTTTGCCAATTGCTTCATTGTCGACATAAACAGTAAGTGCGACATCTTTGACGTTAAACTCTTTGTTGTTTTTGTTTGTTTTCATAGTTTTTGAATGGATTTATTGTTTCAGATTGCGAAATTACGGAAATATTTCAAAAAAGTACACGTTTCTTATTATTTTTTTTGGATTAGCACATAATTATTGTTATCTTTGCAAATGATAACAGACGGATTCATTGTCCTCTCAATGATGAAGTCAAGTAATTAACTTATTAAAGAAGGAGGTCCATTACAAATGGAAAAGGAAATATAACATATAGGCAACGAAAAAGTCCCATACTACTGCGAATAGTACGAGACCTTAGGATGGCTTTCCCGATAGGCGTCTTAGTTGCCCACAATTCTGGGAATCTTCATAGTTCCATGCTGCAAAATTAAATATTAATTTTTTAAGAAGGTTTCATATCGGGTGTTTTTTATAATGTATTAACAGATGTGGTGGTGACTGACCCTCCATGTCAAGGTACAACTTAATTGGATTGAGAAAGAAGGTCCAATAAAAAAATAAAACAGCAAATATGACAACTGTAACAAACATTTTCGACAGGAAAGAGCTTTATAGAATGGAGCATACCTCAAATGGTATGTCAATAAAGACGACCTTGATTCCCAAGCACCAGAGGCGCAAGGTAATCTATGATAACATGCACCTCATGGAGGGTATGACTTTCACGACGACACACTCTTTTCCTCAGATGCTTCCTTACAATGACAGCACAGACTTTGAACTCGTTTCGTTTAATGACAGGAAGAAACATACGGGCAAAGACGAGGCTCTATACTTCTTTCTTGACGACTATCGATTCAGGAATCAGTTATGGTGTGATTTAGAGCGTACAACCTTTAGCATCTCACATTTCGACTATTTCTTCACTCCTGATTTCAGTCTGTGGCGAGATCTGCCCACTGAGTACTACAATCAGCAAAACACTTTTCGTACAAGATTCGTAGGGCTTTTTTGGCAACTCAGGGGATTTAAAACTATTCCGACTTATAGCTTTGGAGGCCTTCAGTCTTTCTCCTACTGTCTCGAAGGTCTGCCTTCTCACAGCGTGATAGCAGTCTGCGGACTTAGCAACCGAAAAGATGCTCAGGCTTACAACATCTGGTGTTACGCCTTAAGGCGACTCGAAACGGAGAAGCAACCTACTCTTATATTGGTCTATGGTCCGGAAATCGAAATTCCAGACCTTCATACACCAGTCAAATTTTTAAAAGATTTCATTTCAAAACGATTCAGACATGAATAATAGTAAAAATCAACTATGGGATGTGGACGCAAAGCTGTTTGCATCTATGGAGAAAGAAAGCCTCACTCCTAATGAAGCTAACTTCTTCAGCAACATGAAGTACAAGCAGGAATACGAGGTAACTGCCTTGAACGATCTGCTTGTATCTGAGTATGAGAATGATGACGAAATATACGTCATTCGTATGAACTACGACGAATATGTTGTTGGTCATGGCATTGGAACCGACGGAGCTCAAGAGGTTCATGTGATGAACTTATCTGAGGCTCTGGCTGTCAACTTCAAAGCCGAAGGATTCCTCAACCGTGACATTACACTCTGGCAGTGGCTTCGTGAGAAGGACTATACGATTGTGAATTATGGACGTAACTATGACTTAACCGAAAATGGGAAACGGAGCTGATTTCTTTGCAAGAGATGCTGCAGGCAGGCAATCTGAATATGAGCCACTATCACCTGCAGTTACGATAAATGGCATAAAGGGTCATTTGATTAAGCGTAAGGGGGATTCCGATACTCATACCAATCTCCCATTTTATGCCAACACCTCTGATGTTTATTTTAGGCAGAATGTAAAGGGTGTTTGTCAAGCCAGAACATATATCGGCCATAACTTACATCTCGATTTCGACTGGAGTCATGCACATACAAACAGAGGAGATGGGCGTCACTTCCCTGCTGGCGTAGTTCATGTTCAGATTTGGGAGAAGCAAAAAGATGGTACTTTTAAAAGATTATCCAACGAAGCACGTTCCATGAGCAATAACGAAATGAAGAAGTACGGTCCAATTTTGAAATTCTTCTGCCCCAGCGTGAAATTCAGATAAAAAAGATGCAGGACAAAAGAGTCCTGCATCTTCCATTAGATTACATATCCTATTGATAGATGCCTACTACAAATTTTCAAATAGACTGAATCAAACTCCACATAAATGTAATTCTCATCTGCATAGATATGGCTTTCATGAACATAGTCATTACCATAATCCATGTCTGCCTCCACACTTAATAAGTCAGAGAAATGAAAAGGAATGAGATGACATTTGTTATCATCAGCCCACTCTGGAATACATGTATCAATTTCAATATCAAGAGTATTCTTGTCGCGGTCATAAACCATGTTTTTTAACTGGGCATCATGAAGGCAACATCCATCGTTGAAAAAAGGTTTTAGCTTTTCTATACCCTCAATTCTATTAGCAGCAGATGGGTGAATGCCGACATATGTTCCTTTTTCGATGCGTTCTTTTACAAGGTTATAGTTTATCTCAATATCTTTCTTTAATTCTGGGTCTTTGCAATATGCCAAAGCTTCTTTGTAATACTCGAACTTAGAAGTCAATGTGTTTCTATCATGACATGCTAACCAAAAACACATAAAACTATAGAAATCCAATTCATCTTTGTTTTGTTGGGCATATTTGTAGGCAGCGAGCATATTGGTCAAAGATCCTTCCAGAAATAGGCTTATGTAACGGTCCCAATGGGACAACACCTCATTTACAGTTTTCCCAAATGCCTCCTCAAACAATGCAGTCGTGAAAGCTTTCTTGTCTGTTATGAATTTGTTTGTACTCATACTTCCAATGCATTTGTGATGGCAAAGATACAACTTTTATTTGAGAGACGTATCATTTTGGAAAGGGAATTACTTTTACCTCCTTAGAAAAAACATTATAGAATATGATGGTCTGCTGAACAAGCCAGTCCAATGCCTCTTCCATCTTCTGCGGGTCTGATAGATCCGTCTTGTGGAACAGGGCGATTGTTTTATCCTTTGCTGAGGGGTTGGAATCCCATTCCGGCTCACAGCCAAGAGCCTGATTTATTTCATTGCGTCTAGCTTCCAAGGCAGGGTAATACACACTGACTACTAGGTTCCTTATATACAACTTTACCCCAACGAAGTTTTTCTGAGTATTGCAGACGTTGTTCAATAAAATGTTCGAGCGTCCTATCCTCACATCGTACCAATTGTGGGGTTGTGGTGCTTGTAGAGTAGGAATCTTTCCCGTTGCCTCCAGTTTTACTTTAAATTTCGTCCAAAAGTCCAGTTGGAACTGACGTGGATTTGTCACTCTGTTTGTTTCGAAACTGCCTCCTGTCTTGTGTGTGCCATCATTGACGCGATATACATTCAACTCACGGCCTTCCTCGTCTTTCCACTCATTCCAACCGTTTGCAGAACCGCCTACACAGAATTGAGCAGCACCACTTGGGGTATCAAAAAGCACATCTTTCTTAACAATCCTCTTACTATCCTGCGCTTCTGTATATTCTGCAAACTGCCAATCGCGTTTCTTTCTTCCTGCTTCGCTAATCTTTCTTACGTGTACAGGATTTATACGACTACCCTTTAGAACTGTCAGAGACTGGTCTGCAGGATTAAAGAGGCCTTGGGCATCAGCATTTCTGATTAGATGACACTTAACAAGATTGCTCTTTTGCATAGGTAGAGGCTTGGGAACAACTACTACTGGTTCAGTTCGACTTCCATCAGCAGATGCAGTAAAACGCATAGTCGCCAACATACCCTTGATTTCTTCCTCAGAGAAGCTACTGCCATATTTCTCCATCAAGTAAGGTCTCAGACTTTCTGTTATCTGTGTCTGAGCATCTGCTATAAGACTTTCCTTGATTTCATTCAAGCTGTTCTGGCGTTGTATCTCCTGGATACGCTCTTCGCAGAAGTCCACAATGGCCTCTCTACTGAAATTATCTTTCAAGAACTTATCAATAAACCTTGCCCCTAGTTTGTTGTCAATCTCCAATGGAATCTTCATGATAGATATGGCCTCTTTGCTCGAAGGCATATCGTAAAAGATTTCTATATGCTCACCCATATATATGCCTACACTTAGTTTCAGCAGACGCATATATGACAATAGCTGATCTACGTCCTTTTTGCTTTGTTTATGTGCCGGGCGTTTTACCTCAATCACAAATTCGTCCTCACCATCTCTCTTTATTAAAACATCTGGCTCAATGCGGTTGTTGTTGCCAATATGAATATTTGGCTTGTGACATATCTCTCCTTTGAACTTTGCCCATCCTAAATGTTGCAGCTGGGTCTCAATGAGAGTATGAAAGCTGTCTTCGTCAACATCTTTTTTCTTGGCCTCACACAGGTCGTAAACAAAGTAATTCCACTTTTCAATCATAATATGCTACTTTAGTTATATTTTTCATTAGAATAACAACGTGATTCCTATTGTGTAATAACGATTTCTCGTTCTTCTGGAGTCAGGCCATAGAGGTCGAACACACGCTGATCTATTTCGTTGTCTGTAGTCTGAATCTGCTCATAGAGTTCTTGGCAGGCTTGGCGGTATTGGTTGAAGTAGTCTTCCCACTCGTCTTGTTGAACCAGTGAGAGTTTAATCTTCTGTTTCTTCAGTTCTGCTACAAAGCCCTTGAAGTCCAACTGGTCAAATGTCTGCAAAGCAGTTGTTATCTTGATGCCCTCAAAGTTCTCGGTTAGACGACGCAAGAAACGAGTGCGTTTCTCCTGAAGTTGGGAATTGAGGGAGAGCATTGTGTCAGCAAGAACAGACAACGCTTCATTGTCTTTACAAGTAGGAATTGGAATTTGACCAAAATACTTCCAAATTAATTGATAACCATTCTGAATCTGTGAACAGAATTTGGTTATCAACCACCAACCCATTCGAGAATTAAGAATGGCCAACAAAGCCTTACAATCTGTTGGGATGAACCACATTGAGTTGTTCGAGTAGAAACCCTGTGCATCGAAAATAAAACAAGGTTTTACTTGGAAAGCTTGATACATAATCTTTGGTTTTGCGAACTGCTCATAATAGTCACAAGCACGCAACTCCCACCAGAAATCTCCTTTGTCTGTGCGTTTTCTACCTTTGTCGGCAAACGGTTCTAGCCATTCTGAAATAGATGGATATTCCGTTTTCAGATAGTCCCATGCTTCAACTTCACTCTCAAAGAAACGTTCCCTCTGTGTCCATCCTTTTTCAAACAAAATTAAAAACCTAGTAGCATCTGCTTTTCCGTATGGAGAAATATTTCGACCTTGGAGAAATGGATAGATTCTTTCTTTTGCTTTTTCATCCTTAGAAACAATACTTTGGTATGTATTTGAATCTATAAGGAAAGCTTCGGAAAGACCTGTTAATACACCTCTATATGATTCTCCATTAATAAACTTCTTGAGTGGCAGATGAGTGGCCGAAAGGCGTTCTAACAGAGCTTTTTCTTTTTGTGATGAGATAACCCATGTATCGCTGCTGAATTGCGAAATATCGAACACTTCTTCCGTATTCTTCACATTCTGATTGAAGTCCAGAGCATCAGCTGCTTTGAGCACGGATACTATCATTTGTTTGGCAGGCTCTTCATTCCGGCCTATGAAAATGCAGGGATAGGTAGTAGCCCCCTCGAATATTTGTATGTCACCAAAATCGATAAGACGTTCTAATCGTTTATTAAGGAAATAAGCTCTTAGCTCCTTTCCATAGCCAGCTTGCAACCACTTATTAGGCATGATATAAGATACTACACCATTAGAATTAGCAAGTTGGAAAGCTTTTTCGACAAACAAGCAATAAAGGTCACCTCTTTTATTATACGTCGAATATCCAGCTTTTTCTAATTGAACAGATGTCTCAATAACACTTTCGAGATGCACATACGGCGGATTACCAATCACCACATCGAAGCCTCCTTTTTCGAATACCTTTGGGAACTGCTCTTGCCAGTTGAAGGCTTTTTCGCCTGCAATAGCAGGATCGCTAATCAGCGAGTTTCCACACTTGATATTCTCATTGAGTGAGTTCAGTTTACGATGAGGTTTGGCAGTACGTAGCCAAAGAGCTAACTGGGCTATCTCTACACTTTCTTCGTTGATATCAACGCCATAGAGGTTATGCTCTAAGATGCTGTTCTCCACATCCTGGAATACGATAGCAGAGCCAGCCACCTTTGCCTCCATTTCATCAATTAGCTTATGTTCAGCCATCAGGAACTGTAAGGCAGCATTCAGGAATGCACCGCTACCACAGGCAGGGTCGAGAATAGTAATCTGAAGCAACCAATCACGATATTGCTGCAACTGATCTAATAATCGCTTCTTTGTTTGCATCTGGCGACGCTGATCTGAAAAATACTCGTCCTCAACGATGTTCAGCTGCTGTTTTTTTTCAGCACAAAGGCGGCCAACAGTATTCTCTACAATGTATTTTGTGATATACTGAGGCGTATAGAACACACCGTCTTGCTTGCGCTTAGAGGTCTGTGGTGTAGTACCATTATTGATTTGCTGAGTAACCTCTTCAATCTCAGAAAGCGAATTTTCAAAGATATGACCCAAGATGTTCACATCCACATCGCTCTCAAAGTCGTATTCTGACAATTTGCGAGTGTGTTCCACCAGAAGTTCGTCAGTGATTTTGATGTTATCCAGCACTTCATCAGGCTTAAAAAGGCCACCATTATATGCAAATATCTCATATTGTTTGCCCTGATAGCCTGTATTCATGTAACCAAAATACTTCTTTACTCTGTCGTAGAATGGAAAATATTCATCATATTTATCTTTCAAGTCCACCCACTGCTCAATAATCTTCACCATTGAATTTGGTGGAAGTAATCCACAATCTTCAGCAAAAAAGATAAACAGCAGACGGTCAAGCAGTTTCTGGGTCTTCTTGAATAATAGCAGTTGCCATTCTTTTTCATCTTTGCCTTCTGGGGTTGGATTCTGCTTCAGGATATCAGCAAATAGCACTCGTTTGAATTGCGAATAGTCTTTGTAGAGAGCTTTGGTAATCTGGTCTTCACTCGAAACGGATTCCTGTTTCATCTGCAAAGCCACACCTCGCTCAACCTGCTTCCAAGCGAGGCAGAGAAATAGCTCTCGAAAGTCCTCTTCTGCCAGATGAAACAGGTTCCATTCACAATACTCTACAGCATTGTCAATATAAAGACGAAGTTTCTCAAAGTTGGAGATAACAACATAACGTGCATCTGGATGCTGGCTTTTATAGTTGAATGCCTGAGGCTCTACTTTCGAGAGGTCAGTAGTCTTATGGTCTTTCAGCTCAATCACGCCAATCACCTTGCCGTCTTTCTGTATAGCGCCATCAGCTTTCTTCGAATTTGTTTCGTTCTTTTTCTCAGTAATAAGATTGTAATCGGGTGATGGGTACAGCGTATAGCCTAACACCTTCACAAATAATTCGCGAAGGAAACCTTCCTGAAATTGTTCTTCTTTTGATTGCTGGATATTGGCTTGTATCTGTGCATCAAGATAATAAGCCTGAAACTGCTTCCAAGCCACAATAACATTTTCTTCATCAATCAGACCCAAGTATCTCTTGAGAATAGTTTTCTGAAATAGCATAGTAATATTCAGTTATAGGCACTTGCAGACTTATCGGGCTTTGTAACGGACAAAACCAACGAGACCTCAGAACATAGAAAAGGCGTGAACCGCCTTATCTACATCTTGAGGCCCTAGGATTGCCCGAATTACCAGATAAGTCATGTCCACACCCAAAGGTGCAGAACTAGTGACTATTTTGGTAATTCTTATCATTGAAATTTCCTAGGTTTCAAGATGTACCGAATAATCAGCTAATGCTGTTATTGTTTAATCCTCAAAAATCACAAAGCCCGACTTTCGCCAAAGCCATATTGGGCCATGCTTGTTTGCAAAGATATGGATATTTTTCGACACAACCAAGAAAAACGGCATTTTTCTTTGGATAGCCACAATCTCAAAACGAGTACCTATAGCCCCTATTATCTATCTTAATCGTGAGACAAACAAAAAAAGGAAGCCTGTGGGGACTTCCTTTATTACTTACTTAATGCGTTTAATCAAAGCTTTAGGATTTGCTTTTGTATCCCAGATATCCATTATATGAACTGTATCCTCAACCTCATCATAGAAATAAATTAGTTTGAAGCGATGGTTCATCAGATGACATCGTCTAAAAAGGGAATCTTCCTTTTGCAACAATTCTTCTGGTGGATAAGAGACCGGATAGCGTTCGAGTCGCCATTCTATATCTAATCTTTCTTTTAGCCAACGGCGACCTGTTGACATGCCAAACTCGCTGTTAGCATTTTCGACGTAATCCCTGAATAGCTTTTTGGCATTTTCGTGCCATTCTATCTTAGCCATGGGAACTCCTCATAAAGCTGTTTAGTAAACTCCTCTGAGGAAGTCCATTTACTTGGATCCTTCAAGTCTCTTTCTGCCTTTTCTATTCTGGCAATGGCCTCTTCCTCTGAGAAAGGACCATAACTAGGGAAACGGTCCCAATCAAGATCGTCTATCCAATCATGCACTTTTGTGACACCATTAACAGAAGTTGGGACAGTTCCCACTGCCTCAGCTGCAGGTTCGCAGCACATATCTCTGCCCCGCTCTTCGTCAAGTTCTGGACATTTCTTTTCTTCCATAGCTATTGTAATTACAATGCAAAGGTAGAGATTATTTCTGAGAAAAGCAAGAAAAACAGTGGAAAAAAATATGGTGCGGAGTGACTCCGCACCATGATTACTCAAAACTCTGAGGTGAAGTGGAACTTGATGTGCTTGAAGTCCTCTTGCGCCATGGAGAGCACATAGCCTGAATCGGCGAGGAAGACATCGCGGCCTTCCTTGTCCTTGGCCATATACTGATATTTGCGCTTCTTGAAGTTTTCGAGTTCAGCAGCATCGTCGCTCTCTATCCAGCAGGCTTTATAGAGGTGGACTGGCTCCCAACGACACTTGGCATTGTACTCGTTCTCCAAGCGATACTGGATGACTTCGAACTGCAGCTGGCCCACAGTACCGATAATCTTGCGACCATTGAACTGGTTGACGAACAACTGGGCCACACCCTCGTCCATCAGCTGGTCGATACCCTTTTGCAGCTGCTTGGACTTCATGGGGTCGTCGTTCTCGATATACTTAAACAACTCGGGCGAGAAGGAAGGCAGTCCACGGAAGTGAAGCTGTTCGCCCTCCGTCAGCGTGTCGCCAATCTTGAAGATGCCATTATCGGGCAGACCAACTATATCGCCTGGCCAAGCCTCATCAATAGTAGATTTGCGCTGAGCCATAAACTGCGTAGGACTGGAGAAGCGCAGCGTCTTGCCCTGACGAACATGCAGGTAGG
>Ga0326511_10004951_pt1 | contig 10557 bp, 6 predicted proteins | sample 0_2496_0518_D_FD_203701 | JGI IMG/M metagenome (GOLD analysis project Ga0326511, IMG submission 203701) | Bovine rumen microbial communities from UC Davis, California, United States - 0_2496_0518 | ecosystem: Host-associated > Mammals > Digestive system > Stomach > Rumen | place: USA: California... | reverse complement strand
GTTTTTGTTCAATCCGCCCACAAAAATGATGAGGTCGGCTGTTTTGGCCTTTTCCAGTGCTTCGGCTTTCAGGCTCGCCTGCTTTGCAGGGTCAATCTTGTCCACCTGGTCGTAGATGGCACGCCCAGAGTAGTAGCCTTGGGCATAGACAATCTTGTCGCCGTATGCGGCTTGGAGTGCTTCGAGTGGCGACGTGTCTCTGAGTGCCTTCAGTTCGGAAGATCCACCACCTTTAGTGAGTGAGCGAGTGGCATTTTCTCCCACCACGAGGATGCGCCCATATTTGTTGGCATCGAGGGGGAGAATGTTCTTTTCATTCTTCAAGAGCACGATGCCTTCTTCGCCAATCTGTCGGCACACGTCGTAGTGAGCTTCGGAACATTGTGAACCTATGGCTTTATTCGGATTCATAGCTGTGCGGAAGATGACACGCAACACACGGCTGGCTTTCTCGTCCAGCACCGACATAGGAATCACACCTTCTTCAATCAGCTTTTCGAAGGGTTTGGCCAAATAGTAGTCATCGTAGCCGAATTCACTTTCCTTCAGTTTTCCATCGGTATAGGTGCCCATTTCAATGTCCAATCCTCCATTGGCTGCTTCCATCGTGTTGGTGGTGCCACCCCAGTCGCTGATGAGGGCTCCGTCCCACTTCCAGCCGCGTTTCAGAATGCCGTTGAGCAGTTCGTCGTTATGGCAGCAATGGACTCCTTTCCACATATTGTAGGACCCCATGATGGTATAGACGTGTGCCTGTTCCACGGCTTTCTTGAAAGGGGCAAGATAAATCTCGTGCATGGCTCGCTCCGACACGTTGACATTGACGGCAAAACGGTCGGTCTCTTGGTCGTTCAACACAAAGTGTTTCAGGCAGCAAGCCACCCCATTCGCTTGTGCGGCTTTGATGTAGGGCACCACCATTTCTCCGGCTAAGAAGGGGTCTTCACCCATGTACTCAAAGGCGCGTCCGTTCAGAGGTGTGCGCTGGATGTTGACGCCAGGCCCAAGCATGATGTCTTTGCCACGAAAGGCAAACTCTTCGCTAACTGCATCGCCATAGGCAGTGGAGAGGGTGCGGTTCCATGTGGAAGCAAGACAGGTGAGGGAAGGGAAGGCAACGATGTAGTCGTTTGTCCATTGGGCAGGACTCCACGTGTTCCACTCCAGTTCCTCGCGCACTCCGTGGGGACCATCATCCATGTTGAGCTGGCGGATGCCCAAACGGGGCACCCCTGCGCTGGTGAACTTGCTTTGAGCGTGGAGCAACTGAATCTTTTCGTGGGTTGTCATTCGACTAATGGCATCCTTGATTCTCTCCTCGATGGGAGCTTGTGGATCGAGATAGACTTGTGCTGTTGCTGTTGTTGCTGTGAGGGCGAGCAGCAATGTCATGCAGAGGTTTTTTTTCAGATTCATGTGTTGATGGTTTTGGTTTTTGGTCACAAAGTTAATGCATTTCTTGGAATAAAGGGTGCCACTTTTGTTGTTTTTTGAGGATAGAGTTGTTTCAAAGGAAGTAAAACGGCCATTTTGACCCTATTTATTGCTGTTCTCTCCATATTTTCTCGTAACTTTGCAAAATGAAAAGGGATTATTATTATGCAAAAAATTATTGAAATAAAAGGTGGAGCGGTGCGCCATCCTCTCTACAAAATGAATGCTCCCATTGACTTCGAGCTTCTCGCTGGCGAGCAATTGGCCATTGTGGGTGACAATGGGAGTGGAAAGAGCCGTCTTGTGGATGTCTTGACGGGCAAGTGCGCCTTAATGCCTATGCATGAGGTGAGGTACGACTTCTCTCCCAGTAAGGCACGCATGGTGAGCGACAACCTGAAATACCTCACCTTCCGCGACTCGTACGGCACTACTGAGGGTGTGTATTACTATCAGCAGCGGTGGAACCAGAACGATATAGAGGAAACTCCCTTGGTGAAAGACCTTTTGGCTGAGTCGTTCCGTATTGCGGAGGAGGGACTTACTCGTCAAACCTGTTATGACAAGTTTCGTGTTCGTGAGGAGACACCAGAGCAAGAGCAAGCTCGATTGGCACAAGAAGCTGCTGACAAAGCCGCTATGCATGCAGAATTGGAGAAAGTGAGAAAGCATCTGTTTGAAATCTTTCATCTGGAGCAGCTTCTGGACAAGCACATCATCTTACTGAGCAGTGGCGAATTAAGAAAATTTCAACTCACCAAAGCTCTCATGACTAATCCGCGGGTGCTCATCATGGATAATCCTTTCATTGGTCTCGACGTTAACGCACGCCAGCAATTGAACGAGTTTCTTACCTTATTGGCTAAAGAAACCAATGTGGCTGTGGTGCTCGTGCTCTCAAAGACAGACGATATTCCAGATTTCATCACTCATGTGGTGCCTGTGAAAGACTTGAAGGTGGGGAAGAAGATGACGCTGCAGGAATGGAAAGCGACCCAAGTGCCAGTACCCTCGCGCATGCTTTCCGAAGCGAAAGAAAAAGCTATCCTTGACTTGCCATATACGGCCGATGTCAACACAAGTGTTGCTCCAGGAACAGAACAAGTCATTGATTTCCGAAAGGTGAACATCCGTTATGGCGAACGCACCATTCTGAAGGATTTGAGCTTCACCGTGATGAATGGTGAACATTGGGCATTGAGTGGTGAGAACGGGGCAGGAAAATCTACGCTCCTGAGCATTGTGTGTGCCGACAATCCGCAGAGTTATGCTAACGACATTGTCCTTTTTGGCCATCAACGGGGCAAGGGCGAAAGCATCTGGGACATCAAAAAACATATTGGCTACATCTCGCCAGAAATGCACAGAGCATACATGAGGGACGTTCCTGCCATAGAGATTGTGGCCAGCGGACTGAACAGTACGTCAGGATTGTACAAGAAAGCCACACCTGAACAGCGGGCGGTTTGTGAGTTCTGGATGGATGTGTTTGGCATTCGGCAATATGCCGACACGACTTTTCTGAAACTGAGCAGCGGAGAGCAACGACTTGTTTTGCTGGCACGTGCATTTGTCAAAGACCCTTCGCTCCTCATCCTCGACGAACCTCTGCATGGGCTTGACCTGAAGAACCGTCGGTTGGTGAAAGATGTAATCGAAGTCTTCTGTAAGCGAAAGAACAAGACCATGATTATGGTGACTCATTACAAAGAGGAACTTCCACGAAATATTGACCACGAAATATATCTGAAGAAGAATTAATTCGCTCATTTCCTGCGGATTACTCTCTGTTTTTCAAACCCTCAAACAACAGTCGAAAAAATAATACTACGATGAAGATTATTTATTTCCACGGATTTGGTTCCTCTCATGCAAGTGGAACCGTGCAGATACTACAAAGAGAATTGTCGGCCGATCAGGTCATTGCACCCGACATACCCATCGACCCAGTGGAGGCACTCCCTTACCTGACAGAACTTTGCCAAACAGAACAGCCCGACCTCATCATTGGCACCAGCATGGGCGGAATGTATGCTCAGCAGATGCGCGACTATCGGCGCATTTTGGTGAACCCTGCTTTCACCATGTCCACGATGTCCAAAGTGCTGAAGACGGGTGAGCACCCCTTCTTCAATGGTCGTTATGACGGAGCCAAAACCTTCCGAATTACAAAAGAAATCATTCAGCACCATAACCAGATGGAGCGTCAGCAGTTCAAGAACATCACTCCTGCACAGAAAGAGACTTGCTGGTGTCTCGTAGGATTGCACGACACATCGGTCACCAATGCTGAGTCTCTATTCAAGAAGAATTACCTTGCCGACCACCTCACTCGCTTTGATGGTGAACACCAACTGAACGATAAGGTCATCAAGAAAGTTCTGATTCCCCTTATTGAACAAATTCGTGCTTCGCTTGTGTAGAACGCTTCATGAGTAGGAAACAACTGTCTAAGCCGCCAGCACTTCAAGAGCTGAAGCAAGGTTTACAGACTTGAGTTGTGTTTCTAAAAATCCCTGGTTCCTAACGCAATTGCAAAGGTTAGTTGGTAATTCCTTAGTGGAAACTTGTGTAGATGATTTCCAGTTGGATGGGATTGCCTGTGCCGCCCACAAGACGGGCACTGCTCATGCTAAAGTCGTGGTTGAGCTTCACAATGTTGCCATTGGTGTCTTTAGTGCATTCCACAGGAATGAAGAGTATTTTGTTCCAGTTGGGGGAGAGGTTCCCTTGGCTCTTCTCTTTCCTCATGCGAGTGAGCAGACGGGCTATGTTGTTGAAAACGTAGCAGTTTTTACTGCTGTCGAAAGTGGCAAGGTAGGACTCCTTGCTGTCGTTGACCTTGTAGTTCTCAAAGAAACCATTCAGATAGTCATCCAGACGAACCAACAGAATAGTTTCAGGAATGTTGAGCTTGAAGGAGTTCTGCACCTGGTCGTTATAGCGTGTCAGCGTAAGCTTGGCGGAGTTAATCGTATCATTCTCGTCAATCTGATTGGCTGGGATGGTGGCTAAGGTGAAAATGCCAGCAGGACTTTTCAAGTAAGTGCTGTGAGTGTCATCGAGCAATTTCTGAAGATTGGAGTTCTCAAAGTGTGTGGCTTCCACCACTGCATCGGTGGCAGCAAGGGAACTGACTCCGATGGTGTCTTTAGCGTAATCCTCATCGTAATAGCGGAAAAGGAAGTTCAGCTGAATGAGGTTGATATAGGCCATTGCTCCATCTCCGTGTTCCAGTTTGAAATACAATCCTTTGCTGCAAGGATTGCCGCTGTGCAGCCAGGTGGAGGTATTCAGGAAATGTTCGGGGTGCTGGCGGTAGTCTTGAATGATGCGTGTGCCTAAGCTTGGGGGCAGGCTGACACGAATGTTGTTGTTGTAGTTTTTAGACCATCGGGTTGTGTCGCTGATGGTGCGGTCGCTGATGGTGAACCATTTTGTGGCAATTGGCTCAGCACTGGGGTCGTAATACTTCTCTGGGTCGATGTTGGTGTAGTAGTCGGAATTAGGATCGAGTTGTTCGTTCAACTCATAGACACTCAGTTTGAAGGAAGTGAGGGAGTCGCCCACGAAGTTTTCGATGAAGAGGCGCAGGTCGAACTGAATGCAGGAATCCCCTTCGATGGAGTCGGGCAGGGAATAGCCTTCATCGCAGTGGAACTGTGCAAGAAAGTCGCTCTTGATGGTGGTGCCAGTTTCGGGATCGGTGAAACGTCCAAAATAGGACCGGCTGGTACGGGCCAGGACCGAGTCGCCAACGGCGTAAGATTCAGTCGCCACGTCATATTGTTTGTAAGTCTTGACAAGAAGGTCGGCGGTGGGCATCATGTTGACACCCAGTGTAGCTGTATCATCATCGCATGATGCGAGCGCTACGAGTGCTACGACCAATGCTAATAGATGTTTTAGCTTCATGATTTTTCGGGGAATAGGGTATCGTAGAATTGGCTGTAGGCCTCCTTGAACGAGTCTCCTTCAATGGGACCGAGTATTGGGCGACCTAAAGATTGGGCATATTGGATGATGGAGGGATCCACGTCCTTGCTTTCAAGGATGACTCCATCGGCAAATTTCACACCAAGCTTTTCAAGTTCGGTGTGTCCGTATTTCTTTTCACAAATATCCAGGAGGTCGGCGTAGTGGGCATCTTTATATTCTGCTAACTTGATGTTTTCAGGTCCGAGGTCGCGCTCAAACTCTTTGGGCGAAACTTCCATCACCACTTTCGTGTTGCGGAAGGAGGGTTCGTCGTAGTAGGCTTGCTTGATGTAGAAAGGTGCCAAGGCTGCTGCCCACCCATAGCAGTGGATGACATCGGGGGTCCAGCCAAGTTTCTTCACGGTTTCGAGCACGCCGCGTGCGTAGAAAATGGCGCGTTCGTTGTTGTCGGTGTATTCTTCGCCCTCTTTGTCGAGCAAGATTCCACGCTTCATGAAGTAGTCATCATTGTCGATGAAATAGATTTGCATTTTTGCGGAGGACAGGGAAGCCACCTTGATGATGAGGGGATGGTCGGTTTCGTCGATAATCAGGTTCATGCCCGAAAGACGAATCACCTCATGCAGTTGATTGCGGCGTTCGTTGATGCTGCCCCATTTGGGAGAGAATGTTCTAATTTCGTGCCCGAGTTCCTGAATGGACTGCGGCAGAATGCGCCCCTTCAGTGAGTGTGGGTTTTCTGTCACAAAGGGCTCAATTTCTGTTGTGATAAATAGTACTTTCTTTGCTTTCATGTTTTGCGATTTTGATGTGGCTTGGCCTAACCTGGGAGGTTGCCTTACCCCTCGCTACTTCAAAAGGTCGAATTACGCCTTCCCGATCGTGTAGGAGAATTTATGCAAAGTTACGAATTTTTTCTTGAAAATCCGTCATCAAATTTGTTTTTATTAAGAAATGAAGGCTCAGAGGAGGGTGTTAATCTTCCATTTTGTCACTTTCTTGCAGCAAGAATGGGCCTGTTGGAATCTTGCGCCGCAGCACATCGAGTGTGAAATCAACCCCTGCCACAATGCCGTAGCTGCGAAGGACGGTCTCGAAAGTTTTCCTTGCCAATTCGGGGTGGTTGTTTTCTTCGCTCAGGTGGCAGAGCCATACGTTTCTGAGTCCTTCGCAGAAGTTCTCTGCCAGCGCTATGGCCGACTTTTTGTTTGAGAGGTGACCGTGTCCGCTGCTGATTCTTTCTTTCAGCATTTGGGGGTAGCGGCCATGCCAGAGCATCTCTTCGTCGTAGTTAGCTTCGAGAATGAGGTGAGTGCTTTTGCTGATGTAAGTCTTCACCTCTTCGGTCACCTCTCCCACATCGGTCATGATGGAGAGGCGGTAGTTGCCCACTTCGATGTAGTAGCCCACATTTTCTGTAGCGTCATGAGGAATGGGGAATGCCGTGATGCGGAAACTGCCAACCTGGAAAGGTTCGTCCAAGCCGACGTTGTGGCGATTTTCCACAGGAATCTTCACCGATGCTTGCCAGTTTTTGTCCATGCCTTCGTGCACTTGGTGGGTGGCATAGACGGGCAGGGAGTACTCATTGCTGATTTTCCCTGCTGCCTTGATGTGGTCGGCGTGGTCGTGGGTGATGAGAACTGCTTTCACTTTGCCTGTCTTCATTCCGTATTCAAGCATGTATTTCTTGAAACGGCGCAGACTGACGCCACAATCGATGATGATGGCGTCAGACTCTGTCGCAAGGTAATAGCAGTTTCCACAACTTCCGCTGCCGAGACTGAAAAATGTTAATGGCATAATGTCAACGAAAAAATCAACTCTGCTGTTCTGTGGCTGGCAAATTGATGGAGATGAAATCTTCGTCGAGTTGTTTCTGATCCACAAACGAGGGTGCGTCGAGCATCACGTCGCGTCCGCTATTGTTCTTGGGGAAGGCGATGCAGTCGCGGATGGAGTCGAGACCGGCAAATATGCTCACCCAGCGGTCGAGTCCGTAGGCAAGACCTCCGTGGGGAGGTGCTCCATACTTGAAGGCGTTCATCAGGAAGCCAAACTGCTCCTGTGCTTTTTCTGGTGTGAAGCCCAAAATCTCAAACATCTTGGCTTGCAGCTTGGGGTCGTGAATACGGATGGAACCGCCGCCCACTTCGATGCCGTTGCACACCATATCGTAAGCATCGGCACGCACGGCTGCGGGGTCTGTGTCGAGCAAGTGGATGTCTTCGTCCATGGGGTGGGTGAAAGGGTGGTGCATGGCCATGAGGCGCTGCTCTTCATCGCTCCACTCGAACATGGGAAATTCTGTCACCCACAGCAGGGCGAACTTGTTCTTGTCTCTCAGTCCAAGACGCTCGCCCATCTCCAAACGCAACTCGCAGAGTTGCTTGCGGGTCTTCATGGCGTCGTCGCCGCTCAGGATGAGGATGAGGTCGCCTGGATTGGCCTGCATCTTTTCTTTGAGGGCCAGCAAATCGTCTTGCGTGTAGAATTTATCTACCGACGATTTCACGCTGCCGTCTTCCTGCACGCGGGCATATACCATGCCTTTGGCTCCAATTTGTGGGCGCTTCACCCATTCGGTGAGTTTATCAATATCTTTCCTTGTGTAAGATGCACAGCCAGGAGCGCAAATGCCGCCTATGTAGGCCGCTTGGTCGAACACGGCAAAGGTGCCTTTCTTCAGCACGTCGTCCAGTTCCACAAATTCCATACCGAAGCGCATGTCGGGCTTGTCGCTGCCGAAACGCTTCATGCATTCTATCCAGGGCAGACGGAGGAAAGGACCGTTCAGGTCCACACCTCGCAGCTCCTTGAAGAGGTGCTTGGCCATTCCCTCAAAAGTCTGAATAATGTCCTCCTGAGTGACAAACGACATTTCGCAGTCAATCTGAGTGAACTCTGGCTGGCGGTCGGCACGCAGGTCTTCATCGCGGAAGCACTTCACAATTTGGAAGTAGCGGTCGAAGCCTGCCACCATGAGCAGCTGCTTGAGGGTTTGAGGCGACTGTGGCAAAGCGTAGAATTGACCCGGGTTCATGCGCGATGGCACGATGAAGTCGCGTGCTCCTTCGGGTGTGGAGCCTATGAGCATGGGGGTCTCCACCTCCAAGAATCCAAGGTTAGAGAGGTAGTTCCTGACAGCAATGCAGAACTTGTGGCGAAGTTCCAGGTTTTTCCTTACGGCATTGCGGCGCAAGTCCAAATAGCGGTATTTCATGCGCAGGTCATCACCGCCGTCCGACTGGTCCTCGATGGTGAATGGAGGGGTTACAGACTCGTTCAGTACCTTCAGTTCGCTCACTTCAATTTCAATGTCGCCCGTTGGAAGGTTCTTGTTCTTACTGTAGCGTTCTGCCACCGTACCTGTTGCCTGAATAACAAATTCTCTTCCCAACTTGTTCGCCCGCTCGCACAACTCTGCATTAGTTTCTTCGTTAAACACCAATTGTGTGATGCCGTATCGGTCGCGCAAATCAACAAACGTCAGCGCCCCCATCTTTCTTGTGCGCTGCACCCATCCGGCAAGCGTCACCTGCTTGCCTTCATCGGAGAGTCTCAATTCTCCATTTGTATGTGTCCTGTACATAATAAAAGTATGTGTTACATGATTTCTTTTGCAAAGTTAGCACATTTTTTTTGATTAGTTGCAAAAGAAACTGGAAAACTTCTATGTAGGCTTTGTTTTTGAGAGGAAGCCTCTGGTTAGAAAGGCAAACCTACGGCGAAATGGAAGGCGAAATCGCGGTCGAAACTGTGGTGGGTGATGGGGTAGTGGTCGCGTCCTGTGTAGGCGGGGTCGATGGCTTTCATGCCAGCGTCGAAACGGACGATGAAAAAGTTGGCATCCATGCGCAGGCCTATGCCGTAAGCTACGGCAATTTGCTTGAAGAATTTGTTGAAACGAAATTCGCCCCCAGGCTGGTCTTTGTATTTGCGGATGGTCCATATGTTTCCGGCATCGACAAAGGCGGCTGCGCTGAACTTCCAGAAGAGTTGGGTGCGGTATTCGAGGCTGAGGTCGAGTTTGATGTCGCCCGACTGGTTGAGGAAGTTGATGCCTTTATCCTTGCCGTTGTAGGCTCCAGGACCTAAGGAGCGCACCGACCATCCCCTCACACTATTGGCACCTCCGGCGAAGTATCGCTTTTCGAAGGGTAGTTGGTTGGAGTTACCGTAGGGGTAGGCGATGCCCAATGTGCCGTGGAAGGCTACAGAGTTGTTCTTGTCGATGCGGATGCTCTTTGAATAGTCAAAGTCGCCTCGAATATATTGTGCGAAGGCGATGTTGCAGAAAGTATATTGCCCCTCGCTGTTCTTTTCGCCATTGGTGAAGCGGGTGAAGGCATTGAGCACATTGCCTGAGGTTTCGATGTTGAATCGGATGGTGTAAGCATTCTTCCCATAAGTTTGTTCGCGAGCACCTAAAGAGTTGTAGGAGTAGGTGTAGCCCATCTTGGTGATGAGCAGGTTCTCGTAGTTATATTTCAGGATGGCATTTGTCTTGCCCAAGGAGTCGAGGTACTGTTCCCTGAAAGTGCGGGAAATCCAGGGCATATAGACGTAGTTCACCTCGAGCAGGTCGTAGCGGTGCTGCACATGCTGGTTGAGGCTGCTCCAGCGGTAGCGCCATGCGGCAGTGAGTACGCGGCGTTGGAACTCTGGGCGGTTCTGCATGTTGTATTGGAGGGAAATTTCTGACGATGCGTTGTGCTGGGTGCCCCACTCGCGCTTGACGTAGGGTAGCAGGAAGGCTGGAAAGCCCAACGTGGTTTCGGCTCCTAACTCCACATAGTTGTTGCCGTCGTAGCCTTCCAGTCCGGTGATGGCTTCGTAGGCACCGCGTATTTTGAACATGAAGGACTCTGAACCCCGGAAAAGGTTCTTGTTCTGATAGGAGGTGGAGAGGGCTGCACCCAAGTCGCCGGCCGAGTTGGTGGCTTCGACATCGAACCCGAACGAGTGGGGCTTGGCGTGGTTGACAATGATGTTGCAGTCGAGTGTGTCGGTTCCAGGGCGTTCAACCAGATTGATGTTGGAAAAGGATATGGCCGAGAGGCGGGTGTAGTTGGTGTAGGTGCGACGAAAATAGATGTCGTTGAACAGTTCACCGGGCCTGACCATTGAGTGGCTGATAAGCAGCCGTTTACGGAAGTGTGGCTTGTCTTGCGACAGAAAACT
>Ga0326511_10004949_pt1 | contig 10559 bp, 11 predicted proteins | sample 0_2496_0518_D_FD_203701 | JGI IMG/M metagenome (GOLD analysis project Ga0326511, IMG submission 203701) | Bovine rumen microbial communities from UC Davis, California, United States - 0_2496_0518 | ecosystem: Host-associated > Mammals > Digestive system > Stomach > Rumen | place: USA... | reverse complement strand
ATTTGAGCTGTAGAAGCCATATATTGCACTTTCATCAAGAGTTGGTGCAGACTCTGACGTCGCTTTCATGTAATACTCACCCAACGTAGCGATCATATAATACAGCTCTTCATCGCCATACTGGAAGAAGCTCAGATAATCGTGGTAGTCGCCGTTCGCATTTGCAACGCGATAAATCACATTTCCATAACTCTCAAACGCCAAAGGCCCGTTTGTCTTGCTGAAATGCCACTGAGCGCCGGACAACGCACAACTCTCCATAAATGCTTTGATTCTTGCCTGATGAACCAACAAACACCAGTTCGCATAGGTGTTTGTCGCCAGATTGGCACGAATGACCTTGTATCCCTTGAATTTGTAACCACCGAATGCCATTTTACTCCTCCGTTATGTGTTGCTTTAAAAAGCGTGTGATGTGTTCAAGCCTTTCGCAAGCGTCATACATCGACTGACGCGCCGCATCTTCTTCACTGTCGCCGCCTCCGATATCATAATACAGATCATCGATCTCGCTCCATGCCTTGTCGATATCGGCGAGTATTTGCTTTAGTCTGGATTGTGTAAAATTCGTTGTGTTTAGCATGATTAGACCTATGATTTCGGCTTTTTGTAATACTGGACGTAAGACAATGACAGCGTTCCGCTAACCTGTTTAAAACACAACCACGTTGGGTGTTCCGGATCAAAAGCGCCCATTGTCGCGTTATTCAAATAGCTGTAAGTCTGTGTCGCATAATTTCCATTATGCTGTATCAAAGCGACCGGGAAATAGTCGAAATTATTATCAATTTCAATAATTTCGCCTCCGATATTCATAAGCGGGTAAGCAACGCCACTTAATGTGGATATGTTTGTTCCCTCTGGTCTTAGCCAGTATCCAATAACAGGGTACTCTAGGGTAAATATCACTGTTCTGATATTTGCTTCACGCGTTCCGCTATTGATAACATGAAACCTCGTGTCGTCTTCCCCTTGACCTGTGACAAAATTTGTTACTGTTATTTCGTTACCCGCAGCACCCAAAACTTTTTGAAGCGTTATATGCGGAAATTGGTGCGGGGTTTGTATGTACTGCAACGATCCCGGCCCATTTGTACATACTTTGCTAGAGCTGATGCCAATATATGCATTCCCATACGTTGATGATCCGTATGCGTATGCGGCATGATACTGTTGTCCTTTCGGATAAATGCGCAAAACAATAACACCGCTAACTGGCGACGATGTAAGTCCAGATGACGAATTACAACACAACCAAATTTTGCTATTGTCTAACAATACGAATGCCAATGTGACACCTTCCGATACGGTTGTATCTGGCATATCGCCGATGTTATCAATACGTCTATGCCACTCCCCGTCGAGCGTTCCTATATAGCCAACTTGATAATCGTTTGAATAATCGTAACCAGACCACGGTATTGTTAAATTTTCATCTTTATAAAGCTGATACACGAAAGAACTATTTACATCACCAGTAAAACGGCTTGTAACACGCGTTTGAATGTTCTTGTTGCCACTCTGTATGTACAGCGTGATTTCCTGATACTGCTGTACCTCTTCAAAAATCAAATGTGCAACCGTATCAGCATTCAGCGTGTAACTACTACCGAACGCACCGATATCCCAAGCTGACGGCTTCCATGTTTTACCGCCAGATTCATACTCACCATCAATGGTCGGAAGCGTGATACTCGTCCCATACGCGCCTACCTCGTTAATCGGTAGTTCAATCTGTACATCCGGTAACTGTTCATTCGCATACGACAATACAAACAGCTTCGCAACCTGCACAGACCATGCAGATTTGTCACGTGTTGTCGAATCGCCCGGAATACTAAGCACTAAACGATCAGTCACTGGGAGATAACGAACAACGTCACTGTCGCTGTCTGCCTCAAACATGTTCCCGTCTTGCTGCATAAACGAAAGCGGAACAGCGCTGTCATACAACTCATTTCTCGCGACGCTTCCATCCTCATCGAATAGCGGATTGCCAACCACAGTAAACGTTTTATCGCTTGTTTCCGCCCGTCCTTCGTCGGTAAACCAGAACGCCTGAACCGGCCCAGTAATAGGAACGCCAATAACGACGTTGGGCGTTGGCAATGAAACAGATGGCAGCTCATAAGTCTTATAGCCGTCTTCACTATTCAGAACCACAGACGGCAGCTCATAGGTCGTCAATTCCTGGTTAAACCCGTGGACAATCGCACCCGTTGCACTGTCTACAACAATAAATGTCATCGGCGGCAATGTACATATTGCGTCATTATCCCAATTTTGAGCGGGTATGCCCGCGCGCAAAGGATAGATCGGTAAAGAAAAATCCTCTGAAAACGTGTAAATGATATCCCTCAACGACTGTGAATTTCTGCTGAATCGAATAATATTCGCAAGCAAACGCGCCGTTGCATCGACACTCAAAACCGGCAAATCTGGATTTACTTCAATGTCGAAAATATCCAAAAGCGTTGCATCGACAAGCGATCCATGTTCATCGAATGCAAGATTGTCCAGGACATGGACGTTTAACGGCATATTGTCGAAAATATAGTTGCACAGCAACTCGATCGCATGTGGTGTGCCCAAATATCTGTATATTTTGCACATCTCGTACAACATCAAATCACGTGTCGATCGTGACAATTCCGGGTAATACTTTGCAACGCCGTATTGTTCATAGAGCGCTTCAAGTTCTTCATCAGTCAACGCGGCGATCGATTCAAGCGTCAATGGTGCATCGATACTTTTCACCCGCTCCGATATCGGTTTTATGATGCTGTCCAAAGCATCCATCAACCATGCGATTTTGCTTGCGAAGCGCGGTAATAGTTTTCGTGATTCGATGTTTGATAGTTTCATTACGCACCCGCCTTATCATCGAATTGAATGTTCCAGTTAAACGATGTGATTTGCAACACGTTTCCAGGTGGTGGGTAAATCGGCTGTGGCGCTGTGCTATAAATCAACCCCAACGGCTTCGCGTCTGTGCAATACACACCATCATCATCGACCGCACAGAGTTTCGCGCACAATTCCTCAAACACAAAAGGACGGTTGATCGTGCGTTTGATTTCATCTGCGTATTCATTGATGATTCTGGCATTCCTTGCGCTCGCAACCGCGCTGAACCGTGTTGGATAGGTTGTTTGTATAGTCTTTGTGAGTGATTCTGTGTAGGTTGGTGCATAAGACGTTACAACCAGATCGCCGATCGGTCTGAATGCGTCATCACTGCAAGCGTTTTGCACGATTTCCACACAATCATGATCGGGATCTGAATCCGCATCCGATAGAATGAAGATCTGAACCTTGCCTTTTTGATATCCTGTATCATCCTGGCGCAAAATATAAACGTCGGTAACACGTGCATCAGCGTTCTTTGCGCGGGCTTCGTATGCCTGATAGGTTCCAGCGCCGGCAAAAGATTGAATTTGAACCTTTAACCATTCCCTGAAAGCATCATCATCGCCTTCCATAGATGATGTGCCGCCCGCCGTCATGTTTGTGTTGTGTGCCGACGTGATATATGTTCCGCCTTGAACGATATTGTCGATCGCATTTGCCGGGATCCCGTTGTAAGCATCGCCAGGTTCAACAGCATATAAAACGTGTGATTGTCCGGTGTATCCATAGAATTTGTAACGGTTGGTGAATTGCCTCCCGCTGTCATCTTCAACGATGATCGCGCCCGCCGGAATATTTATATAATCATATTGGTAATCGAAACTAAATAGCGCTGTTGCGCTGTATCCCTGCGGGCGTGATTCGATGCCATAGTTTGATGCGATTGCATCCAGAAAAGCACCGTTTGCACTGTCAATGAAGCGGTTCAATGTTGCATCGTTGATCTTTCCGATAAGAACAGACCACACATAAGCAAATGCAGCCGCCGCTGCATACTCATCACTACCAATTTGCAGCGTTTCGCCGGTCTCGTTGTAATATGCGGTCTTGATCGCGTCTATAAGGCCTCGCGCGTCGATGCCGATCAAATCAATATCAGACATTGGATCCCCCTCGAATGTTTACAGTGTACGAAAAGACGCCATCTGAACCGGCTTCTTTGACGCCAACAGAATCAACAACAACAGATGGAAACCATCGATTCACTTCAACTTGTAAAGAATTGCGCGTGATTCTATTTGGCGAATCAACGACGCTGCCCATCCCGAACGATCGAAACAAACAATGCTCACCAGCAACACATTGGATCATGTTTGCCACGTTTTGACCGATATTTTGAGCCATGATCACCCCAATGTTGAAACGGCTGTGTAAAGCGTTTCGCGCCGCACAAAGCCTTCTGTGAATGCCAGTGAAACAGCCATCGCCGGAAAGATAGATTGACAATCCGTAACCGCCGAAAATTGAGCGGAAACAACAATAAATTGTGAGATTTTGCGCCAGTTCCACCATAGCTCGACCAGCTCACCCACAACCGATTGCAGTTTATCGATATAGTCGAATATATGCAAGAATCCATTGTCAATGCACATCTGATTTGTGAATGAAAGCTGCATTGAAGCTGTTAGAGCTGTATTGCGTTTGCGAAAAACAAGGCTTTGCGGCTTCTTGCTGTAATCGTATGCGAAGCGCTGTGACAAATCCATACCATCGCCAGTGCTGAACGATGAAGCGCCAACGACCGGTATCACCAAGCCGTTCTGAACGATGTAGTTTTCCATGATGAACCCCTATGGAATGGGTATGATCGGCATTGATGCCGAATCCGTATCTGTGCGTGAAAGCGTTGCTGGCGAAGAACCGCCGCTTTGACCGGAAATATAGATCGCTCGTGCATCTCCACCATCAACGACAGAAATCTTGTGAATGTGATCTTGCAACGATATGTCATCGGCAATCACATCTCCATCTATCGATGTAATGTCTTTTTGCACCGTCAACGATTTTTTGATCGTGACATTGGCGTCAACAAAGTATTGATAATCCGCGTTACCTTCGCCAAACACAGCAAAGCCGATCCCAGTGACATCATCGACAATGCCAAACACCACATCACCAATACCAATATTACATTGTGATCTTCGCAAATATGGCGGTAAATACAGATTCACATGAATATTCATGTCCATCTTGTTTGCGGCTTTGATTTGCGTCTTGTAACCGGCTGAATCGTTATCGCCAGCAAACGATTCAACTACGAAAAAACCGATCATAAGCCCTCCAAATAATGAAGCTCCAAACTCATCACGTTGTTAAGCCAATCGAATTCATACCATTCAACCATGCAAGGTATCAGCGAATCATTGGATCGGACAACAACGGCGCTATGCGTGTTTACGGATTGATTGATTTCGGATTGCACAACGATTGCATTTTTTTGATATCGCGCATAAGACAAGCATTTACCAGAATAATCGGTGCTGCTTCTAAACGGCGAGTGAATGCGGATCGCCGTCTTATCAAGCGTTCCGGTTGTGTGCTGATTGATTCCATCATACCAATAGCAACCGTTTATCGGCTCGCTGTCTGTGTCTGCCTGCATATCAACGAATTCGATTTCCGTTTGTGCATTGATCGTTCCAGGCACATCAACACATGTGAGCACACCATCTCGAACCGACATGATAAAACCAGCGCCGCGCTGCAATTCTCTGATTGCATCAAGCGGCGTCCCAAACGCTCTATAGTAATCAATTTGTCCTGTGGCGATACACTCGCATGTAATGCCAGCGGATTCCGCCAAATCATCGATAATGGCCTTTAATGACGTGTCCTGATAGGTGTGCGTGATTGCTCGCATGGATTGCGGTTTGTACACGCTGCCAACAATAGAGAGCTGTTCATCAGTGAGATCGGCTTGCACAATATAATATAGCGTCTTGCCCTGTGGCAATTCGGCTTCTACGGTTCCACCGCTCAATAAATCCCTCAAGAAGCCTTCGCGATTGACAAGATCCATGTCTGAACCAATCGACAAAACAACGGTGATCGAATCCGGTGTGGTTATCATTTGGTTGACGCCAGCGAAATCCTGAATCGTAAGACTGGATGCACCAACGCTCAACACAATGCCGGGTAATGCATCAAACGGTTGTGTTTCCAGTGCATTTTCGCGTGAAACATTTTTCACGGCTTTCACACCTGACCACACGCAATCGCATTCAATTACGCCAAATTCTGGCGAGTAGGTTTTGTTGATGTTTGTTAAAGCAAATTCCAATTCTGGATAAATCGCATATCTGCCAAGCCGAAATACGCCGCTTTGCGCCGTTCTGCTTGTGATTGTTGCGTCTATCAATGCAAATATAGTTTGTGGCTCAAAACCAAAAGTTTTGCATGATGCGAAATCGATGTGCAATTTGGCTGACACTTCGGCGGTTTCAAATCCACGCGAAGTCACATAGCCGCCGTAATGCTGAACCGTCCTTGCTCGCTTTTGCCAGGATATGCTTTGCACAAAACACATCGGCAGGTTGAATTCTGCGCATGATAAATACTGCATCTCATCTCCATGCCGGTTTGATGATTCTGATCACAGATCCATCACTCCACGGTGTGGCAATAACCGCATTTTCGACAACAACACGATCGGGTATTACAACGGATTCACCACCATCAAAAACCACAACATCGCTGTGATTGCGGTTAGATTCCATGATAAACGGAAACTGGAATTCATCACCATAAACTTTGTATGAAATCGAATCCCATGTATCGCCTTTTGCTGCTGTATATTTCATCGTCCAAGCCTCCCGTTTAACCATGCACTGTTCATCATTGCGCGCGTGAAATCACGTGATTTGACGGCTTGTGACAAGCTCAACGCTGTTGTTTCGTTGCCAGACATATTAAAGTTTTGAATAAGATTCTGCGTCAAATTTGCGCTTCTTGCTGCACGCGAATGATCCAATGGGATCACCATTTCGGCGCCGCGCTCGCCGCAAATAGAAGGCATTGATGCAATACCACCATTTGATTCGTATGCGCCGCTGACGCTTTGCGAATGCTCGCTGAACCAGTCTTTTTTACCAGACCAGCCACTACTACGAATCGGCCCAGATCCCCAATGCTGTGTTGTTGTTCCGTCTGCACTCACGGTTTCTACAACGCCGGATCCCTCTGTGATCTTGTTTTTGATCTCATCTGTATCAGACACAAGGCGATCAAGCCAATCCACGATTTTTGCAATTGTTTTTGTGAAAAAATCAGTGATTGAATTCACAAACTTTTCGCCCTTCGATGAACTCATAAACTCGCTCAATTTCTCCATTATCGGTCCAAGCACTTTCACAACGTTCTGCAATAACTTCATGCGTGCTTCTTCAAATTCGCGCATTGTTTTTGCCGTCTGTTCCGCCTCTGTCATCTGGATAGATGATGATTCAACGGTTGCCGCTTCTCTCAATCCGGCGAAGCTGATTTGCGAAAGCGCTTGCATCGCTTGCTGTTTATTGGTTGCGCCATACACGCCGCGCGTTTGGGTTGATTTTGTGGTGAAATACTTTTCAGCGAAATCAAAGATATTTTCATTCGCGCCGCGCTGCGCTCTCAGAAATGCATTAAACACGCGATCAAGTTCATCCTGCGTATCATACGCACCAGACCCTTGCAGCGCTGAATAGATAGATAACAAGTCTGTCATTGACGCGTTTGCAAAGTTACCCTGGCGGATGTTTGCAATCCTGTTTGTTGCTTCCTGAATTTGCTGAACTGTTGCGCCGGTTTGACCTTGTATAGCTTTCATCCGGTTGGCAAAAACGCCAAAATCCGCGCCGGTTGCCGCGCCTGTGTTTTGCTGCCGGAACATTGCAGCTGCTCCAGGAAATTTGATCTCAGCAATTGCAGCGCTTGCCACTTCATCACGGTTCTTCATGCCCAAAACACTCGTTACCCTGTTTATTGCATCGACTATGCTTGTATAATCTGCGCCGGTTTGCGTATATAACTGCCCCAATAATGCGTTTTTCTCATCGGGTGAAAGATTCATGCGAATTCGGTTTGCTTCGCGTTCCCTCTCAACCTGTGCACCAGCGCTCGAAATCGCCATACCGCCAACCGCCAGCGCGCCACCAACGATGCCAGCGCCAACAATACCAGCGCCCTTCGCAACAGTTCCGGCGGCTTTTTTTATCAGCTTGTAACGGCCTTCCGTAGTCTTTAACGCGTCGATAAACTTAAACTGTGCTTTTATCTTTTCTCGAATTGCTTTGATGTCATCTTTGACCAATCCTGACAGTTTTTTGGATTGTACTCTTTGCGCCTGAACAGCTTTGATCTCGCTCTGTGATAGTTTGAGCTTTGCGCGCATTTCTTTATTGAGTTTCAAAGCCGATTTAAGTTCATCATCGCTCGCAATCATCACATCTTTTTGAATGCGTTTGATTTCTGCGTCAATCTCTTTAATTCGCTGCTTGTCCGCCTTGCTCTTTCCAAGCGTTTTTCGCTCTTTTTCAAGATCCGAAAGCCTTTCACGCATCGCTTTACCCTGTGCGGACAACGCAAACGTGATATCAGTATATTGTTTTTCAAGATCCGAAACGGCCTTCTTTGACGCCTTGTTAAATGCTGCAATTTCCTTTGTTGAATCACCTTCGGCTTCAACGATATCTTTCATGCTTTCAAGCATGTTTTCAACGTGCTTGTTCGCTTCTTTCATGCCGGATGAAAGATCGCCCTTTATGGCTTCGCTCAAGTCCTTAAATTCGCGCTCGATGTTACTAACGTTCGATCGTGTTTCGTCGCTTTGGTTGATTTCAAGCTCGATTTCATATTTTGAAACGCGTTTTCCGGCCATGTCATTTTCCCTTTGTAACGATCTCGTTATAACTTGCCGCGATTGTTGGGAATGTATCCAAAATCATGTCAATCGGCGTGTTTAACATCTCAATGATTGATGTGTGAAACGAATTTGCGAACATTCCGCACCAACCAAACATATTATACCAGAATTTACGGCAATCACGGCGCGCTATTCCACGCCAGCGATAAAAAAAAGCCCTATCTTTTCAAGCTCCAAAAGATCCTGAAAAGACAAAGCGTCGATATCATCCAAACACACCTTGTTATCAGTATGATTTACAGCGGCGATCCATGCCGTCGCCATCCTAAATTCACTGCTTGCCGTCTTTGTCAACGATACATCTGATTCTATTGCAACACCTCGTAAACGTGATTCAAGCCTTGATATATTTCGATAATCGATTGCACGCAAATTTTCAAAATTGAAATGTAATTCACTCACCTTTTCACCGGAGAGCGTCGTTATTGGCTTTGATAAAATCAGTGTTTCCATATCATACCCCAAAAGAAAACGCCGCAAAAGCGCGGCGTTTGTCTTTATAACATCTTTTCAAGCTCCGATCTATAATCAACACCGTTTATCCGTAAAACGCTGTTTAGCTTGTCGATATATCTGATTTCCTGATTATCAGACATCAATTTATAGAACGTCAAGTTCACCGTGACTGTTCCGGTTGTATTATTGCCAGGATTAACGCTGTTGCCGCCATCCTCTGCAATAATGCCTTTGCATACCGCAACGAACGGAACCAGCCGAAACCCCGTTCCGTCCGCCTTTTTCTGCTCTTGTCCCCACTTGATCATATAATCACGCAAGCCGTATCCATGCAATTTTGACTGGATGATTGACGGTTCACAGGTGATCGTGAGCTGCATTGAATTCACACGCGTTTGATCAACGCATTCCATCGAACCCATAGATTGAGCTTCAACAGTTGGGTGTGAAATAGACGGCAAACCCACTTCCGCAGTATCAACAATAATCGGGTATTGCTCGAATTTCCCGTCTTTTCCGACGTAAACCGTGCAACCCTTAACGATTGTAAGCTGATCAACAGTTCTAAACATGATCTACCCCCTTATTCTTCCTCAGCAAGCACCGATAAACCGGCGGCTGTATAAGCGACTTCGGCTTTCAAATACTTTGCTGGCGGTGTCTCTGTGCACTCGAACGACCAAACAAACCTACCCTGTTGCAGCGCATCAGTTGAATTGTTTTCAGCTCTGAATTCAACAACAGGATTCCCAATAAGGACGTGCCTTGCTTTGAGCTTATACAGAAAATCTTGCTCATACGTGATGATATCATTACGCATCGCAAGATCCATTGGGTTGTCAATCTCGAATCTGTGCGAAAGCTGGAAACGGTTCAGAATCATCAGCTGAACGCGGATGTAATTATCAAATCTGTACAACTCATCCGATACAGATCCACCGGCAAACAAAGACGTGTGATCACCCCAGGTGTGATAAACGCCGTTCCCGTAATAGATGTAAGAACAGATGCCATCGGCGCTCAATTCGGTTGCTGTTGCTTCTGGCAAATCGACATCGTGAACAGCTCTATGCTTAACCGTTACAATAGCGGATGAAACGTTCGCCGCACCAGTTTTGAATTTGAGAGCCAAAACACCTTCGTGATTGACCAATGACGGATCAACGATTTCGCCGCTTGTGGTTGTAATGTCTGTTATATAATATTCTACATTGTCTTCAAACACGATATCACTTCCACTCACTTCAAGATCTTCGGTGATATAGTTTGTTTGTGAAGCCGTTGCGCTGATTCC
>Ga0326511_10004948_pt1 | contig 10560 bp, 9 predicted proteins | sample 0_2496_0518_D_FD_203701 | JGI IMG/M metagenome (GOLD analysis project Ga0326511, IMG submission 203701) | Bovine rumen microbial communities from UC Davis, California, United States - 0_2496_0518 | ecosystem: Host-associated > Mammals > Digestive system > Stomach > Rumen | place: USA: California... | reverse complement strand
CTTCACTATTGGTGTAATGGCAGATAATATTACTAAACTAATCGCTGCCTATAACTCCCACACAACTATCACCCTTAACTCTGTTGCTTACGACTTCACTTCTTGTACAGGTCATATCGATTATGTGATGAGTGGTCACACTCATCTAGATAAGAGCGGCACTGTCAATGGAGTTCTCTGTATAGCAACACTCAATCTAGGTGCAGGAACACCATCATTCGATCTAGTATTAAACAACTATACTCAAGGTACTGTTAAACTAGTTCGTGTTGGTAGCGGTAGTAACCAAGAGTTCAGCATCTAATACCTTAGATAACAACCGCCACTGGATGGCGGTTTTTTGATGGCGGTTATCTCTTGCAAGTATAATAAAAGTATGAAAACAGAATGCCCAAACTTTGATTGCAATCGTCCAGAGAAGGACTGTTGCACCATGTTTAGAAAGATAACTATCCCTGCTGTTCTTGGTGACGACTCTGAGGGTAGCGAGGTTGCTCCTTGTAACGGAGCATATAAGAACGCTCTAGTCGAATATGAGACCAACGGTGCTCTTTATATTTACTCTAGTGATGGCATCTTTACTAAGCTTTATTATGTTGCCAGCGAGATTGAAGGCGCAGCTACAGTATCTTACACGGACGCAAAAAGTGCCCAGGCTCTCCAGGCGGCAAAAGATTATACCAACAATGCCATCTCCCAAATGGGACCGACTACTAAGACCTATGTAGACCAGCAAGATGCAGCCACGCTCCAGAGCGCGAAAGCCTATGCAGATGCCAAAGACGCCGACGTTCTTCAAGAGGCTAAGAATTATGCAGACCAGGCAGTCGGCTCTGGCGTCACCCAGAACTATGTCGATCAACATGATGCGTCTACGCTTCAGTCGGCCAAAGACTATGCGGATGCTCAAATCACGTCCGCTATCGCAGCAGACCAGGCTCAGCAAGTTAAGCTCATCCTCACTGACACCGACCCAGGAGAAGGCAGCCCATTACCGGCCAATACGCTTCTAGGAGTCTATCGTGGCGAGTAGTGGCTGGCAGAACGAGCAGCTGGTTTATGTCTTTGATTCTAATCAAAGCCTATACGGGAATGTCTATATTGAATCTATAGAGCATACTGGCACTAACCTTAATGTTATCTGCCGTGTTGCTTTTGGGAACAGAGGAACTGCAGGTTATTCTTGTTGGTTCGCTAATGGTGTCCAGGTGTCTATTAACGGCGGAAGCTGGCATGATATTGTCGGCGGCGGTCAATCTATTGCCGTAAGCGGTAGCGATTACTATTATCCTTCTAGCGGTACTCGCTCTGTAACAATTACAGGAGTCCCGGCTGGCGCTACGTCTGCTACACTTCCTGTTAGATTTAGGGCTTGTAACGCTAACGACTGCAGCTCTACTTACTTCAACACGACCAAAAACTGGACTTTGAATTTTGATGCGTCAGTAACTCCTCCAAGCGGTTTGACCTACTCAAATCAGGTCGTTACCTGGAACTCCCTAACTGCTACCATTGGAGCTAGTAACTGGGGCAGCGGTGGAGACCAAAAAGTATTGCAGCTCAAGGTATTGAATCAGTCTTATGAATCTGGTGTATCAAGCCTGCAAGAAACATCCACTGGCGCAAATAGCGCTACCCTTACAGTCACTAATGAGTCCGAACAGCGTATCGGAACCATTGGAACAGTCCCAACTTTACTTGGATGTGGAACATATTATCCTGGAGTATATGTTACTAATGGTGCAGCGGCAGCGAGACTGGCAAGAAATGCATTCACGACTCCTCCTGCTCCTGGTGTTCTAAACTATACCAAGGTGGCTAACGTCTATATATTCACTTACAAAGGCGTCCCTGAAGACAACAATCCGAACTATCTGCCTAGCCTATTGAAGCGCACGCTTAGATACAAGATAGACAACGGCAACTGGGAGTATGTTGATAACGCCACTCAGAGGACTATCGACTATGAGAGCGTGGCCAATATCAGCGTCCCGGCAGGATCGACAGCCATTATCGAGGGCTGGAATACCTATGGAGTTTCCAATCTCCAATCAGAAGTCTCAACTATGACCATCGCTAATACTGACGCTCCGGTCCATGCGTATGGCTCAGTCGAAGGGGAAGCTAAGGAGATTAAAAAGCTGTACGGTTCAGTCCTAGGCGAGAGTAAAGAGCTTCTTTCTCTATATGCTTCCGAGAATGGCGTAGCTAAGAAGATTTACGAAGCCTAAAGACCTCCACTTTTCTGGGGGTCTTTTTATTGCTTGTTATAATTTAGTTATGAATATGATTAATAAAGAAAGGGCTTAATATGGGTTGCAAAGAATGTGGCAAACCAAAATGCAATGGTGAATGCGGCTGCAAAAGCCCAAAAGTCTTACAGATAAATAATCCAGCGGAGTATATTACCTTCCATAAGGTTTCTATTCCTGCTGCTATGGGCGATAGCACGACCAATCCTCCGAAGATTGGTGCTTATCGCAATGCTTTGGTCTATTACGAAGCGGACCACACGAGCTGGATGTATTCCACTGACGGAATTCCAACGCTCGTTACCGGCGAGCAAGGCGAGATTGGACCACAGGGGCCAGCGGGTACGATTGCTGTCGGCACAACTACTACTGGCGAGCCTGGATCTAATGCCTCTGTTGAAAACGTCGGCACCCCAGAGAATGCTGTTTTCAACTTCACAATTCCCCGAGGTCCAAGAGTCCCAGAAGAAGAAGTGCAAGAAGATGTCAATAATAAGCTTGATGAGATGGTCGAAGATGGAACATTTGCTGATGTCTTAAACGGTATGAGTTATTATGTTAATCCTAAGACATTTGGTGCTGTTGGCGATGGAACTACTGATGATACTCAAGCACTTCAGGATTGTATTGATTATGCAAATACAAATCAATTAGCTGTTGAGCTTGATCGAAAACAATATAAAATTACTGATTCACTCACTATTTACAGTAACTTACATATTTATGGTAACGGAAGCGAGATTGTTCTTGATGCAGATAAACAAATCTTTACAAGTGAAGATATATTACATCATGTCATGATTGAAGATGTCCGTTTAACTGGTGCGAACGATGCTACAAAGACTTCTAATAACGGTATTGAGCTTGTATGCTATTATTCGACCTTTAAGGGAATCGAATTTAAGAATCTTTATAATGCTATTAGACTAATAGTCGGAAGCGCAACTGGCACTCTTGTTGAAAACAGAATTGAGAACTGTAATGTTAGAGATTGTCAGCAAGGCTTCTATATCGGTTCTTTGAACAACAATAAGCTAACAGATGGCTTCATTAAGAATTGTATTGTCAAAACTGTAAATGATACTTTAGATGCTATCTACATTGGTTCGGGTGCTGGTTGGTTTATTGATGGTGTTCATATCTATGGCACGAACAGATATGGTCTTAGGGTGGCAAACAGCTTTAACACAAATATCAGCAATATTTATGTAGAATCTCGTTCTGAAATTAGTATTAACCTTGACACGATGCAGACTACTACATCGCTAGATAATGTATCAATTGTGCTATCTAAGCCAGACGGTATTGGTATTTCTCAGTCTGCATCAGGATATATCCCATTCGGAAGTCCTTGGTTGAACATATCTAACTGTCTAATAAATGCTTGGGGGTCTGTTACTTCAGCTGTTGGCATCCAAGGAAGTAGAGTACAGCTTACAAATAGCAACATTTATTCTGCTTCAGCAGGTGGATTCACTCCTACAGATGTAACTAATCTAAGATATGTTGCAGATGCAAATGTTGAAGGAAAGTTAGCAAATAAAAATGGTAGGTTACGCTATCAAGACCAAGGTTTAGGACTTTGTATTAAACATTATGTAGATAGTGGAAGTGTAGAAAATACTATCAGAGTTAAAGTTCCTGAAACGATGATTCAATATGATATGTATATATTTAACTTTAGGTTGCTAGGTTACGAAAACTGGAACGGCAATAAAAACTTTGATTATGCTTCAGAAATCGTACTTATCAACAAAAATAATGTAGCTTCTGTTAAGAATATCACAACAAGCAGTACAACAAACTTCAGCACACCACCTTCTGTATCCTATGATTCATCTACTAACGAGCTTGTAATCACATTTACTCCGGGTGTTCATCTTTACGGCACTTACATGATTACGGGATAATAGTTTTATTCACAATTATATTAGGAGTAAAAAGCATGCCTATAATCAAGACTAAGTCCGGCTACAAATATGGCCCTACCGGCAAAGTATATAAGTCAAAAGCCAAAGCCGTAAAGCAAGGCCAAGCCATCAGGCTCTCGCAAATCAGGCGCGGAAAGAGACCTAAATAAAACAAGAGCCACCCTTCGGGGTGGTTTTTTGGGGGTACGGCGTTTTTGATGGGGCGATAGCGAAAGAAATATATAATAGAAAGTATGAAGTATACGATGAAGGAGTTCGGTGATAAGGTGCGCAGCCTGATTGGAGATGGCACTTTCGATATCCCTGAACAATTTATAATTGACGCTCTTAACTGGGCTTTTAATGAGCTGCCTAGAATTCCGAAGCTAGAAAAGCTCTTCTCTTCCCATGAGCAGGCAACGCTAGACGCCAAAGGACACTATCGCTGGAATCTTAATGGCGAGTTCCGAAGGCTATTAAACATCCCAACTATAAACTTCTGGACAACCACTGGCGGCGAGCCATGCCGTTTAAGAGTTTGTTATAGGGACAATGAGATGTTCTATGATAAGAATGGCCTTATTAATCTCAAGCAACCTGGCGTACCTTGCGAATATACTATCGAGAAGGAAGATGACGATATTATGTTGGTGTTCGATCGCCCACTCGATGTGCCAGTGATTGTCGACTATATCGCATATGGAATTCCAAAGCCAGTCAAAAACGACACTGACGTCATCAAGATTTCGGCAATAGCAGAGAACCTAATAATCAACGCGATGAGAAGCGTGTACTTCCACGAGAGCGATGACTTCGCCTTTGCTTCCGATATTACGAACTATCTTGATAACAAACAGGTCGTTGAGGCTATCCAGCAGCTCTACAAGCGCTGGGGTAACGAAACTCCTGTAATAATCGGAGAAAGATAATATGTCCCTACGATGGCAGAACAATGGGCATCCGCACGGCCGAGTGCCTACATACTATGCTCACAATAAAATTTATCCTGGCTCTTACGCGCAAACAGATAGCCAGACTCGCACGAGTCGTCGCATCCATGATGGATTCACGCTTAACAGCAACTTCGGTCTCGATACGACTTCGGATGACATCAATTCCAGCCCTTACTCCAGCCCATACTACATCAATGGTCGCTATAACTCTGATAACCTAATTACACAGAGGGCTAACTCCGCATCAGTCCAGGGAACGAAATTTCTTCTCTCTCCTTTAGAAGAGGCCGAAGAATTCCCAGAAGGGCCGACTACCTTTATTGAGCTATGGCAGGGCAAGCAGATTCGCTTTACTGTCCCGTATGACGGCAAGGTCGTGGGCTGTAAGCTAAAGATTCGTAACGCCAATGAATGCACCGGCATCTTGTCTATCTATATGTCAGCTACCGAAAACGGTATGCCACTGTCTGAAGTAAGCGTCGACCTGTGCAAAATCTCTCCAGATACGTTCGAAGAAGTCGTGCTTCACTCTATGACGGTCGTTCCGCGCATGGCCAACCCGAAGAAGAAACTCTATGTCCGCATGGAGATTTGGGATGAGGTAAGCCAGGAGCGCTCTATTAATCCATTCAATACTGGTAGAAAGATTGAGATTCTTGCTAACGGTGATGGCGGTCATGAGGAATGTATCTATAGCCTTGACGACAAGAGCGTAATGGCCGAAGAGGTCTATGATTATAGCCCTATGCCAAACCGCCCAATCCTTCCGCTTATTTACTGCGACTACGAATCAGTCCCTTGCGATAGGCTAGACGACATTAAGACTGGCGCATCTGTTTCTCTTAATGGATATCGCTATGATATCTTCTGCGTAAAGAGTGGCGGCAACGCGCAAGTCGTTGTTTATGACAAGGAGATGAACAAGACTATCTCTAACAATATCCGCGTCGACGGTCGTATCACACAGCTTAACATCGCTCAGGTCACGGATACGGATAAGCAGACTTGGGTCTATTATGTGGACGGATACTCTCCTCTCCAGCGCTTCAAGATTGGTGAATGGGTATCGTCTGCGTTCGCTACTGGCTCTGCCGATAGCGTAACCGCCAATATCGATAATGAGACTTGGTATAACTCCGACCTAGGCAATACGTCTGGCACTTATGTATTCACCTATACCAATGGACACTGGGAATATAATGACGCTCAGGTTTCTCTCTCAACCTATGGCATTAGCCTAAGCGGCGGTTCTCCGAGCGAAGGCTCAACCATTACTGTGGTCTATACTGTCACGTCTGGTGGCACGAAGACTATCGAGAGCATTGAGTTTGTAGATGCTCGCCCGGTCATCGGCGCTAGTATGATTATGTTCCACAATAACCGCCTATATCTAGCAGGATTCCGCAATGATCCAAACCTTGTCCAGATATCCGCTATTGAAGAGAACGGCCCGAACTTCACTCAGTTCCCATATCGTATGTATGTGCCTAATCGCAGCCCATACGACACTTCTCTTGACCCGATTACAGCTATGGTGGAATATACCTCCGATCAGATTATGTTCGCTATGAAGAACGGATTCTCTTTGTTCCAGACTTCGGCCAGAAGTGGCGGCCTAGAGGTGGCAATGCCGCAGCAGGTATCCACCTTTACTGATTCGGCCGGCGTACAGGCTCAGGGCGACATCTGTAACTACAAGGGCGTACTATACTCATTCGACCAGAAGGAAGGTTTGAGACGCTTCACTGGCGCCGTCTGGAATACTCTTCCAACGACCGTCGATAGCCATTATGACCGTGTTGATATGACGAAGCCACGCAGAGTTTGGGGATACGCTAACAAGCTTTACTTTAACTATACCGACAGCATCGACCACAGGGCCAAATGCCTTATCTGGGATATGCAGATGAATTATCAGCAATACCCATGGTTCCAAGACGTCGACATCCCGTTCTGCGACGCTCGCTATGACGAGACCGAGGACCTTATTGGTATCCATCCAGACTATCCGGTAATCATGAAGCTCTACGCCGAAGATACCTGGGCTCGTCTCGACACGCCTATTATATTCAGGCGCGATACCAAATATCTTTCTCTCCCTGGCAATGCCGCTGACATTACGGTTAAGCGCATCCACGTCAAGGTCATTAATAACGCGAACAGATGGTGGTGGATTTCCGTTAATGGTGACAAACAAAATATGACCCAGTTCAGGGGTCATGACAAGTGGTATCGCCAGCCAGTATGGGACACCATCACGGTTCAGGAACCAGCCGAAGCTCCGTTCCCATTCGAGGATGTATATGAGGAAAACGCTATCTACCGCATGTCTATTATGGACTTGCGCTTGAGGTGCTCTGCCGTCCAGGTTAGAGCCAAGGCGAAAACTTTCCGCTCGCAGGCCAATCTAGCCTCGGTGGAACTAGAGGTCCAACCGAAGCAATATCTCTAAACAAAAATACCCCCGCGAAAGGGGTATTTTTTTATTCTATCGTTATGCCTAGCTCTTCTGCGAACTTAACTACCTCTCTCCGAAGTCGAGGTATGTCCAGCTCACTAAAGTAAAACTCTCCGAGCTTCTTCATATGGTAGTTCTTCTTGCGAAGGAGACCCTTGGCGATTATTTCTTGGTCTATACAATCCAAGAAACATCCGCCCATATCTAACTGTTTTGCTTCTTTGACCACTAGGGCTTTAATGAAAGCTGACTCGTTCATAATCCGAGACAATGCCCTAGGCGATCCATTTGATACAATGTAGGCCGCCAATACCCTGTATGGGTCATCATATGCTTTCTTGTAATCCACCTAAATTCCCCATGTGCTTCTATTACGTCTGCTGCCGCGGCGGCGCGAGTTTTCTTTCTTGCTGCGGTTGGTCTTGCGTGATACCACTCGCAGGTTGCTTGCTCGGTTATCATTAGGGTTGCTATTGCGATGGTCGATTTCCTTCCCATCTCCCTTGTGGACCCTTCCTGACCTTATCGCTGAGCGTCGCGCCGAGTTGCGCGCAGAACGTTCTGCTTTTGCTTTAGACGAGCTTTGGAAACGTTCGTACTCATGCCGATTGCCCTCCGCGGTTCGCTTGCGCTTACCGTCTGGGGTCGTTACCCAAAGTCGCCCCATCTATTAAGCTCCTAGAGACTTAGCAACGGCTTGCTGGTATTCTTTGAGCTTTTCTTTTGCCTGTTCAACACTCTGGCCACCAAAGACGGACTTGAGAATGTCGAGGCTGTGCTGGCCTTCCATGAACTGGCGGCGTTCTGCCTCAAGAGCCTTAGCCTTTTCGTTGTCATCATTCATGAACTTTTCGTAGTCCTTCATAGCTGCCTCAGTGGAAGGAAGCTCGCGGTAAGCGGCTTCGATTTCTGGAGTAGCTACGTTGCGACGATAGGCTAGGAAGACTGCGTTGTTGGCCATAGAGACCATCCAACCAGCTGCGAAAGCACATTCGCGTTCGCCGGTTAAGAGTTTCTTCGCGCCCTTATAGCCGTTAATCATTTCATCGAGGCGCTCCAAGTCTTTCTCTACATACTCGTTAGTGCCTTTGGTCTTTGCGATTTCTGCGCGAACATCAGAAACAATCTTAAAAGCTTCCTTAGCGAGCGCAAGATTATCGTTTTCCATAATCTCTCCTTAATGTTAGTTACCTTAAATATAACACGACACTAGGCTTCGTTCAATTCAGCGATTGCTTCGTTGACGGACTTGAGCTGATTAGCAAGGTTAAGAGTATTCTCGCGCAATTTTTGTAAACCAGTCTGGTATGTCTGCTGAACTTTAATAGTGTTAGGGAGATATGTCTGAGTATCGTACTGAATTTTGGCGCGCTCTGGGAAATTAGAATACATCATGCCGCCTTCATTTGCGGTGCTCATGATTTGCGTTTGCGCAAGCCTACGCTCGTTAGCCATATTTTGGTTAGCCAAATCACGCTGACGCTCTAGGCTGTCGCGATAGTTTAAGATAAATGGGTCGATATTATCGTTTATCATAACTTTATTTTATAATAGTTTTATGGCGAAGCAATTAATTCCACGAATCACACCAGATATGATAAGGAATTTTCCTGACCAGACCTCGGAGATTCTAAACAGAATCATTGACTACATCAACAGTCTGGACGATTGATATTTCTTTATGGGGCGAACGCATAAATTATAATTATGGTATGAGTAATTGTAATAAATGCGGCAATAACCCTTGTGGCTGCGGCAGGTGTGAACCGGCCCGCTATACTTGTGGTTTTGATATTCAAGCAGACCCGTTTGATAGCTCTACTTGGCTATTCAATTTTTGCGGGCAAACACACAGGATTAAAATCCCAAAGATTTCTGAAACCTGTACAAATCTTTCCACGAACTTCTCCACATCGAGCCTTATCTACAATGGCGAGTGTGGCCAAAATATTATTACTGGTAATCAGATTGGCGGCCTAGTTAATCTTGATGACCTCAGAGATGTAGAATCTCACGACGCTGACTCTTGTGATTTGCTAGTGTTCGATCCAGGATGCGTTGAATGCGGCAACGGTTGTAAACCAAAGCCAGCACAGTGGCGCAATTATCATATCCCTGATGCCGGAGATTGCGAGATTGAGCTAGATGACGACGGCTACTATAAAGTCCTCGTAAAGGACGATTGTGGCTGTATCAGAGAATGTCGCCTTCCAGTTATGCCTAACGGCTCCACGACGGTCAATTATATTCGCGACTCTGTGCCTGATGACCCGGATTTCCCTTGGTACTACGGTATTTATAACGACACTATCAATCTACATTTAGCCGAGAATGCCGCTCAATGGTTTGGTAAATATGATTTGAAGCTAACAATCAATTACAGTATCCAGGTGGTTCACTCGACGGTTTCTCCTAACACGAACTTTCGCTCTCTATTAGTCCCGGTAATAGAAGATTCAGAAATCAACGTCTCGATGTTCTCTTCTATTCTGCAAGACCAAAGCACGGTATCCTGGCGGACTGAACCACATATTCCGTGGGGCACAGTATGCTTGCGCGGCTCGATGGTATTTGTGGTACCTAAAGGCAAAGAGGCTTACTTGCACCACGAGTTCCGCCTTCGTGGATATGGAACTGGTGCTAACTATCTCACGAACGCTCTTGATGGACAGAAGGTTCCAGACGATGTCGCTGGTCATGTAGATAGGATGCTCTATACCGCTAGCCGACTTAACTCACTCGCTGTAGATATCGAGCCTACTCGTGGCTCAGCGAACCTCACTCCAGTTGTTGATGCTGAGAGAACGCAGCTTGACCCAGCGGTTGACGTGTACCCTAACGTAGGATAATAGACTGTATGGCTATCAAAAATTATCAATGGAAAACCGATAACTCGATTATATCTGGTGGCTATACAGGAGAGCCAGTCGGTGTAATCCCAAACGATACGAGCTGGCACACGACAGACGCTCTTAGCGGCTCGGTTA
>Ga0326511_10004947_pt1 | contig 10560 bp, 9 predicted proteins | sample 0_2496_0518_D_FD_203701 | JGI IMG/M metagenome (GOLD analysis project Ga0326511, IMG submission 203701) | Bovine rumen microbial communities from UC Davis, California, United States - 0_2496_0518 | ecosystem: Host-associated > Mammals > Digestive system > Stomach > Rumen | place: USA: California... | reverse complement strand
AGTAGCGGTGTAGGCTTCACAGCCTTATCCAGTAGTGGCGGATGTGTTCCCGCCTGTAAGAATAAGGGCTTATGTCAAACTTCTTACGAAGCCCCCGCCTCTTTAGGCGGGGGAGAGTTCACTCACGCTCTTGATAGATTCCTGTCTTCCATTCGGAAAGGTCTTTACTTTCCGGTACAGGAAGATGGAACGAATACGGCTTGATTTTGTCAGTGTAGGCGGCTTTTTTGCCACGGGTAATCACAAAGGCTTTATCAAGCCCCATGCAGAGAACACGCTCCACAGGCTTATCCGCATAAGCGGAAATGAATTCTGCTGTTTTGAGGTCATTCCCACCAAGATACAGAATGTGGTCACAGTTATTGACGATTGTCATGGCTGTGGGGTGGTCATACATGGTTTCGAGTTGTGTCAGACTTTGGAGAATGACACTCACGGAAATATTTCTGGAACGGATAATCGAAATGGTCTTGTCGAAATCCGGAATATAGGCATTTGTCGCAAAATCATCCAGATACAAGCGAACCGGAATTTCCAGACGGCTTTCAGGGTTTTTATCGGCTTCACGGCAAAGCATCTGCAAAGCCTGCGTATAGAAAAGATTGACAAGTCTGTCAAGACTGCGGTCTGTGTCACTCACATTGAGAAATACAGCGCATTTCCTATGACCGAGGTCGCCAAAATGAAAGCTATGCTTTCCGCCAAACAATTGGATTGCCTCACGGAAATCGAAAATATCCAGTGCCGCCGCCGCAGTGGAAGCGATACCAGCCCATGTTTTTTCGGCTGGCATGGAGCTTTTGACCATCTGATACTTTTTGACGGCGAAACTATCCGGACGAACCACAGCCCATTCCTCCAAGAACGGCACACAAGCTTCATTTCCGCTGTTATGCTGTTCATTGTATTGACTGCTCATCAGCTTGAAAACCTCAGAAACAGAATTCAGATTCTGTTCCTCTGGTGGAAGGACTTCTTTCACATAAGCTATCAAGCTACAAACAACCGTTCTAGCGGAAGTATCCCAAAAGGGGTCATTTTTGGTTAAGTCGGGAACAAGAGCTTTCGCAATGGTAATGACATCTTGTTCACGGACTCTTCCTTTTTCGTCCACTGCAATATAATCAAGGGGATTATATGTACAGGATTGTTCGGGATTCACGAAATTTACAACATAGATGTCATAGCCACGCTGACGAAGGGTAGGGCCCACCTTTCTGCAAAGGTTGCCTTTGGTATCCGCAACAATGAGACTGCCTTCCGCTTGCAGAATATTCGGGATGACATAACCGCCTGTTTTTCCTGCACCGGAAGGACCAACAATCAGGTCATTATTGTTCAGACCTGTTGCAATGGTATCATTGCAAACCGTGATACCCTGCGCTAAAAGACGTTCGTTGAAATTTTCGTTCATTCGTTTCCTCCTTCTGTGGGTTGAAGAGCTTCTGGAATCGTGACAATTCCAGTCGCAAGACCAAACTCAATAGCCTCCTCTGCATTAAAATAAGTATCCTTTTTGGTGTTCTCATAAATCACTTCAAGGGGCTGTCCAGTACGTTCCGCAAGAAGTTTACAGAGTGTTTCCTGTGTGTAGCGGAGGTCTTTGAGGACTTCTTCAATTTCATTGGGCTTTTTTCCGGCATAACTTCCGCCGGAAAATGCGGGGTCATGAATCATGATACGGCTATGAGGAAGCATTTCTCTCTTATCACCTGCCAAAAACAGAATTGAACCCATACTTGCAGCTGTCCCAATGCAAACTGTACGAATGGGGGACTTCATGAGCCTGAGATAATCATACACTGCCAAACCTGCCCCGACTTCACCCCCAGGGCTATTGATACAGAATACAATTTCCTTCTCACTGTCTTCCTGTTCAAGGTACATGAATTGTTTGAGCAAATCAATGCTTGACTGTGCATTGACTTCCTCTGTGAGAAATACGGCACGTTTTTGAAGCAAAACGTCATCAATACGAACCGTTTGCCATCCTCTTGCACTTTCCTTAATCACATTCGGAATCATTCCCATTTTCGTTTTCTCCCTTCTTTAAGACGGAAAAAGGCTTTATCACCAGCATATCAACGATGTAACACGCTATCATGTCTGGTGGATACCGTTTCAATGTGTGATTATCCAGAATCCAAGTATAGTCTTCTGAATAAGCAAAAAGGTCATTTGCTTTTTGGAGCATTAACCCAACTGTCAACTCTTTTTGACCAATCCCGTTATTGTCCCGCTTTTTGGTTTCAATACGGCTGTATTCCATCAAGCGACTATAAGCAGTGATATAATCATACTGTTTCAGTTCCGGAATTTTGCTCAAATATACACAATATTCACGCAATCCAAAAGCGAAAAACATTTCATGGAGCTTTCTTGAATCTACAGGACGTTGTAACACTCTCTGCAAAGATTCACGAACTTTTTTCACTGCTTGGGCTTCTGCACGACTTCTGATAGTTTCAGCAGTTTCGAAATCTTTCAAAGATTTTGTCCTAGAATTTTCCGGTACAAATTCTGCTTTCCAATCCATCCGTTTTATCAGTCCTTTCTTGAACGCAAAGGAGGAAGAATGCAATTCGGCAATGCTGCAAGCATTCGCAATTCAAAGTTATTCTTTGAATAAATCGTTGCATCCTTGATTCCACGCTCATTGATTGCCCCCTCAACAAGGCTATCCACATAATCAACAATTTCCTTGAGAGAATAATGTTCCGCCTTTTTGCATTGTGGGCTTTTTTTCATTTCCTCCAGAATTTCCCCTAATGGTGCATGAGTATCACGAAGCCACTGGTCATATAATTCCTCATCCGTCAATTCAGAAAATATCTGCATGACATTTTCCATCATCTGCGGACTGCGGATAATATGGTCTTTTGACTGCTGTTTTAATTCCTGTAAGGTCATGACAGCAACACTCCTTTCTGGAAAAAAATGAGATACCAAAAAGGATGGTATCTCGGAATTGAACAAATCGAAATCATTACGGATGACTTATGCAGACACCACGTCTGCCCCAAATTACAACCTGAGTAATAGCATACCCCTATTATACCACATTCGACAGGTTTTGTCAAGCCCCGAAAAAAATTTTTTTCACAAAAAATTCCATCTTTCTGCTGTCAAATCCGTTCGATTTCACGAAGGGGAATTGCTATTTCATGGTAATAAATTCTGCAAGCGCAAAATCTCCTGTTTCTGCAATTCAGAAATAAAATCTTCACTATTTGCAAAAATTTCCCCAATCAATGCAACCAACTCACGGAATTCTTGATAGCGTTCTGCACTGATTTGATTCAGGAAAATGGCACTATTCCGAAGTTGCTCATCAAAATCAGAGCTTGTCACCATCTCACGACAACCCTCAAAAACCTGTTCCAACTCTCCGCCATCATAGGAAAAGCCAAACAATAAATCTAAGTACTCAATTTCCTCATCACTAATCCAGCCTTCAGAAGTGACGATTCGTAAAATCATACTGACAACCAAACCAGCATAATAATCCTGCATTTCGCCATATTCTTCCCGATTCCATGCGCTTGCCTGTTCCAAATCTTCACAGCCAATCAAAAACTGCTCAAATTTTGACTGAAAATTTTCCGCACTAATATCTAATTGACTCATAATATAAAATCCCTCCTTATATGGAAATATATCTAGATTTATTATACACTATAGAAAAGTATTTGTCAACGTTTTTTTCATTATCACAAGAATTTCATTCAAAAACCATTTGTTAAATAGTTGACAAATTGTGTTTTTCGTTGTATAATAAAAGTATAAATTTCTGAAAGGGATGATGACAATGGGTTTCACACTCACTGAAAAAATTCTCCGTGCGCACCTTGTAAAGGGTGAGCCTGTCAAAGGTCAGGAAATCGGTATCCGTATTGACCAGACTTTAACACAAGATGCCACTGGTACAATGGCATACCTTGAATTTGAAGCAATTGGTGTGCCAAGAGTCCGCACAGAACGCAGTGTTGCTTACATTGACCACAACACATTGCAGAATGGTTTCATGAACATGGATGACCACCGTTTTATTGGTTCTGTTGCGAAAAAGCACGGCATTTACTTTTCTCGTCCGGGTAATGGTATCTGCCATCAGGTACACTTGGAACGTTTCGGCATTCCGGGGAAGACTTTGATTGGTTCTGACTCTCACACTCCCACTGGTGGCGGTATTGGTATGATTGCCATTGGTGCAGGCGGTCTTGATGTTGCTGTAGCCATGGGCGGAGGAGAATATTATATTACTTATCCGAAAGTTGTCAAGGTGAATTTGACAGGCAAGCTTTCCCCGTGGGTAGCTGCGAAAGATGTCATTCTGGAGGTATTGAGAAGACTTTCTGTCAAAGGTGGCGTTGGTAAGGTCATTGAATACGTTGGCGAAGGTGTTAAGACACTTTCTGTTCCGGAACGTGCTACGATTACCAACATGGGCGCAGAACTCGGCGCAACCACTTCTATTTTCCCGTCTGACGAAATCACAAAGCAATTCCTTGAAGCGCAAGGACGTGGGGAAGTTTGGTCTGAACAAAAGGCTGACCCTGATGCAGTGTATGATGAAGAGGTCAATATCAATCTTTCTGAACTCGTTCCGCTGGCTGCCTGTCCGCATTCTCCCGACAATGTGAAATCTGTCAAGGAAATCGAGGACGAAAAGGGCGGAAAAATGAAGATTGACCAAGTTTGTATTGGTTCTTGCACGAACTCTTCCTTGCTGGATATGATGAAAGTCGCACACATCCTGAAAGGAAAGACTGTTCATCCTGATGTATCTCTTTCCATTGCCCCTGGTTCTAAGCAGGTACTCAATATGATGGCTGATATGGGCTTGCTGTCCATTATGATTGATGCAGGCGCAAGAATTCTGGAAAGTGCTTGTGGTCCTTGCATTGGTATGGGACAATCCCCGAATTCGGGCGGTATCTCATTGAGAACATTCAACCGTAATTTCTTAGGACGTTCAGGGACAAAGGACGGACAAATTTATCTGGTTTCTCCGGAATTAGCCGCCGCTTCCGCTATCAATGGCTATCTGACTGACCCAAGAGAATTGGGCGAAATGCCGGAATTTGTACTGCCTGAAAAGTTCACAGTTCATGATAATATGGTTGTTGCACCTGCTCCGGAATCCGAAATGGACAGCGTGGAAATTCTGAGAGGGCCTAACATCAAGCCTTATCCGGAAACTACTCCTCTGAAAGAATCCATTTCTGCACCTGTTTCCCTGAAAGTAGGCGACAATATCACCACTGACCATATCATGCCAGCTGGTGCAAAGATTCTGCCCCTGCGTTCCAACATTCCAGAAATTTCCAAGCACTGCTTCACTGTATGTGATGAGGAATTTCCGACAAGAGCCAAGGAATTAGGAGAAAGTTTCATTGTGGGCGGTTCGAACTATGGACAGGGTTCATCTCGTGAACATGCCGCATTAGCTCCGTTGTATCTGGGAATCAAGGCTGTATTGGTGAAGAGCTTTGCAAGAATTCACCGTGCTAACCTCGTGAATGCCGGAATTCTGCCCTTGACATTCGTCAATGAAAGCGATTATGATGCCATTTCACAAGGTGACGTTCTGGAATTGGGTGACATCCGTGCAAAGGTGGAAGCTGGTCAGACAGAATTGACCGTTCTCAATAAGACAACCGGAAAGGAAATCCCTGTTCTTTGTGAACTCACTGGACGTACCAAGGATATTATTCTCGCTGGTGGTCTGCTGGACTATACAAGAGAAACTCTCAAGTAATGATTGATTCAGAGGGGGCTTGCTCCCTCTGAATGAAAAATAAAATTTAATACAGGAGGAAAACCCCATGGACAAAATTAAAATGTCAACTCCCCTTGTGGAGATGGACGGCGACGAAATGACCAGAATTCTCTGGAAGTGGATTAAAGAAATTCTCATTACCCCTTATGTGGAACTGAACACGGAATATTATGACCTCGGTCTTGAAAATCGTGAGAAGACAAAAGACCAAGTTACTTTTGATTCCGCTGAAGCTACCAAAAAATACGGTGTTGCTGTCAAGTGTGCAACCATCACCCCCAACGCCGCAAGAATGCCAGAATATCATCTTTCTGAAATGTGGAAATCTCCCAATGGTACAATCCGTGCCATTCTGGATGGTACTGTATTCAGAACTCCGATTCTTGTCAAGGGCATTACTCCCTATATCCCCACATGGACAAAGCCCATCACCATCGCTCGTCATGCATACGGCGACGTTTACAAGAATACGGAAATGCAGGTTCACGGCGGTAAAGCTGAATTGGTTTACACCGACAAGGAAGGCAAGGAAATTCGCCAATTGATTCATGATTTCGGGGATGAAGACGGCATTATTCAGGGCTTGCATAACCGTGATAATAGTATTGCTGGTTTCGCTCGTGCCTGCTTCAATTTCGCACTTGACCAGAAACAGGATTTGTGGTTTGCAACAAAAGATACCATTTCCAAGCAGTATGACCACAGATTCAAGGATATTTTTGCTGAAATTTTCGAAAACGAATACAAAGAAAAATTCGAAAAGGCTGGTATCACTTACTTCTATACTTTAATTGATGATGCTGTCGCTCGTGTGATTCGTTCCGAAGGTGGCTATATTTGGGCGTGCAAAAATTATGACGGTGACGTGATGTCCGATATGGTTTCCACTGCATATGGTTCATTGGCTATGATGACTTCTGTGCTGGTATCTCCGACTGGTATCTATGAATATGAAGCCGCTCATGGAACAGTACAGCGTCATTATTACAAGTACCTCAAAGGGGAAGAGACTTCTACCAACTCCGTTGCAACCATTTTCGCATGGAGTGGCGCATTGCGCAAGCGTGGCGAACTTGATAACATTCCGGCTTTGATGGACTATGCCGACAAACTCGAAAAGGCAACTATCCAGACCATTGAAGACGGTATTATGACAGGTGACTTGTATCTGATTTCCAAATTGGAGAATAAGAAAAAGGTCAATTCCCGTGAATTCTTGGAAGCAATCAATACCAGACTTTCCGCATTGATGAATTAAGGTGAATATTTTATGGCGAAACAGGCGATTTCAACTCCTGTCATCCGCCGTTTACCCCGATATTATCGCTTTTTGGGTGATTTAGAGCGTGAACACGTGGAGCGGATTTCCTCTCATGAGTTAGCACAGAGGATGGGATTTTCCGCTTCACAAATCCGTCAGGATTTCAATTGTTTTGGCGGATTCGGTCAACAGGGTTACGGCTATCATGTCAAGGAGTTGCATGAGATGATTGGTAAAATCCTTGGAGTACAGGGACATACTGGAGTCATTTTGATTGGGGCAGGGAATCTTGGGAAAGCCATTGCCGCACACGTTGACTTTGAAAAGCGTGGATGTAAGTTAATCGGCATTTTTGACAATAACCCACTCATTCAGGGAATGTCAACGGCTGGTTTGCCCATTATGCCCATGGAATCATTACAGACTTTCTGTGAGCAACAACATCCACAAGTAGCTGTTCTTTGCATTCCGAAAGATGCCGCACAGCAATTAGCCGACCAGCTCATTGCTTTGGGTATCAATGGTTTCTGGAATTTCAGTCACTTTGATTTAAGAATCAATAATCCGGATGTCATTGTAGAAAATGTACATTTGGGTGACAGTCTCATGACACTTGCTTATTGTATGCACCAACAGAATGAGGATGCAACGTAATCAAAAAGGGAGCAGAAATGCTCCCTTCTTTTTGCCCTTTTATCATCCAATTTCACAAAAGCAAAAGCCCTTGCATTTGCAAGGGCTTTGAAATTGCTTGTTGAGAATCAGAACATTCTGTTTTCAGAATTAGTCGTCCTTCTTCTTCTTGGAAGCGAGTGCTACGCCGCCAATAACTGCAACTGCTGCTGCTGCACCTGCAATCGGGAGGACATCGCCAACACCGGTCTTCGGAGAAGAACTGCTGGAGCTGCTTCCCTTGCTGGAGCTGGAGCTGCTGCCGCTGGAGCTGCCACTGCCTGTGCCTCCTGCCTTGGATGTTGTAGCCTTTGTCTTGTTGTCGTCGTTAGCCTTAGCCGGTGCGCTGGTAGAACCGTCACCAACCATCTTGCTGTTGTCTTGCCAGCTGTCATAGGTTGTAGTAGACTTCGCATCATTATTACCCTTAATCGGAGTGGTAGACGTTCCGGTCCCACCAATAGGCTTAGCAATCGGAGTGGTAGTAGTTGTAGTTGCCTTCGGCTTAGATGTAGTTGTGGTGGTAGTTGCCTTAGGTGTGGAAGAAGTAGAAGTTGTGGTTACTCTAGGAGTTGTAGAAGTTGTAGCCTTAGTAGTTGTAGTGGATGTAGTAGGCTTAGTTGTTGTAGTAGTTGTGGTGGTAGTAGTTGTTGTGGTGGTGGTAGTTGTTTCTTCAGTTGTTGTAGTACCTTCGATGTAAATCCAACCATCAGCTACCTGATAGCTGTTCGGGTCACCCGGATAAGCTTCTGCACTGTCAGGGTCTGTAGAACGCAGAATACCCAATTCCAGATAGTTCTGGTTGGTATATTCCTTGTCACCGCTGTCAGAAATACCCTTGTAAGTATTCTGCCAGATTTCGTTAGATGCCAAGCCGTCAGGTCTTTCAACACCGCCCTTGAGGTATTCAATCTTGTAAACCTTGCCTGGAACTGGGTCAGCAATGGTGACATTCAGCATAACCAGATTCATTACATCTTGGTCGCCATCTACGAAGAAATCAACAACGTCATCGTTAGGGGACTTCTGTGCAAATGTGTACCATGTCATGTTACTCTGTACAGAACTGTTCTGGAATGTCATGCTGATGTCTACAGGAGTACCGCCCTGCTTACCAGAAGCTGCCGGACTGGTAACTACCTTGTAAGTTGCATCATCATCAACATGAGTACCGAATTCGATTGCGTTCAAGTAAGGTGTGTCAACCTTGACATAAATGGGAACACCTGCTTTTGCTTCATCTACTGTAACGGTCTTTCTGTCCATTGTTACATGTACGTCTAAAGTGGGGTCTTGCTGGCGCAAATCCGCAGCATTCACCACAGCGAGAGACGGAATACTTGCAACAATAGAAAGAGCTGCTACAGAAGCGAGAACCTTCTTAAAGCTAATTGTCTTCATTTTCGTTCATTTCCTTTCAAATGATTAAATTATATGCTGCCGCCGTACCGCACAGCACGGCGGCTCACATGCTTACGTTGTTAATGTTTTGAGATTACTGATTTTCAGTAGGGAGTAACCCTGCCTTTTCAGCAATGATTTTTGAATATTCCGGATAAGGAGCGCTCAGCAATACTTCCGGAATCCAATCTGCTGTACCGTTCGCACCTGCCTTAGCAGCGTAAACGAGGATATTTGCAGCATCAATGGAGTCAAGTACGGACTTCTCAGTCTTGCCCACAATGCCACTGGTAACACCCAGATTCTTGGATTCATCGGTTGTATCTGCAAGGAAGAATGCAAAGCGATTCAAAATCGGCTCATCAGCAGAGTAAATATAAGCTTCTTCACCTGCACCGACTCTTGCAGCATAAACCAGAACATTCGCAGCATCAATAGAGTTTACAACACCGTTCAGGTCAGCATCACCCTTGACACCAATGTAAATATCAGCAGTACCCTTGACTCTCTTGCCATCATAGTAAACAACCAGCGGAATCTTGTTATAAGCTTCCTTGCGGTCAGTGTAAATCTTACTCGGGCTGAGTTCAGGGTCTTCGCCACCTTCTACAGTACCAAATGTGAACTTATCCAAATCAAGAGTTAAGGTATCGCCGGAACCATCGCCACGCTTGATGTCAACGGTCTTATCGCCACTCTTTGCAACAATGCTACTTACCTCAATCAATTCGGAAATTTCGAACTTGTTCGGGTCATGTGAGAAGAAGAAGGCTTCCTTTGTTACCAAATCTTCAATCACAATTTCGTCTGCAACATCCGTGGGAACTTCTGATGCACTTGTAGCATCAGTTGCATCTGTAGCACCAGTAGCTTCTGTTGCATCTGTAGCACCAGTAGCTTCTGTTGCATCTGTAGCACCAGTAGCTTCTGTTGCATCTGTAGCACCAGTAGCTTCTGTTGCATCTGTAACATTAGTAGCTTCTGTTGCATCTGTAACATTAGTAGCTTCTGTTGCATCTGTAACATTAGTAGCTTCTGTTACATCTGTAACATTAGTAGCTTCTGTTGCATCTGTTACGTTTGTAGCCTCTGTAACCAATGTTTCAGTGGTTACAACAGTAGCCTGAGTTTCGGTATTGGTAGCTGTTGCCTGAGTCCCGGTATTGGTAGCTGTTGCCTGAGTCTCGGTATTGGTAGCAGTTGCCTGAGTCTCGGTATTGGTAGCAGTTGCCTGAGTCTCGGTATTGGTAGCAGTTGCCTGAGTCTCGGTATTGGTAGCAGTTGCCTGAGTCTCGGTATTGGTAGCAGTTGCCTGAGTTTCAGTATTGGTAGAAGTTGCCTGAGTTTCAGTATTGGTAGCTGTTGCCTGAGTCTCGGTATTGGTAGCAGTTGCCTGAGTTTCAGTATTGGTAGCTGTTGCCTGAGTCTCGGTATTGGTAGCAGT
>Ga0326511_10004944_pt1 | contig 10564 bp, 18 predicted proteins | sample 0_2496_0518_D_FD_203701 | JGI IMG/M metagenome (GOLD analysis project Ga0326511, IMG submission 203701) | Bovine rumen microbial communities from UC Davis, California, United States - 0_2496_0518 | ecosystem: Host-associated > Mammals > Digestive system > Stomach > Rumen | place: USA... | reverse complement strand
GTCGCCTTTCGGGGGGTGCCCGGGATGCCCCGCCCACCCCTCAGCGCGGCCTCGAGGTCACGATGCTGCGCGGCTGGCGTCCCGTGATCTCGAACGCGTCGCGCGCACCCTTCTCGGCGTTGCATATGTAGTGCGCGGCCTGCACGTTGCTGGGGTCGAGCGCGGCTGCGGTCGCGGACGCGTATCCGTACTGACGCCACAGCTTCACGGGGTGCACCTCGTCCAGCACGAAGGACAGCGGATGCTTGGCATCGCTCGGCTGGTCGTAGCGGATGGGACCGCGAAGCCCGTGGCAGATGCCGCACTCGTCCCCGCGGGCGCGGATGCGGACGCGCAACTTGCGGCGCGCGTTGCCGTTCGAGTAGCGCGGGTTCGTCATGGTGCCGCCCTAACAAAAAAGCCCCCACGCTCTCGCGCAGGGGCTGACTGGTCCAATGTATCCATACCACGGAAACAGGTGCGCCGATGTGCTCATTCGTGCTCAAGTTGCGGAGCCGACGCCCAGCTCCGTCCACATCTGGCCGTTGGCGTCGGCCACGTCCAGCGCGGCGGCGACCTGACGGCGAACGTGCGGAGCGGAGTAGCCCATCAGGTCGGCCACCTCGTCCCACGTGCGTAGGGCGAGGTAGTGGTGGAAGATGGCATCCGCGGGCCAGCCCACGAGCGCGTACAGGCCGCTACGGTTGTCGGGACCGTAGAGCACGGCGCAGGCCGCGTCGATGAGCGCGTAGTCCGACTCCTGCCGCTGGAGCAGTATGGCCTCGTTGTCGAGCAGCGAGCCGACGGCGCGGCCTATGCGGTCGGGGTCTGGCGTACTCCTTACGCGCGGCTCGAAGCCCCCGCCGCCCATGGCGAGGGCGCGGCGCTCCATGCCGTCGAGCTGGCGGCTGATTCGCTGCGCGTCGCGTGCGGCCTCCCGCGCCGCCTCGAAGAACTCGCGGGCGGTGCGGTACATCAGCCCAGCCCCAGCGCGCGCGTCTCGGAGCGGGCGCGGCGCAGCGCGTCGGCGTCGCCGTCGATTGCCTGCCACATCAGCGCGGCCAGCTGCTCGAGGTGCACGATTCGCTGGCACAGCTCCATGCGCTGTATCTCGCCGTGGTACAGGCTCTCGAGGCGTCGGCCAGCCGCGGTGCCGTCCCGCGGCGCGGGCATCGGCTCCGCGCTGCGTCTGTCGAACGGCACGCCGTCCACGAGCAGCGTGTCGTGGTCCACGAGCGTGGCGCTCACATGCTCGGTCATTGGTCCTCCAATCTGATTCCGCAGTGCTTACAGAAACGGTCCCACGGGTCTATCGGCTCGCCGCACGCGCCGCACTCGCAGTGGCCCGTCGCGCAGTCGGTGTCGGGGTCGCCCGCGATCACGCGCCGCGCGGTGCCGCCGGGCTTCCCCTCGCGTCGGCACATCGGGCACAGCCACCCAGCGGGCGTGCGGTAGAGCCGCCACGTCGGGCACCCGCAGCGGTCGCACGTCAGGCGCGGGGTCGCGCCGCTCGAAAGGCCCATCAGGCGGTCACCACCAACCCGGCCAGCTTGCGAAGGTGTCGCTCGACAATCTCCATGAACCTTGCGCTGTCCTCGTCATCGAATGTAAATTTCTGGCCCTCGAAAATGACACTCGCCCTCGGGATTGGGCGGATTGACCCCTCTTCTTCAATGCGAATGCAACTTTCGGGTACCACTCCACCCCCAGCGAGCTTCCTCCACTCGCTGACCTCGCGCTGCTCAATCCAGATGTCCTCTGGCCTTGTAACGTCTTGAACGCTGCTAAGGATGCGTCGGTACTTACGGTAGTCGGCAAGCTTCTCCTTGGCCCTCTCAAGGCGTGCGTTTGATGTCGGAAGGTAGTCTTGCTTCGGCCCCCAGCAACCGAGCGTGTCGATGGTGTGCTCGGCACCGTCCACTATTGCGACGATTCTGTATTCACTCTCGCTCATCCGTCCACCTCCTTGCGCTCACCCCACGCGCAGAAGCCATCAGGCTCGACCTTTGTCGGCTCCCCATGCCAGAAGTGGCATACGTCGCTCACGTCGGTTGCGATAATCCATTCGTGCTCGCTGTAGTGCTTGCAATCCCTGCACCGCACGATGCGCTCGTGCACTCGCCATGACGCGCTGCGGTCGCTAGGTTCCTCGACCACGTACTCAGCCATCGGTCACCTCCGTGATTCTCGCCCTGCAATGCGGGCAATACTCGTACGGCCCATTGACGTGCTCGTAGGTTCGCCCGCACTCGCTGCACTCCATGACGTGTACGGTGACGCGCTTGCCGTAGCGGCCTATCTGGTCACAGACGCACTCCCATGTTTCCGTCTCGTCGGCTATGCACGTCCCCGTTCGTTCACCGTTCGTGCAGTTGCACGAACCCAGCGTGGCGGCGATGGCCTGCTCGGGGGTGCAGCTCCATACATCCATCCCCAGCTCGCCGTCGGCAAGTGGGAATGCCTGCATCATCACGCCGTTGCGGTCACGCCACCTTAGCGAGCGGTCGGTGCCCTCGTGCTCCACCCCGAGCTCGTCCAGCAGACTGCGCAGAACTTCGGTCGCGCTCACCCGCGCCACCCCCTTCCGCCCGCCATCAGCAGGCACATCAGCCCCACGCCCAGCAGGGCGCCCGTCAGCAGGCCCGTGTAGAGCGCGGCGGTCGCGGTCATGAGGCATCACCTGCCAGACGGAGCTTGGCGGCGTACTCGGCGAAGATACGCGCCTCGTCGCGGTCGCGCTCGTCCGAGTCGATGGCCTCGCCCACATAGAGCGCGGTCACCTCGTCAAGCTCCGCGTGCATCTCCCGCAGCACGTCCTCGACGGTCGTGGCGTGGTGGTGGCGATAGCAGTTAACGTCGAACTGCGAGTAGCGACCGTTGCCATCGTCCCATCCGTAGAAGCACTCGACCCCAACGCCCGTTACCTCACGGTGGACGGACGGGCAGATAATGTTCTCCATCACGTCTCCCACGTGGATGGTCTCGCCGTCCGCGTCCACTGGCAGGCGCACCCAGCCGTCGTGCATATTCTCGTCCGCATTATCCAATACCGCCAGCCGCTCGCGCAGCTCCGCGTTCTCGCGCTCCAGCCCCGCGTGCACGGCGTCGATGGCGTCGCAGATGCGGTCGAACTCCGCTTGCGTGATGGTGAGGTCACGCGCGATTGCGTGACCGCCCATGTCGCAGAACGTGCGGTCGGTGACCATCGCCTCGCGCAGCTCGCCCGTGATGGGCGTGTGCTCACTCATCGTCCAGCTCCTCCCGGAACTCGAGCGCGGCGCTGGGCGCGCCCATGCCGCTGCCCTGCACGTACAGGTTCCCCGCCACGACCATGCGCCCGTCGTCGCAGATGGCGCGCACCATCGCGCTGCGCCCGCCGTGCTCGTGCATGATTCCTGCTAACCAGCCCGCGAGGTCGCGCAGCTCGTCCTCCGCCTCCTCGCGCTCGGCGCGGGGAAGGTACTTCCTGGCCATCACGCATCGCCGCCTAGCGCGGCCAGCACGTCGGCCTTCATGCCGTCCACGATGGCGCGGTCCGTCCCGCCCTTGTGCCGCCCGACGGCCTTGGCCACGTGCCTGTGGCACAGCTCCCAGTTGCGTGAGTCCAGAGGCGCTAGCATCCAGTCACCGAACACGATGCCGCCCTTGACTTGTTCTTGGCTCAGCTCCATGCTGACCCCCTTCTTGCTATCGTGGGCCACGTCACAGGCCCGTTCTCTGTCTCGTTTGGTAATTAGTCGTTTTCGGTTGTTGCGTGGCTTCTGTAGCCCCCCTACGCGCTCACAGGGCAGTTGTCCACGCGCATGAAGTCGAACAACGTCAGCTGGTTTGCCAAATCCTCCGCGGCCTTGAGGTTCTTCGCCGCTAGGTTCCAGTACGACGGCTTGAGTTCGATGCCGACGAACCTTCGGCCCTTGCTCACCGCCACGTACCCCTCGGAGCCGATGCCAGCGAACGGAGACAGAACCAGATCGTCGGGCTTGCTCCAAAGGTCGATGCCGCGCTCTATCACGTCGAGCTGCAGCGGGCAGATGTGGCGCTCGTCCTCGTTCTCGCGCGCGCTGCGGTACTGCAGGGTGCGCGATGGGTTCACATCCATCCAGACGGGCGACGCGTAGCGCTGCCACATGGCGATGGGGAACTGCTCGTTGGTGTGGCTCACTGGCTCGGGGTTGTCCCCTGGCTTGCGCATGGTCACGAGGTAGTCGGGGATGCCCTGACGGCTCATGCACGAGTCCTTGTTCTTCTGCTTGTTGAGCAGCCCGAGCGCCTTGGTGCGCTGCATGGCCGTCACGGGGTCTTTCCAGATGCAGACCTCGCTATGGAAGATAAAGCCCGCGCGCTCGAACGCGCGGATGAGGTCTCCACGGAAGTCGCGGATTCCGATGAACCCGTCGCGTTCCTTCGTGGTCGGCAGGTTCATGCAGTGGAACGACACGAGCCGCCCCGGCATGGTCACGCGGTAAAGCTCGGGCAGCAGGTAGCCGAAGTGATCGGCGAATTCCTCGTCGGTCTTGCAGTTGCCCATGTCGCGGTCGCTGTTGGTGTAGGTGTACAGCGACGCGAACGGCGGCGAGAAGATGGTGTAGCCCACGCTCTCCGTCTCGATTTCCCTCACGCGCTCCACGCAGTCGCCCATCTTGAGCGTCCACTTGTCCCCGCGTGCCTCGTCCGTCACGTATGGCATGGAATCACGCTCCGTCATGCTCGCGTCCGTCCTGATTCGGGCGCTCCTCTTGGTCATCTGCTCCTGCATCTCGTCGGACGCGTCGCGCTTGGATACCACGTTGCTCACGATCGCCGTCTCTTGGTCGCTCACTACCACGTCGACCTCCACGGGCAGCGTCTGGCCGTAGCGCCAGCAGCGGCGCACCGCCTGATAGAACTGCTCGTAGCTGTGGGACAGGCCGCAGAACGCCATATGGTTGCAGTTCTGCCAGTTCATGCCGAACCCTGCGATTGACGGCTTCGTGACAAGCACGCGCACGGAGCCGTCAGCGAATCCAAGCATCGCCTTTTCGCGGTACTCGTCGCTGTCAGAGCCGCGCACTTCCCATGCGTCCGGTATCGACTTGGCCAGATACTCGCTTTCAGCGTTAAGGTCGCACCAGATAAGCCACTGGGAATCGTCAGAGTTGACGCGCTGGGCTATGCGGTCCCCCTTTAGCTCGATGGTCGTGCGACGCGCCTTTTGCTGGTCTGACAGCGTGACGGCTTCGACGGCAAAGAGCCGTGTGTCGTCCACGGGGGCGTCCGACTCAACCACTACGGTATTGACGTTCAGCGGTGGCAGCTCGAACCCGCCAACCTCATAGCCAAGGTCGGCAGGTGATGTGACCGTTACCGCCCATTGGCTCACCCAATCCCAGAATCGGTCTACCGCGTGACCCTTTAGCCGCCATTTAGACGTGTTGCCACCGTCGTGCATGAAGAACGTCGCCAGCATCTCCGTGCGGCTCATGGCAGACACGAACTCTGCGTGGTTGCCCAGCTCCATGTAGTCGTTCGGCGCGGGCGTTGCCGTGCATGCCAGCTTGAACGGCGTAGTTTTGAACATGTCGATAATCTGGTTGCGCACCTTGCCGCTGTAGCTTTTGAGAATCGAGCTTTCATCGAGCACAACGCCGTCAACGGCTATGCCCTCGAACTTGTGAAGCTTCTCGTAGTTGGTAATGTTGATTCCGCTCACAATGTCACCAGAATCGCGGCACTGGTTGACGGTGATACCGAACTTTCGTCCCTCTCGAACCGTCTGGGCGGAAACTGCCAGCGGCGCCACCACGAGCACCACGCCGCCTCCCACGTGCTTAGAGACTTGGCGCGCCCACTCTAGCTGCATGGCCGTCTTGCCCATGCCACAGTCAGCGAAGATGCACGCCTTGCCCTTGCGACACGCCCACTTCACTATGTCCTTCTGAAACGGGTACAGCATGCCGTTCACGTCTGACGGCTCGAAGCCGCACGACTCGACCACGGATGCCTTGCCGTCCAGAAACTTCTCGTACTCGGTCACCTACTCCACCACCAATCCCAGCGCCAGCGCCTGCCGCGGGCTGACGGCGTCCTCGCACCACAGCGCGCCGTCCTCGTCCTCGCTGAACGTCACGCACGCCGGGTGCAGCGTGGTCGTGGTGTCCTCGTTGACGCGCCTGCCGCCCGGCAGCGTGTAGCCGCGCGTGTACCTGATGCCCAGAGCCTTCGCCATGCGGCGTAGCTCGTCGGTCTTGTCGTGGGTCATGTGATCGTCTCCCTTCCGTTGCGCAGCGTTGCCCATGCCGAAGCACGGCAACGCTCGCTGTTTTCGCAGATAGATTGAGTTATTTGGGGTGATTTTCGGTGGTCTGCGTTGCGCGTTGACGCACCGCCGCCTATATATTCCCTATACTCTCTATTCTTCTTTATTAGAAAGAATCAAGAGGAATCAGGGCAACATGGGAAACACGGTAAACAATCGCAGGTAGATAGCGTTGCCGTGGCGTTGCCCATGTTGCCGTTGCCTACTTTCTCACGGGTATCCAGCATGTCGTAGAGCCGAATTCCCGCGTCCTCTGCTTCCCAGACATCCTCTCCCACTCGCTGCTCGCGTCGAGCGCCGTGATGATGTCGGTCTGGACCAGCTTGTTGAGTCCGCCGCGCTGGACGTCCCCGGGCATAGCCAGGAACACCTCGCGCGTGCACAGGCGCTCGCCAACCGTTCCGTATGGCGCTGCTCTCTTCTCGAACAGCTTCTCGCCTATGGTCTTGGTGGCCAGCGTCACCACGGGATGTTCCTCGGTGTGCGCCTCTTGGAGCCTGCGCGCTTCCTCTTGCAGCTCGGCGTTGAGCACGAGTGTTGGGTGCTCCGTCTTGTAGATGTGCACGGCCTCCGCCCACATCTGTTCGACGTGGGATTCGGCATCGTCGGTAAACATCCAGTCGTTGCAGGTGGTCGCGTTGCACTCCACTGGCAGGAATCGGCGGTTGCCCGTCGCGTCGGTCAGGAAGTCGTGGTTGTTCGTGGTGCCGATGAACACGCACACACGCAGGCGCTGGACGGTCTCGCGGGCGTACTTGGGCCTGATCACGTCCTTGGTGGATGTGATGAACGCCTTGATTGCCTCGATTTCGCGCGCCTTCTTGGTGGCGAGCAATTCGGCCATCTCGGCTATCCACAGGCCGCGCAGCTTCTCCACGGCGGCATCGCCGTCAATGGTGTTGAAGTTGTCGTTGTACCACGCTGGCACGTGGGCCAGCAGCGCCACGTATCGGCTCTTGCCGATACCCTGCGGGCCGACCAGCACGGGCATGTAGTCGAACTTCGCGCCCGGCTCGTATGCGCGCGTCACTGCGCCCAGCATGAATATGCGTTCAACCTCGCGGTTGTATGCATTGTCATCGGCGCCCAGGGCGTCCACGACCAGCTGCCCTATTCGGTGCTCGCCGTCCCATGCCAGAGAGTCGAGCCATTCGGTCACGGGGTTGCGCTCGTTCTGCCTGCACACGAACTGGCACGCGTCGATGATGCGCTCCTTGGAGGTCAGGTTGTATGCGCGCTCGAGGTACGCGGTCAGGCCGACGTAATCCTCGTCGGTGATTGGCCGCTCCCCCGCCCTCTCGTCCCAAGGGACGGGGCACGTGACCATGCGCGTGTACGCCATCTTGTCGTACCAGAAGCGGCCAGACAGTTTCTCGTTTGCGTTCATCGCCACGATCATGTTGCTCGTGGTCTGCTTGACGGAGCCGTTGCTGTTGGTTTCCAGCGTTGCGACACTGGACGAGCCGGGTTTGCCAACCCCAACGTCCTCGCCGCGGAACGTCCCCTGCCCATCATGGCCGGGTCCCTTCTTGCACACCTGCTTGATGATGCCCCTCAGCTCGGCCTCATCGACGGGCTTCACGCAGTTGCGCTCGTTTGCCTGTCTCAGCATCGCGTCGATTGCATCGTCCGCGTAACCTCGGCTGCGCAGGCTGCACCCGTAGGCGTAAAGCGTGTGATTGCGCTCGCCCGACTTGATGCGCTGCGGCAGCTGGAATCGCTCCCCCTGCACCGCATCGTCTTGGCCCACGCCCCCGTTTCGCTGGACGTAATCGATGAATGCGTCCACGTTGGCGTCCACGGTCGCAACGTCGCGCTCCCATGGCGCGTCGCCTCTGTTCCACTCGTAGGCGCGCCCGTTGGGATGGACGGACGGCGGGGCGACTATGTAGCTGCCCTCGCCGCGCACGTCCACGCCAAGGTCCACGTTCACGCTCGGATGGTATGGCTTCTCCGCGCGGTACAGGTAGTGCATGCCCCCGCGCCCTGTGATCGCGGTCGCGGTGGCGGGCAGCTCGCCCGACTCGTCCTCCCATTCGGAGAGGGTGTCGAAGCCATGGACGCCCTTGTCGTCGTCCTCATCGAAGTCGAGCACCACGAGGTTGTCTGACGCGCTGCCGCACACGATTGCGATGTTGAGGTCAGGGCGCTGCGTCCACAGCTTGCGCGCGTCCTCTGGGTTGTTGAACCAGTCATTGAGGCCGTTGGCGGTAAGCGGGCGCTTGCCCCGCGGCAGGATGGGGATGATGCCGAATCCGTGCTCGCAGTACCAGACTGCCGCCTGTCCTAGCTCGGACAGCTCACTCATAGCTCACCCCCAACAATTCGCATATGCGCCGCGCTGCATAGCGCGGGTTCACGTATTCAAAGCGGCAGCCGTAGTCGCGCTCCATGGACTGGATGATTTTCGCCATGGTCGAGCCGCGCATGGGCTTGCTGCGATACCTGCGGCACCTGCCGCTCGCGCTAGGCTCGCACAGCACACGTCTGTAGTAGTCGCAGCGCTTGCACGTATCGTTCACCCACTTGGTCACGTCCTCGGTTGAGCGGTAGGGAAATCCGACCTCGACCAGCACGACCAGCCTGCATCCCGCGTCCCTCGCCCGCTCCATCTCGCGTGCGAAGCGGTCGTGATCGCGTCCCACGTCCATGGCCACCTCGGCGAGGTTGCGCTTGGTGTCGATGAGGATGTTGGACTGGTCGGTCGCGTAGTCGCCCGCGTCCAGCTTCTTACGCACGACCTCTATGCCGTGTGCCTCGAACCATGCGCGCTTGGACTCGTGCTTCCCCTTCTGCTGCCGCGTGTCCTCGTATATAACCACGGGTCACCCCTTCGGATAGAACGGGGACGGCACCGAAGCGCCGCCCCCTGCCTTGCTAGTCGAACGGGATGGGTCCGCCGTAGGGCGTAGAGCCGACCACCTGCCCCCCGCCCACGCGGCCTGCGCCTCCGCCGCGCAGCTCCTTCTTCGGGCGTGCCTTGACCTTGCCGTCGCGCACGTCCTGCGCGTTCACGACCTGACAGACGTTCAGGCGCGTGCCCGTCTCGCCGTCGTTGCGCTCGTACTCCTCCTCTTGCAGATTGATGCCGACTAGACGCCCCACGAAGATGTCGAGGCGGCCAGCGTCCCACGCGGCGAAGGGGTCAAAGCCCGGGTTGGACGCCGCGATTGCCTCCAGACGGCCCTTGAGCATGCCCAGCGCGGTCTCCTTGTAGCTCATGAAGAAGTGGTGGGCGTAGGGGTGGCTCTTGCCCCAATCGTCGGAGTAGTAGTTGGCGTGCTCGCCCTCGGCGATGTCGTAGATGGCCTCCACGTACTCCTTGGCCTCGTTGTCCTTCATCTCGACCAGACGGGCCACGTACTGGCCAGCGGGCAGCGGGGTGAAGCCGCCATCGGTGGACGATTCGATGCTGTTCCAGTTGAATGAGCGCATTGTCTAACCCTTCTTCCTAATGGTCCTTAGCTTGCTTTCAAACAGACGGTCGCGTGGGTCGAAGCAGTGGACGGCCAGTTGTAGGAATGCGCAGCAATACGCGTCCCACGTTCTGTCGAGCGCCACCTGCTCCGCGCAGCCGTCTGCCATGAGCTGGTTGTATCGGGTGTTGCAGGCCGCGAGCATTTCGCCCACGGTCTCGGCGCTAGGCAGCGCCATCGCCGCCCCACCCGATAAACTCGCGTAGCCCCTTGTCGAGCTGCGCCACGTCGTTTGGTATCTCGTCGGTGTCGAACGCGCCGCACGACTTCGCGGGCGGCTTGTTGGACACCACAAAGCGGTGGTCGGTGCCGTTCGTCTCGGCGAGCACGACCACGTTGAACATGCCGACCAGATTCACCTTCTCGTTGAGCAGCTTGCCGACGGTGGCGGGCACGAGGTTTCCAGCCGCGTCCACGTCGGTGTGCATCGTGAGGTACACGATCACCTCGCCGGGCAGGTCGTTCACGAACTCGATGAAGCGGTACACGCGGCCCGCTATCTCCTTATACACCTCGAACTGGTCGCGGTACTTCTCGTCGCCCCAGCTGCCGCGCATGTAGATGTCGGTGATGCAGTAGCCGAAGTCATCGACCACCACGATGGGGTACCGCTCCGAGTACGCCTTGACCACCTCGGCCAGCTGGTTGAAGTCCTTGGTTCGCGCGAACTTCTTGCCGCCGCGGAACGGCAGCATGGTCTTTTCGCACTCGACCAGCCCGTAGGCATCGTTCGGCAGGTTGCGCAGCGCGTAGGTCTTGCCCGCGCCGCTCGCGCCGAGAATAAGGACGGGGATTGCCATTACTTACCTCCTTC
>Ga0326511_10004943_pt1 | contig 10565 bp, 3 predicted proteins | sample 0_2496_0518_D_FD_203701 | JGI IMG/M metagenome (GOLD analysis project Ga0326511, IMG submission 203701) | Bovine rumen microbial communities from UC Davis, California, United States - 0_2496_0518 | ecosystem: Host-associated > Mammals > Digestive system > Stomach > Rumen | place: USA: California... | reverse complement strand
TATATATCGGAAAAGATAAATATTATCATCAAATAATTAATATAATAAATCTAACTATAGATTTGATTAGATTTTTCAAAGTTGAGTTAAACTATCGATTAAATAATGCAATAGCTTCATACGTGACTATATGGCCAGAACATGTTAATTATGATAATGAATCTATTGTAAACGGCAAGCAATTGTTTACAATAGTGTATGGAAATAGCAAAATAATTTATAAACGTAATGGAAGTTCTATAGCAAGAGTTTGTAATTTTATAGAATTACCTAATGAATCTAATTATCGTTTTGGTGAATTGTTTTGTAGTAATTATAAATCTCTAATGACAATAGGCAGAATAAAAGCTCTTGAATATGCGTATTTTTATCATGATGAAATTTTGGAAAATTTAAATTATCCATATCTTGAGATAAAAGATGAAGATGGAAATGAAATCTTGGAGGGAGAAAATAAAAAATTGCCTCCTAATAAATGTATTGTAATCAATTCAGATTATAAATACATGGTTATAATTAAACGTAATGGATGGATAAAAGATAAAAGAAAGTATGAGGGGAGAAAGAGAATATATATTGATTATGGTGATGTTATAGAGGTATATCAAGGGCTAGATTTACGATTTAGAATAGAATATAGAAAAGATAAGAAAAAATATAGTGATACGAAACTGTATAACATGATCAGTAAACAAAGAGGAAAAATTGTAGATATTGATGTCAGTATGTATGAGGTTGGGAAATATTTTCTGCATGATAAACAAGTATATACATGGCTACAAAAGAGATATAGATTAGGAACCATTCCTGAAGGCGCGAGGCAGTTATTAATAAAAGCAATAAAGGAAAAACGCAGGAGAGGTATAAGAGAATGAAGGTAATTAAAGAGTTTAGTGATGAAGAGTGTAAATGGATTGAAAATCACGTTAATCCTGATGATATAAGAAACTATTTTCAAAAGAATAATAAAAAATTTCATAAATTAAAGGCTGGATTTCGTGTTGAAAGTTTATCAGATGATGATGCTATTTTATTGGTAAGTAAGAATTTGGATAAGGGTGAGATAGAACAATATATATATAATGCCTTGTTCGTGCCGGAAATAGATTTGTTTGAAAGAAAATATGAAGATGCAAAGAATAATGGAGCTAGTGATACTGCAGCAATAATTGTTGGGATATCACAAACAAAATTTAAAGACTGTCCAGACATATTCTATAAATTATGTGATAAGGAAATTAATAATGATATTCAGAATCTTATAAGCCAAATTCATCCGTATTTAGCTGGGAGTAATGAATGCGAAAAAGACTATAAAAATAGATTAAACAATAAAATAAAAGAGATAGAGAAAAAACAAAGTGAAATTGAAGAAAAACGAAAAAACATAGATACTCTATCTGAAAAAGTAAAAAGTTTAGAAGCGTATAAGCGTGAGCAAAATATCGTAATAGAAAATGTCAAGGATAAACTTTCAATAGCAGAAAATAAATTAAAAGAGATGCAGGAAGAGCAATCTAAATTTATTGAGAGAAAAAATGAACTTGAAATAAGTGAACAGAAAGAAAAAAGGAAAAAAATTGAAAGATTCGCTGACTTTCCATCAACTCCTTCAGTCAGTTATGAATATGATAGGTTTTCGTTGGTTTGTAGATATATATTTTATGGTGATGATAAAATAACGTATATAAGATTAGCTGACATTAATATTAACGAAAATAATGTCAAGGAATTTAGATCGATTCATAATAATGGAATGTTCGAACAAAGAAAGAAAATATTATCTAATGACCTTCCTGATAAAGAAAAAAACTATTATTTTGTTGTAAATTGGAGGACAGTAGCACATAATCGTAAGCCTGGATTTGATTGGGTTGATGCTGTGGAAACTAAAATAGAACCTATTGAAATAATAATTTTATCTGATTGTTATAATTTAGATGATGTTAAACAACGATTAAAGGATGGGATACAATTAGAAAGATCATCTTTGAAGTGGTTTATTACGTATAATGTCGAAGAGAAAAATGATAAAAGAAATGGAATATTGATTAGGGTAAAGAATTTAGAATTTGCAGATGGAACAGCGAAGTTAAAGAAAGATATACTTCAGTTACCGGTATTTAATTTGAATATAAAAGAAAGTTTTACAGTAGGATGCTACGAAATAAGAAAATTAATTTGTGATAAATTATATTTAGGCATGCCATGTGGCGTAGTAACCATGTTGAATGATAAAGAAATAGTAAAATCCGTTATAATGAATTATCTTACAAAAAAAACATTTACAGATAGAGGATATTCTAAAAAAGATTGGCAAGAAATACAAAAGGTTATAGAAGAAGCATCGAATATGAATATATATACACGTATTGAGCAGTTATGCAATTGTACGGATTATGATGCGCAGTCTATGGTTACTGCTTTTTTTGACTATGCGGAAAACTACATTGATTATAAAGATATTGATAGCAATGTTATAATAAAAATGTTTGAGAATAATTCAAATTTGTGGGGAAATATTATTAAAGACATTAGAGATGAGTGGGTAAAGAGTAGCGAAAATGAATTAAATGAATGGAAACATAAAAAAGAACATATTATACAAGATGCCTTAAAAGAACAAGAAAATCAATTAAATATAAAGAAAGAAGAATATAATAATATTTTAAAGTTGTATAATGAAAAGAATGAACAAATAAACGCTATTGATGCAAAACTGGGTGAAGTGAATAGAATAGAAGAAAAAGTTAGAGAGAAAATGGATTTAATAAAGGAAGATTCATCATCATTTATTCGAGACATGTTTTTGAGTCGTCCTTTTTGGCAGACTTATTTTAAACAGACAAACGTTGATGAATCTAAAAACGATAAAGAGCTTTATCATACCGAAACTATTCAGTATCAAGAGTTAGAAGAAAACGATTGTATAGACGATAAAGAAATTTTTGATGAATTCATGTATAATTTGGAACAGTTTGGTGTATCAGAAGAGTATTCTGGTGCATTAGCTGCAATGCTATATACGTGTTTTGAAAAAAAGGTTTCTATTATTTTAGCTGGCTCAATGGGACCTGAGATTGCCTCTATGTTGGGGATGGCTATTGATGGAAAATTGCCTCCGGTTATAAATATGCCACAGTCATATAATGGTGATATTATAAATAGCTTAAGCAGAAGAACGGAATCAGTTCTTGTCCTAAATAATGTCTTAACATCTGAATGGGTAACGCATATTGATTCATTACTTCGTATTCCTGATAAGTATATTGTATTTACATTACCATTTTATGATGATTTACAAATCATTCCTAAGGGAGTTCTGTTTTATTGTCTGCCAGTTATCACGGATGTGTTACTTGATAATGAATGTAAAAGATGCCTCTCCCAATCTATAAAATCGAAAAATTTTGATAAGACTCTTCTAAAAACTATTCGCCCATATAGAATGGCAAAAATAATGAACTTGATGAATGCATCTACAAGAGAACAAAAGCGTTATGCAAATATATTAAATTGCTCACATATAATTCGATTCTCGTGGGGGGATTTGATTGATGATATTGATTTAGATTCAAAAGTATGTAAAAAGGCTGATTTCATTATTATGGCATTGCCGTATTGCTATATGAAGGATCGTGCACATATCCTGCTGGAAAAAGAATTAGATAGAGAAAATTCTGAGTTTGAGAAAGAAGAACTTAAAAAAATATTTTGGACAATAGGAGTTAGCGCTGATGAGTGATATATTCCAAGATAAAAGAAATGAACTGGTACATTCTATTAGTAATGGTTTAGGAATATATCGTGGAGATGATGAATTACGTGATGACTACTTATTTCGTTTAATTTATTCAACTATTGGACGGATGGCGTATTGTACATTGTTTGATCGCCTAGATGGAAAAGAAGAAATATCTCTTAAGTATTTTTCTCATCGTATAGGAGAATATATAAAATCGTATAATTTATTATTTCCGGATGTTCATTTAAAATATATGCAATCGATGGAAATTGAAAATACAATTAGAGAATTATATGAAGAAAATGGATTACTATATCATCGATCATTGTATGTAAGACCATCGCATTTGAATACGTGTACATTCGGTAATATATCTTTTTGTAGAGGTGTATCTCCTACGAAAAAGATTATGATTAGTGGTTTAGGTATGTATAAATATGAAGATAGTATCCAAGGTGGAGGGATTAAAGATATATGTAATTTCTTCCAAGTAGATGAACCCATAACTAATCCTTTTTGGATTCATATTTTAGAAGGACTCTCTTTTCATAGTGAATCTGATGTATTATCTGGTGATGTTGAGTTTTTGAATATCGATAATCTTAATAATGGATACTGGGGTTCAAAAATAGTAGGTGATGAAACAATTTGTCGTACATTAGATAAAAATATTTATTGTATATGCAGACGCAGTACGAATGGCTGGGATATTGCTGAACTACCAATAAATGTATATGATCCATATTTGTTGATAAATATGTTCTTAAATAATATTGGGAAATTGCCGTTGTCTAGATTTAAGGTGTTAGGTAGTATGGTTGAGTTGCATATAGGATTTCTGTATCCACAGCGGCTGCGTTCATTTATTAAATTATATAGCTGGCCATTAGGTGATGTGAAAAGTTCGACGTTTAATCGAGTGATACAAGCCGATATTTTTGGGATAATAAAATCTATTGGTGAATATTTAGGTTATGATTATGTACAGGAGTGAGTACTTTGACTGAAGGAGCATATGGATTTCAAAAACGCTTACGTGAAGATCTTGAGAAATATATACTTACACAGTATTTTGGCAAAACACCAATATTATGGAATGCAGTTTCAAAACAGATTGATAAAGAAGGTTTATTATATCGCAAACCTTATATAGAATCGTCGCCTGCATATAAAACAATAAATCATGGCTTAAAAAGTGCTAATATTCCTCAGTGGATGAAAACGTTATTTCAAAAACTGGCTAAAAAGAATATGGGCGTGTACGATTCACCATTTATACATCAAATTCAAGCATTAGAAGAATTTGTTAGTGGAAAAGATCTTTTTATAGCAACAGGGACGGGGTCTGGTAAAACTGAATGCTTTATGTGGCCACTTATAGCTAAAATGGCAAATGAATCATATAACAGTAATTCTTCGTGGAGCACTCGAGGCGTACGCGCAATTATTATGTATCCTATGAATGCATTAGTAGCTGATCAAGTAAGTAGATTGCGAAGAATGATTGGTGATTCTAGTGGAGAGTTTGCTCATATATTTAGAGAGACATGTGGAGAGAAAAATCGACGTCCTCAGTTTGGTATGTACACAGGGAGAACACCATATCCGGGATTGGCTCCTGATCTGAGGCAAGATAGAGCACTTAATCAGAGTTTATCTAAACTTTTGCCTGATATTATGGATAAAGAGCTTAGGAATAAACTATTAAAGGAAGGAAAAATTCCTTCAAAGGAGAATTTGGGCGAATTTTTAGAATCATTGCGAGGAGAGCGACATATTCCGAATCCGGAGGATGCCGAGCTTATCACGCGATATGAGATGCACAATTTTCCGCCAGATATTCTAATAACAAATTATTCTATGCTGGAGTATATGTTAATCAGGCCTGTAGAAGCTAACATATGGAATGAAACAAGGAATTGGCTTAAACAAAATCCAACACAAAACCTATTATTTATCATTGATGAAGCACATATGTATCGTGGCTCGTCAGGTGGTGAGGTTGCATTACTGATACGACGTTTAATGCATAAATTAAATATTGGGCGTGAACGTGTACAATTTATTCTTACCACAGCAAGTATGCCATCTGGTAGCGAGAAGGATAGACGATATGTTGAGAACTTTGCGGCTAATTTGACTTCTGCCGAAGATTTTTCATCTTTTGTATATATTACTGGTGAAAGAGAAATATTACCATCTAAAGATTTGATTAGAATTCCGAATGATGCATTTGAAAAAGTGGATATAAATACTTTAGAAGACGGTGATGAATCAATTCTTAAAACGTTAAATATATTTTGGGGATTCTTAGGAGGTAATATTAAAACATGGAATACATTAGATGCTGCTGGAAATTGGATATATGAAAATGTATTACGTTATGAACCTTTTTATAAATTAGCAAAATACTGTCGTGGTGATGTGGTATCGTTAGATGAATTGGCAGAGAAAATATTCCCTGAATTGACACGTGATATAGCTCTTCGTAATGTTTCTATTTTACTTGCTATTATTCCATTTGGAAAAAATATTAATGGAAGTGTTGTTTTTCCTGCTAGAATGCATATGTTGTTTAAGGGGATAAATGGAATATATGCTTGTACAAATCCTTCGTGTCCACATCATCATGAGTATAATGGCCTAACATTAGGAGAGATTTTTCTTGATGATCGTTATTATACTTGTCCACATTGTGGGAGTGTTGTATATGAGGTGTATAATGATCGACGTTGTGGTGCTTTGTATTATCATGGATACATCTTATCTGATGATATGGACTTGAGTAAGCCTGTATATCTTTGGAGACAACCAGGACAATTGCTCAATCATAATATAAAAGAAATCCTTTTATATATTCCACCTGATAACTGGAGTAATAAATGGAACAATAAAGGGAGAAATAAGATTCAAGCGTGCTATATTGATACAAAAAGTGGTTTTCTAAATTTAGTGGACGATTCTTGGCATGGACGACCAGGTATTCAAAAATTATATTTTAGTAAATTTACTGCGAAGGGGAGACCTGATGTATTTACGTTTTATGAATGTCCAAAATGTAATCACAAACTATCGAAAATGCAATTGACATCTTTTAGTACACGTGGAAACCAATCCTTCTTTAATTTAATAAAGACACAGTTTTCACTTCAACCACCAGTTCGAGGGAAAGAAGACTGTAATAAATATCCCAATAATGGACGGAAAGTTTTGTTGTTTTCTGATAGTCGACAACGTGCTGCGAAGCTGGCTAGAGACATGACTGAGGCTTCGGATATTTCTGCAATAAGACAATTGTTTATAATGGCAATTGCTCATATGTCTAAAATTTCCAGTTTGAGTTCGGATTCTAAAGAATTATCTTTAGATGATATATATGGTTATTTCTGTCATTATGCTGCAAAAAAGAATGTTGCTTTATTTTCAGGTGAAGATTATGAAAAATTTCGTAGGAGTTGCCAACAATCATTTAATGGAAGCGGACGTAAAAGACGACACGGAAGTAATAAGTCAGACGTGACATCTATGTCTATTAAAGATGCACCTAGAGCATTTAAAGAATATTTGCTTCGAGTTTTTTGTGGCTTTTATAATACTTTGTATGATTCTGCTATGTGCTGGTTTGAACCAGAAGAAGATGCATGGGGGGATGTTGAAGAAATATTAGAAAAACATGGGATTAAGCCAGATGATGATGATCTATTTCGCGAACTATTTAATGCCTGGGTAATGACAAGTTGTTTTGATGCGATGGCATTGGGGAATGACATAGATGACTTGATTAGAAATAAGGTACGAAAATCATATGATGACTGGGGGCTACCTAAAGATTGGAAATTTACAAATAACGTTATAAAGATAATGGGGTGGAAAAAAGATGATAAGATAATGGAGGGTTATCAAGAAGCTTTTAGCCATTTTTTAGCGCAAGAAAATGGAAAATTATATTTAAACACATCGAAAATTGTACCAGTATATGATAAATCGCATAATTGGTATCGTTGTGAAAAATGCTCAGAAGTTATGCCGTATCCTTTACGTGATCATTGCCCACATTGTGGATCTGAGTCAATTATGAAGATGAAAGAAAAAGATTATGAGGCAATGAGCTTCTGGCGTGATCCACTTTTACGTGTGTTAGAACAACCAGATGTGAAAGTGGAGGTAATTGATACAGAAGAGCATACAGCGCAGTTATCTCATAAAGATCAAAGAGATAATTTATGGTCGCAGACTGAAAAGTATGAAATGCGTTTTCAGGATATGGTATCTGAAGGAGAATTACCTGTAGATGTACTTAGTAGTACGACAACAATGGAAGTAGGAATTGATATTGGTTCATTAGTAGGCGTCGGCTTACGAAATATTCCTCCAATGAGAGAAAATTATCAGCAACGTGCTGGTCGAGCGGGACGTCGTGGAGCCAGTCTATCAACTATTGTAACATTTTGTGAGGATGGTCCGCATGATATGTTATATTTTAAGAATCCTGAGCCTATGTTTCGCGGTGAACCTAGAAGACCATGGATTGATATTTACAGTCCAAAGCTTGTTTCTCGCCATCTCTCTATGATTATATTACAAGATTTCTTGTTAAAAAATCAAACTTCCTTGACAGATATTCCTGCGTATGCTTTTTTTCAGAGTCTATATAAAACGTTTGATGATTTTGTTGATAAATACAATATTTCCTATAATGATATCTTGATACCTAAAAACGCTCCTATTAAAATAGAACATTTTAAAAATGAACTAAAAGACAAGATAAAGTTATTGGGAGAAAAAATTCGCCTTCATCCGAAGCAATATGGTGAAAGTGATGACGACGCGTCAGGTAATCACGTTCTAACTCTATTAGATGTTCTGTATGAAGATGGGATAATTCCAACCTATTCTTTCCCTAAAAATGTGGTTAGCATGTATATGTTTGATGAAAAAAAGAAAATTCAAGGGAAGGTAGAACGAGGATTGGATGTTGCAATTTCTGAATATGCTCCTGGAAGGTCAATAGTTGTTAATAAGTTGACATATCAAATTGCTGGGCTTTACTCTCCAGCAGGGAGTTATGACAAGAATATTGCATGGCATCCAGCGAGACAATATGTAGAAGATCCAAATTATATAAAAACACTTTACCAGTGTGGAAAATGTTCTTGGATTGGATTGAAAGCACATAAAAAGTGTCCATTCTGTGGAAGTCCAGAGATTGATCAGGTGGAAATGTTGAAGCCGTGGGGATTTGCACCAAGAAATGGAACGTCTATAGAGAATGTTCAACTAGAAGAAGAATATTCTTCAGCATTGCCACCAGAGTATTCCACACTTCCTAATTCGGATGCCATGGAATTAGTTTCTGGATGTGAAAATATTCGTCAAGCTACGAGAGACAATCAGCGTATTATTATGATAAATCGTGGGCCATCAAATAAGGGCTTTGTTGTATGTAAGGATTGTGGTGCAGCAATGCCAGGAGATGATTCTATTGTATTACATGATTTGAATCGTCCATATAAATCACCAATGGTATCGAAGTCAAGTTGTGGTCATCGTGAAACAGTGCATGTTTGTCTCGGTTATGATTTTATTACAGATATGCTTGTAATGGAAATACCATTAAATGATTCTCGTATTGATACGGATATTCAGGAAAGTCTATGGCTTCCAAGAGCAGCGCAGTCATTTGCTGAAGCGTTCCGAATAACGGCTAGTAATGCATTAGATATTGAGTATACCGAGTTGGTCAGTGGATATCGTTTGCGACGAAATGAATTGGGTGTATTTGTTGATATCTATTTGTATGATAGTCTATCAAGTGGTGCCGGATATGCAGTGAGTTTATCTGAGGATTTACCGGAATTACTTTGGAAGATGAATATTCTTTTAACAGGATGTAATTGTGATAGCGCATGCCACAATTGCCTTAAGCACTATAGAAATCAGTTTATACATGGTTTTCTTGATCGTTGGGCTGCTATGGATTTACTAGAGTGGGGGGTAAAAGGAAAGGTAAATGAAAGTATTGGTTATGATGAACAAAAAAGGCTTATTGGAAAATTAGGGAATATCTTACATAATGAAGGGATTGTCGTAAATAAAGATGATTGTAAAGAAAGTATATATTTAGAAAAAAAAGGAAAAAAATATAGTCTGATTATTCATCCTGGGATGTGTAAGGAGAAAGAGGAACCTGGAAAAATCTATTTAAGTGATGTAAAAATTAAGTATGCTAAACCATATGCATTACAGCAAATTGAATCAAAGTTTCATTAATTGACAGCGATACAATGTTAGTAATGCATTGTAATGATTTGTAATGATGATGACGGGCAAAGAGGCCGGACAGCAGTCCGGTCATCTTTACCACGATAGGAGGATTAGTCAGGCTATTTTTTTTCCTCCGAACAGACCTTTATCATATGCCTGTTTGAGTTTTATTGTGTTTTCCCGCAGGAATGTAGCCAGGTCGTTGGCTTCTTCCTTGGTGATGCCAATTGTTTCCCCTTCTTCGCCACATTTTGCAATAATGAAGTTATCACAGATGAGGGTGAAGGCATCTGGCTCTAAGTCACCTAAAATAAGGGTGGGGCATATAGGACCATCCTTAAAGAAAAATTCATCGTCGAACCATACATCATACTCGGTGCCCTTGTATTCAAAGCATCGGCAGTCTACAAGTCTACAGTTAATGATTTTGTAGGCATCGTGTAAAAAGTTGTCTTTTGAGACATAGCGTATACCTGATGTACTGATGGCAACATTTTCACCTTTGATAAGTTCAACGGCATAAACCATCATCTTGTTGTTGTTTTCCCCAGTCATT
>Ga0326511_10004942_pt1 | contig 10567 bp, 11 predicted proteins | sample 0_2496_0518_D_FD_203701 | JGI IMG/M metagenome (GOLD analysis project Ga0326511, IMG submission 203701) | Bovine rumen microbial communities from UC Davis, California, United States - 0_2496_0518 | ecosystem: Host-associated > Mammals > Digestive system > Stomach > Rumen | place: USA... | reverse complement strand
GCAGAGGATCTCGCCGTTAGCCGGATTGATGGCCACGATAGCCCCTGTCTTACCCTGAAGCAGGCGCTCGCCCAACTGTTGGAGCATAGGGCGGATAGTAAGGGAACCGTCGGTAGGCAATTGCTGGCCAAAAGCCATAAGGCGCCAGCCTGCGATGAGCATCAGCAGGGCTGTGATTCTTAACAAGAACTGCTGCATGGCCCTACCTTATTGCACCAATGATATCGTACACCGACTGACACCCATGGGCTTCGAGCCAGTCATTGATGCCGTCGCGCACCTTTATACTTACAGTAGGATCGAGAAAGTTGGCCGTACCAATCTCGATGGCAGTCGCACCGGCCATCAGAAACTCTATGGCGTCCTTCGCCGTAGAGATGCCGCCCAGCCCAACGACAGGAATCTTTACGGCACGGGCTACCTGCCATACCATGCGTAGAGCCACAGGCTTTACCGCCGGTCCGCTAAGGCCACCAGTGCCAATACTGAGCAGCGGGCGTCGGCGCTCGATGTCGATAGCCATACCCATAAGTGTATTGATAAGCGACACGCTGTCGGCCCCCTCAGCCTCTACGGCCCGAGCTATCTCGGCAATGTCGGTCACGTTGGGCGAAAGCTTCACGATAAGTGTCTTGTGATAGCGCTCGCGCACAGCCTTCACCACACTGGCAGCCCCACTACAGCTGACACCAAAGGCCATACCTCCGTCTTTCACGTTGGGACAGGAAATATTGAGTTCGATGGCCGGAATGCACTCCAGGCTGTCAATGCGTGCAGCGCACTCAGCATAGTCCTCTGGTGACGACCCGCTCACATTAACAATTATATTGGTATCAATATCCTTGATTTGCGGATAGATATCCGTGCAAAAATAGTCAACACCCTTGTTCTGCAGTCCAACACAGTTGAGCATACCCGAAGCCGTCTCAGCCATTCGAGGATAGTCGTTGCCTTCACGAGCTCTGAGTGTGGTACCCTTTACAATGATACCGCCAATGCCGTCAAGCGGCATCAAGTCGGCAAACTCCAAGCCATAGCCAAACGTGCCTGAGGCCGTCATCACAGGATTCTTCAGCGTGAGATCCTTTATCTTTACACTTAAACTTGCCATAACAATTTCTGAATATTAAACACTGGTCCATCCTTACACACACACACATTGCCCTCCGTAGTCTTCTCCACGCAGCACAGACAGGCTCCTAATCCGCATGCCATCAGATTCTCAAGTGACACCTCGCAGTCGCAACCAACCTGACGGGCATAAGCGGCCACCGCTTTCATCATCGGAGTCGGGCCACAGGTGGCGATGCGCGTAAACTGTTCTTGCTTGAGGAGCGAATGGTTTGTGACAAAGCCTTTCTCACCCTCCGAACCATCCTCGGTAGTGATGAACACACGCCCGTAGCGTTTAAAATAATCGAGCATCAGGAGGTCGGCTTTCGTCCTTGCCCCAAGCAGGAAGGTGGGTTCTACGCCCAGGCGCTGCATCTCGGCCCCCAGATAAAGCAATGGAGCAACGCCTACACCTCCCCCCACGAGCAACAGCCGCTCTGTTACTGACTGAGGCAAAGAGAACCCATGACCCAACGGGAAAAGAACATTTACCTTATCGCCGGCCCTGAGACAGGCCAACCGGCGGGTCCCCTCGCCGACGGCTGCCACAAGAAGCCACAGCTCGTTGGCCGCTACATCTACAAAGTTAATAGAGATGGGACGGCGGAGGAAAGTGGATGGAGAACCTTCTACACGAACTTCAACAAACTGGCCGGGCAGCATCGGAGGGAGTAATTTTTCGTCAGTGAGCTTGATAAGCACGTAGCGCTGATGAACCTGCTGCACCGACGTGACCTTAAGGTCGAGCAAATATTTCTTCATATTCAAAGTGCCTTTATAACAATACGGCTACAAAGGTACGATTTTTATTTGAAACAACAAAATTTTTGGCCCGCTGCTGTCAGAATCTTATTTCTTTTGGGGTACGAAGGTCTCCCAAGTCTGATCGTCATAAAATACACGGATCTCGATAACACGACGCTGCGGCTTGTCAACTTGCTTTACCTCAGTTCGAAGCTTTTCTGATAGTGTATTCCTTACACCTCCCAAATTTAGTGACGGCGGATTGTCACTTTGTGGCGACCGGAAACCATTCTGAGGGCTGTCTGGATAGGGTTCGAACTCAAATGCCATACGCTGTACCTGTCCGAGATGCTCTGGAGTAGAAGTCTCAGACGAAGCAGAGGCATTCGAGGTACTATCAGGCTGGACAGCGGATATATACATCTCCCCCTGGCCAAACATCAGCCAATCTGTACTAATGTTGGGTATTTTCTTTTTTATGGCATCCACGATGTTTAGGGTAGGGTTAGTCCTGCCGTTATAGATGCTACTTAATGTGGCAGGCGACAAGCCTATCGTCTGTGCGAACACCTGCTGAGTCATGTGCTGCGACTCCATGATTTTTCTAATACGATCTTTCATATACTAATGAATACCTTTAGAAGGGTCGAAAAAGGCCCTTTCCCATTGTGTTTACAAAGGTAAAGCAATTATTTGGATTATACAACAAATTAAAAGAGAATTTAAGATTTAATAATTTAAGTTTGCACTTTTGAATTTGTAAACTCAAAGGGCGTTATTGCCATAATCCATGTTTGAAATTACAAATCTGAAATTTAGAGATTAAAACCTTACAAACTGTTTATTTAGGGCAATAACACTAATAAATTGGGTATAAATGAGATATTTAGATAAAATTATTTAATTAATATCGTTTATACAGCACTGAAGAGTTCTAATCTCTTAAAAGTTTAAACTAAATTCTCCAAAAATTAAATAATATTCTGATTTTTAATAGATTAAAGTACTTATACATAATATGCATATTATTAGATATGCAAAAGTAAAACGAAACATTTTAATATTAAAACCGAAATATATAAATCACTAAACGGTGTTTTGATTGCTAAATTTTAGCCTTCTAATTGTTTGCATTCGGAAAATCGCCACGCGATTCATGAATCTAAATTCATACTACTAAACCTTAAAAAACGTGAAGACCAAATCCAGGGTCTGCCTAGAAGTCCGATTTTTCCATTTTTGCGATATCCTGAACGACAGGCCGATCAACTGAAAATACGCGAGTTTTAAGAGGGTAAAAATCTCCCGAAACCTTAGGTTTTATGGGCATTTCGGCCCTAAAAAAGGCATCCCGAAAGATGCCTTTTCAGAGAATTCTAAGAACGGAGTAAACCCGTTTTTCAGTGCAGAATGTCAAAAATCAATTCTTTCATCAAGTCTTCAGCAGGGGTATTAGGGTTATCCAAGCCTTTACTTTTAGCATCCATCTCTCTCATTTTGCCAATAATCTGCATCACTTTCCTGGCTGAATAGTTTTTCATGCCAATCATATAACTTTTCGCAGCCCATGGACTTTTTAACTCTAACCATTGGGCTACACTCTCCTGGCTCTTGTTATTTGGTGCATAGAAAGCAATCATCAGATTCTGGAAGTAATTAAAGAGCAACGGGAGAAATGAGTAGATGCTTCCAGCCTTAGGATTATCGTTAAAATATTTGATTATCTGATTAGCCTTGAAGACATTCTTGTTGACGATGGCATCACGCAGTTCGAAACCATTAAAATCCTTGCTCACCCCTATCTGGTCTTCCACCACCTGAGGGGTCACCCGCTTGTCAGCATCAGGCAGCGCCAGCACCAGTTTGTCGAGTTCTCCTGTCAGACGGCTCAGATCGGCTCCTATGCTCTCTGCGATAATCTGTGTCGACTTTGGGTCGATGCTCACTTGTCGTTTCTTCAGGTAGTTCACAATGAAGACGGGCAAGTCGCGCTCAGAAAGTTTCTTGCTCTCAAAGAGTACGCCAGCCTGTTGAATGGCCTTCACGTACTCGCGCTTGCGACCATCGATGGTTCCGTTTTTGTGGCACATCACCAAGATCGTGGAAGGCATCGGCTGCCTAAAATATTTCTCCAGAGCCTCTGTATTCTTGATGTTCTGCGCCTCCTTGACAATGATCACCTGATGTTCGGACATCATAGGATATCGGCGCGCCGCATCGGCAATCTGCGAGGCAGTGACATCGGAGCCGAAGAGTACAGTCTGGTTGAAGTCACGCTCCTCTGGCTGAAGCACATTGTCGGCGATAAAGTTACTGATAATGTCGATATAATAAGGCTCGCCCCCCATCAGATAATAGACGGGACGGTACTTTCGGGCCTTCAAGTCACTCATTATTGAGTCGAAACTCACATTTTTTGCGTCTGCCATGCGGTCATTCCAATATTATTTAGTAATTTTGCATGCAAAGTTACAAAAATGTATCGATTAAACCTACCACAATACGCCATAAAAATCGGAGAAAAGGATGGCCGGCGCACAATTTTCGATGTTTTGCGCCGCAAATTTGTTGCGTTGACCCCTGAAGAGTGGGTTCGCCAGCACTTTATTCACTACCTTATCGAGCATAAGGGTTATCCCAAAGGGCTGTTAAGCAACGAAGTGGAACTACAGTTAGGCGAGAAGCGGCTGCGCTGCGACTCTATATTATATAATAAGGTGGCGCAGCCCCAGATGATTATCGAGTACAAGGCGCCCACCATAAAACTACAGCAGAGCGTGTTCAATCAGATTTCCACTTATAACTTGCTGCTTCGTGTCGATTATCTCATAGTGAGCAACGGCATGCAGCACTATTGCTGCAAGATGGACTATGCACAGCATAGCTACCACTTTCTTACCGCTGTGCCTGAATACGAAAAATTATGACCTGATGCTCCGAGAGCAACAGGCCATAATTCTCTACATAAAATATGCCCGGAAATCCTACTCCATATCGTTGGCGTCGGTAGCCTTCTTCGAAGAGGCCGTTTTACGGATAGCGCGCTTACGTGTAGTAGTGGTCTTTTTCTTCTCCTCCACGCCTGTGGTCTTGTCGATCTTTACGCCGGCCAGTTCCGGGTCAATCATGATGCGTCCACAATATTCACACACAATCACCTTCTTGTGCATCTTGATGTCGAGCTGGCGCTGGGGCGGTATTTTGTTGAAACAACCGCCACAGGCATCACGCTGCACATACACAATGCCCAGACCGTTTCGGGCATTCTTGCGGATACGCTTGAAGGAAGTCAGCAGGCGGGGCTCTATCCTGGCCTCCAAGTCCTTCACCTTCTCCTTCAGTTTGTCCTCCTCGGCACGCGTCTCCTCCATAATCTCTTCCAATTCGGCCTTTTTAGCCTCCAGGTCGCTCTCTCGCTCGTGAATCTGCTCCCTGCAGGCTTCCAGATCCTGCTGTTTGTCGGCAATACGGGTATTTGCCTCTCGGATCTTCTTGTTGCAGAGTTCTATCTCAAGCGACTGAAACTCAATTTCCTTCGACAAGGTGTCGTACTCACGGTTATTCTTTACCTCGTCGAGCTGGGCCTTATAGCGAGCCACGCTCTGCTCGGCATTGGCTATCTCGCCTTTCTTCTGGACCACGGCGCGCTGAAATTCGTCGATGTCGCCCTGGATTTTCTCCACGCGGGTTGTCAGACCTGCGATCTCATCTTCCAGGTCCTGTACCTCCAAAGGCAGTTCGCCTCTCAAGGCGCGCTTCTCGTCGATAGAGGAGAGCGCCGTCTGCAGCAGATAGAGTGTCTTCAGTTTCTCTTCTACTGACAAGTCTGTTGGGTCTTTCTTTGCCATAATATATATATGATTAATGATAAAAATACTTGGAATGCTTCACCGTAGCGTCACAGATAAATTATCGGGTTGGTGCATGTCTCTGCTATTACCGTCCTCACCGACGGGCAACTGCCAGCGATAATCTCCCTGAAAATCTCACTGGTGTACTGCTCGCTCTGATAGTGGCCAATGACACAGATTTGTATCTGCTGCTCATAGCCAAAATACTGATGATAGTGCATCTCGCCAGTAATGAAGGCATCAGCCCCCGCTCTTACGCCCTCGTCGAGCAGGAAGTCGCCGGCACCGCCACAGAGGGCAACCTTCCGTACCGGCCTGCGGAGCAGTTCGTTACACATGGCACACGACACACCGAATACCAGCTTTACCTTCTGCACGAAATCGGCTGCGTCCATCGGATCCTCCAAGAGGCCCGTCACACCGCTGCCAGCCTCAACAGAGTCCACCGCCTTAGGTGCCAGAAACGCCACCTTCTGCAAACCGAGTTTCTCGGCCATTTTGAAGTTCACGCCGCCCAAGGCATTATCCAAATTGGTATGCATCGATATGACACAAACATGCTGCTCCACAGCTTTCATCACCGTACGCTGCACGTCGGTCTGGTCACTGATGGTCTTCAGTCCCTTGAACAACAGAGGATGATGGCTCACAATCAGATTGCAGCCCTTGCGAAGCGCCTCATCGACGATTTTCTCGTTGACATCTAAACACAATAATGCCCCTGAAACCTCCGTCTCTGTCAATCCGACTTGCAGGCCAGCATTATCCCAGCTCTCCTGTAAGGGCAGAGGCGCGAACTGTTCAAGGGCGCTCAAAACTTCCTTAATTTTCACGCGAATGCATATTTTAGGTTGCAAAGGTACGAAGAAAAAGTGGAAAAGACAGGCCGAAGTCCTTTTTCTTAAGCCTTTTTAACCTTTCTGTCGCAGTTTTCCGTAGGAATCGAAGAGCTGACGGTCGGCCAACCACAGCGAGACAGCCAACGATAACACCGACGCAGCCACGGCCCCCACCACCAGCAGGAGGGTCACAACGAAAGCATTAATGGGAGCGGCGCCACCCAACAGGATACCGCACAGCAACAGCGGCATGCTATAGAATGCCATCGCCTGAAGGTTGGCTATAGTATTCACTGCAAGTGCCAGAAAGGCTTGTCTGACAAAGGGTCTCACAGCCTCAAGATGCTTGTAGCCATTGCCTCTCAGAAATTCGTACTGCTGCTCATCGGTGCGCAAGGCCTGGCAGTAGGCATGAATGCCTTTCACCGCCATCGTCATCGCGTGGCCTAACAGCAGTGCCGTCAGAGGTACAAACCAATGGGGATTCATAGCCCGCGCTAAAGGCAGCACGGCGTAGAGCAGATACAGCCCCACCAGCAGCGTACCTGCAAAGAGCCCTGCCGCCAGTGGCAGACAAAGGCGCCGCGGCTGCAGGCCGGTCTTCCACGAAGCCACAATCGCGCTATATAGCGATGCGGCCAACAGCCAGGCTACACTCACCCACCATCGGTCGAGGCGATAAAGCACCCACACCATCAGACAGGCCGCTAACAGTTGCACGGACATCCGCACGACAGCCACTCCAAAGCGGCTTAACATCTTGCGCTCAAAGACATATAACATGCCGATGGGGAAACCCAGCAGCAGCAATCCCAAAATCACATGTACAATCATTGTCGTCGTCATAACTCGCTATATTCTCTCCATGATAATCACTGCAACCTGGCCACCTGGTCGGCCTGGTCGATCACCTCCTGCCGACGGCTGGCCACCAGCACTGTCTTGCCCGCTCTGGCTTCACCACGCAACAGTTCGAGTAGCCTGGCAGTGAGTTCCGGCGACAGCATAGCGCACGGCTCGTCGGCTATTACTATCCGTTTGCCGCTGCCCGCCTTGAGAGTTTGTTCTGCCAAACGGAATATCTCCTCCGGCCCAAGTACCGCCGCCGGCTCTAAGGTCGTCACCCGGGGAGCGGTCATATTCCAGACGCCATACTCGTCGGCCACCGCCCGCCCGGCCTCCACCGGCTCCAACTGCCTGCGCAGCAACTGCATCTGCTGGGGAAGATAGACCATCTGCGTGCGGAAAGCCCGCGAAGAGCGCTGCGTAAGGAGCTCGCCGTCAACACTCACAAAGCCCTCCTCTACAGGCAGGAAACCCATCAGCGTGCGCAGCAGAACGGTCTTGCCAGAGCCCTCAGGCCCGGTGACGCACGTCAGCTCGCCGTCCCTCGCTATCAGTGACAAGCGACGCGCCAGCACACGCCCGCCAACGGCTATCGTAGCATCTTTAAACTCTAACATCTCAATTTTTTCAGCAAAGTTAGCAATTTTTCCCGATTCCAGCACCTTTATTCTCAATTATTTCGTACCTTTGCGCCAAAAAAGAGATGATTGGCAAGCAAACAGCCCCAAAATCCTGGAGATTACCCGCCGAATGGGAACCACAGGAAGCCGTCCAGCTTACATGGCCGCATCCGGCCACTGACTGGGCACCTATGCTCAGCGACATCACAGCTGTCTATCGGCAAATGGCAAGTGAAATTGCCCGCCGCGAGCGACTTATCATAGTGGCCCCGGAAGGCACTGCCCCTGATGTGGACGGGGCAGAGCTGCTCACCTGCCCCACTAACGACACCTGGGCGCGCGACCACGCATTCCTCTCGCTATTGGACGATGACGGCCACCGGAGGCTTCTCGACTACTGCTTCAACGGATGGGGCGGGAAGTTTGAGGCCACACTCGACAATGCCATCAACCGTCACCTTTACGACAGCCGGCTGATAACGGGCGACTACAGCGACAACCTCGACTTTGTGCTCGAAGGCGGGTCGGTAGAGAGCGACGGGAAAGGCACTGTCTTCACTACATCGGCATGCCTCCTGGCTCCCCACCGCAATGAACCCTTCTCACGCTCCGACATCGAACTGCGTCTGATAGACGACTTCTCGGCCAAGCGCGTGCTATGGATAGACCACGGCCTGCTGACGGGCGACGATACCGACGGACACATCGACACGATGGTCAGAGTATGCCCCAATGACACCTTATTATATATAGGATGCGACGACACTACCGACGAGCATTATGAGGAACTCCAACTCATGGAAGCCCAGCTGCGCAACTTCCGCACGCTCAGCGGACAGCCATACCGCCTGCGCAAGTTGCCGATGCCCCACCCCATCTATGACGCCGACGGTGCCCGGCTTCCGGCCACCTACGCCAATTTCCTCATCATCAACGGTGCCGTGCTCTGCCCTACCTATGCACAGCCCGACTGCGACACCGAAGCCCTCAGCATCATCGCACAGGCCTTCCCCGACAGAGAGATTATTGGCATCGACTGCCGGCCTGTCATCTACCAGCACGGCTCGCTACACTGCTGCACCATGCAATATCCCAAAACAATAAAGCATAACGACTAATATGAAAGAACTTAAGATAGGATTCCTACAGCAGCACAACACTGCCGATACAAACAACAACATCCTCCGCCTGGCCGAAGGCATCGAGAACTTAGCGCGGCGCGGCGCACAGCTCATCGTGCTACAGGAACTGCACAACTCCCTCTATTTCTGCCAGACCGAGGATGTCGGACTCTTCGACCTGGCCGAACCGGTGCCAGGGCCTTCCACGCAGTTCTTCGGCGAGGTAGCCCGCAGGTGTGGCGTCGTCATCGTCACCTCGCTCTTCGAGAAGCGCGCACCGGGGCTCTACCACAACACCGCCGTCGTCATAGAGCGCGACGGCTCCATAGCAGGCACGTACCGCAAGATGCACATCCCCGACGACCCGGCCTACTATGAGAAGTTCTATTTCACCCCAGGCGACCTGGGATTCCACCCCATCGACACCTCCGTGGGACGCCTCGGCGTGATGGTCTGCTGGGACCAGTGGTATCCCGAGGCAGCACGTCTCATGGCGCTCCAAGGGGCACAACTGCTTATCTACCCCACCGCCATCGGCTACGCTGCCAGCGACACACCGCAGGAGCAGCAGCGGCAGCGCATAGCCTGGCAGACAGTGCAGCGTGGGCATGCCGTGGCCAACGGTCTGCCCGTAGTCACCGTCAACCGCGTGGGCTTCGAGCCTGACCCCAGCCAGCAGACGGACGGCATACTGTTCTGGGGCACCTCCTTCGTGGCAGGCCCGCAGGGCGAACTCTACTACGAGGCTTCTGCCGACGACGAGGAGAGCATCATCGTGGCTATCGACCTCGACCACTCTGAGCAGGTGCGGCGGTGGTGGCCATTCCTGCGCGACCGCCGTATCGACGCCTACGACGGCATCACAAGAAGATTTATTGACTAATACACATTATGGACATGAAGAAAATATATTTACTGGCTCTGATAGCCACAACCCTGGTCTCCGCGCCGTCAGCGGCACAGGAGACATCTGACGAGACAACTGACGAGAAAGAACTCACTGCCTACGTCGAAGCCGGACTCGTAAGTCACTATATGTGGCGAGGCATCAACATGGCCGGTGTCAGCCTGCAGCCCGAAGCCGGCATCGCCTGGCGCGGACTGTCGCTCACCCTCGAGGGCAGCACGGGATTCGAAAAGAGTGACCTCAAGGAGATCGATATCAACCTGCAGTACGAGCGATGGGGATTCAACATCGGTGTGACAGACTACTGGACCAGCGGCACCGACCCCGATGACCGGTACTTCTACTACCACAAAGACAAGGGCCCCCACCAGTTTGAGGCCAACTTGGGATACACCTGCAAGTGGGGCTCGCTTCAGGCCTACACCATCTTCTGGGGTATCGACAATAAAATCAACGGCAACCGTGCCTACTCCACCTTCATCGAACTGTCAGTGCCCTTCCGCCTGGTAGGACTCGACTGCGACGC
>Ga0326511_10004941_pt1 | contig 10567 bp, 7 predicted proteins | sample 0_2496_0518_D_FD_203701 | JGI IMG/M metagenome (GOLD analysis project Ga0326511, IMG submission 203701) | Bovine rumen microbial communities from UC Davis, California, United States - 0_2496_0518 | ecosystem: Host-associated > Mammals > Digestive system > Stomach > Rumen | place: USA: California... | reverse complement strand
CGGTGCCGCGGTCGGTGCGCCAGGAGTTGGCGTAGCAGCTGTCGAAGCTGACGCCCTCCTGCATCAGGCGGCTCAGGCGCGGCATGACGTCGGCACGGCCCTCCAAGCCCGTGAAGATGGCACCACAGCTCTCCATCAGGATGATAACGATATTAGGCCGGGGGGTGGTCAGCAGACTGTCGATGCCGACGCTCTCCGTAGGATAGAGTTCGGCCACGATGCGCTCACACTCGTCGTCGGCCATGAACTGATAGTCAGGAACGTAGGAGGCGGTCTTCTCCAATGACGAGAAGAACGAGAACACGGGATTGACGGCCGAGTGGTTCAGGAACTGGTTCTGTGAGTAATAGACCTGACCGACGTTGGTGGTCGACTCGTCCAGTCCGCCACGGATGCCAATGACCATCAGAGGCATGAGGAGCAGGTAGAACACGGTTTCCATGAGCCGGCGGGCAAGGGACGCGGTGCGGGGCTGGGGATTCTTAGGGAACAGCCACACCATGACAGCGGCCACCACGGCCAGGGCCAACAGCCGCAACAGCAGATAGCCAGCCGACACGCTGGCCATGGCCTCGGTGGGCGTGTCGAGATACTGCAGGCATGAGGCGTCGAGCTTGAAGCCCCAGAAGGGATAAAGACTGGTATCGGCCACGAAAGCCAGACTGAAGGCAACGGCAATCGCGACGTAGTAGACGGTGTAGAGCCAGCGGGGCATCTTGGCCCAGACGCTGACAAGGGTGAGCAGGAAGGGCACGATGAGGAAGTAGAGGGCTGTTGAGAGGTCGAGCGACAGACCATGCCAGAGGGTCTGCCACACGTCGGCCATGCCGAAGTCGTGCCCTTCGCGGTTGAAGAGCATGAACGCCACCTTGGCCGCGATGAACAGGAGCACCGTCAGCAGGTAGAAGCGCAACAGGTAACTAACTCTGCATCTCATGTAGTTTCTTGTAATAGCCGTCGATGGCCAGCAGGTCGTCGTGGGTGCCACGCTCCACGATACGTCCGTCGTGCAGGACGCATATCTCGTCGGCATTCTTGATGGTGCTCAGACGGTGGGCAATGGCCACGGTGGTGCGCGTCTTCATCAGTCGTTCCAGCGCATCCTGCACCAGCCGCTCGCTCTCGGTGTCAAGGGCCGAGGTGGCCTCGTCGAGGATGAGGATGGGCGGGTTCTTCAGAATGGCACGGGCGATGGACACACGCTGGCGCTGACCGCCGGAGAGACGGCCGCCACGGTCGCCGATATTGGTGTCGAAGCCCTGCTCCGACTGCATGATGAAGTCGTAGGCATTGGCAATGCGGGCCGCCTCTTCTATCTGCTCCTGTGTGGCGTTGTCCACGCCAAAGGAGATGTTGTTGCGGAAGGAGTCGTTAAAGAGGATAGCCTCCTGGTTGACGTTGCCGATGAGCTGGCGCAGGTCATGGATGCCCAGGTCGCGGACGTTGATGCCGTCAATGAGCACCTCGCCCTCCTGCACGTCGTAGTAGCGGGGAATGAGGTCTACCAGGGTCGACTTGCCCGAGCCGCTCTGTCCCACCAGGGCAATGGTCTGCCCCTTGTGGATGGTGAGGTTGATGCCGCGCAGCACCCACTGCTCCCCGTACCTGAAGCTGACGTTGCGGAACTCTATCTGGTGCTCAAAGCTGCGGAGGCGGCGCGGCTGCGACGGTTCCTTGATGGTGTTTTCGGCCATCAGTATCTTGTCGATGCGCTCCATCGAGGCCAGACCCTTGGGGATGTTATAGCCGGCCTTTGAGAACTCCTTCAGCGGGTTGATAATGGAGTAGAGGATGACCATGTAGTAGATAAACGTCGGACCGGTGATGGTCTGGTTGTTGAGCACCAGCACGCCGCCGAACCAGAGCACGATGACAATCATGACCGTACCCAGGAACTCTGACATGGGATGAGCCGACGACTGGCGGATATTGACCTTCATCAGGTCGTCACGGTAGTTGGAGTTGATGCGGTCGAACCGGCGGTTCATCTTCTCTTCGGCACAGAAGGCCTTGATGATACGCAGGCCGCCGAGGGTCTCCTCTACCTGACTCATGGTGTCGCTCCACAGCGCCTGGGCCTTCACCGACTGTGCCTTCAGGCGGCGCCCTACGAGTCCCATGAACCAGCCCATAATAGGCACGATGACGAGGGTGAAGAGCGTCAGTTGCCAGGAGATGAATATCAGCGTGGCGAAATAGGCAACGATGAGCACGGGGTTCTTGAAGAGCATCTCCAGGCTGGACATGATGCTGTTTTCCACCTCCTGCACGTCGCCGCTCATGCGGGCAATGATGTCGCCCTTGCGCTCCTCGCTGAAGAAACCTAAGGGCAGCGATGTAATCTTGCGGTAAAGCTGGTTGCGTATGTCACGGACGACGCCGGTACGGATGGGCACGATGCAGGCCGACGTCAGGAAGTAGGCACCGGTCTTCAGGAAGGTGGTGACGGCCAGGAACAGGCCTATGAACAGCAGGGTCGTCGTGGGGCCGAAGTCGGCAATAAGACCGTTGACGGTGTAGTTCAGGTTGTTCATCAGCACTGCCTGGGCATTGCCCCAGTCCCAGGCCATCATCTCTGTGGCTGCCTCGGCCTCACCCGTCTGGAACAGTATCTGCAGGATGGGGATGAGGGCGGCAAACGAGAAGATATTGAGCACCGCCGACAGGATGTTGAACACCACCGACAGCACTAAGTATTTCTTATAGGGCGGCACAAACCGCCGCAGCACTTGCAGGAACTCTTTCATACCTCCTCGCCCAAAAGTGTAGCACTGGTACTGCCGGTAATCCTGACACGCACGGTCTCGCCGATATGGTGGCTGCCCTTGTCGAACACCACCATCTTATTCTGCTCCGTACGGCCGCAGAGCTGCTGGCGCGAGCGCTTGGAGAAGCCCTCTACCAGCACATCGAACTCATGCCCCTCGTCCTTCTTGTTCTGCAGGGCCGACATCTCGGTCTGCAGGGCAATCAGCTCGTTCAGGCGGCGTATCTTCACCTCCTCAGGCACATCGTCGGGCAGGTGCTTTGAGGCGTAGGTGCCCGGGCGCTCGGAGTACTTGAACATAAAGGCGGAGTCGTAGCCCACCTCACGCATCAGACTGAGCGACAGCTGATGGTCCTCCTCCGTCTCTGAGCAGTAGCCCACGAAGATGTCGGTAGACAGGCCGCAGTCGGGGATGATACGGCGGATGGCGCTGACGCGGTCCATGTACCACTCGCGGGTGTACTTGCGGTTCATTAGCTTCAGGATGCGGTCGGAGCCGCTCTGCACCGGCAGGTGGATGTGGCGGCACACGTTGGGCATGTCGGCGATGACCTGGAGCGTCTCGTCGCTCATGTCCTTCGGATGACTCGTGGTAAACCGCACCCGCATCTCGGGCACGGCCTCAGCCACTACGCGCAGCAGTTCCGGGAACCCCGTACCTCCATCCTCGCACCTCGAACTATCCTCGTACCTCGCACCTCGTACCTCGTACCTCGAATAACTATTGACATTCTGCCCCAGCAGCGTCACCTCCTTGAAGCCACGGTCGCGCAGGTCGCGCACCTCACGGAGGATACTCTCCACGTCGCGGCTGCGCTCACGGCCACGGGTATAGGGCACTATGCAGTAGTGGCAGAAGTTATTGCAGCCGCGCATGATGCTCACGAAGCCGCCAATCTTGTGGCCCAGCCCTATGCGCTGCGGCACCACGTCGCGGTAGGTCTCAGTGGTCGACAACTCAATGTTAATGGCCTTATGGCCCGTCTCGGCCTGAGCCACGAGGTCGGGAAGCGACAGATAGGCATCGGGACCGGCCACGAGGTCGGCACCGTGTTTCTCCAACAGATCCTCCTTTACGCGCTCGGCCATGCAGCCCAGCACGCCGATGATGAGCCGGCCGCGCTTGCGGCGCTCGGCATCGAGGGCCTCTAACCGGCGGTATATCTTCTGCTCGGCATTGTCGCGCACGGAGCAGGTGTTCAGCAGCACGCAGTCGGCCTGACCGATGTCGTCGGTCGTCTCATAGCCGGCCATCTGCATCACTGAAGCCACGACCTCCGAATCGGCCACGTTCATCTGGCATCCGTAGGTCTCAATAAACAATTTCTTCATCTATACATCTTAAATTTGCGCGCAAAGGTACGAAGAATTGGGTGAATACACAAATAAAAACTACTAAATGATTCTAATAAGTTTTCACGTATCAGGTTTATTTTGTACCTTTGCACGCACTAACTGATAACCAATGACACCAAACATCACAAAAGCAGACATCGGCAAGGAATTGCGCGACTACACGATGATTACCATCGCCATGGTAAGCTACGCCATCGGATGGGGTATCTTCCTGCTGCCCAACAACATCACCACGGGCGGCGTGGCCGGCGTATCGTCTATCCTCTTCTGGGCCACGGGCATCCCCGTACAGGCCAGCTACTTCGTCATCAACGGCGCGCTCCTGGCTGCTGCACTGAGAATCCTCGGCTGGCGCTTCTGCGTGAAGACCGTCTTTGCCGTAACGGTTCTGACGTTGAGCATCGGCGTGGTATCGTCACATTACCATGCCCACCTGCTGGCCGACCAGCCGTTCATGGCCGCCATCATCGGCGCCGTCTTCTGCGGCTGCGGCGTGGGCCTGGGCTTGTCGAGCAATGGCTCAACAGGCGGTACCGACATCATTGCCGCCATCATCAACAAGTACCGCGACGTCAGCCTGGGACGTGTCATCCTCATCTGCGACGTCGTCATCATCAGCAGCTCATGGCTCGTGCTGCACGACTGGGAGAAGGTTATCTACGGCTACGTGGTGCTCTACGTCACCGCCTTCTGTATTGACCAGGTGGTAGAGTCGGCACGCCGTTCGGTGCAGTTCTTTATCATCAGCGACAAATATCAGGAGATAGGCGAGCGCATTAACCGCGAGCCTCATCGCGGCTGCACCGTCGTCGACGCCCAGGGATTCTATTCGGGCAAGGATGTGAAGATGCTCTTCGTACTGGCCAAGCGCCGCCAGAGCGACCTGATCTTCCGCATCATCAATGAGGTAGACCCTCATGCCTTCGTCTCGCAGAGTGCCGTCATCGGTGTCTATGGCGAGGGCTTCGACCATTTCAAGGTCCGCACCAAGAAAGCCAAAGCCAGCGAATAGACTATGGAACTAATCAAAGATAAGAAATTCGGTGGCGAGCGTCCGCTCTTCGCCACCCACGACCTCCGACTGGAGAACATCACCATCACCGATGGCGAGAGCGGCATCAAACAGTGTCAGCGCATGGAGGCCTCGGGTTGTAAGTTCTACGGCAAATACCCGTGGTGGCACGTCGACGGCGCCCTCATCGACAACTGCTATTTTGCGCTGGACTCACGGTCGGCCATCTGGTACACCAACAACCTGCGCATGACCAACACCCGCATCGACGCACCAAAGTTCTTCCGCGAGATGAAGAACGTGGAACTGGAGAATGTCCAGATTACTGATGCCGACGAGACCTTCTGGCGCGTGGACGGTCTCCGTCTGAAGAACGTCAAGCTGCATGGCGGCACCTACCCCTTTATGTTTTCGAAGAACATCTTCGTCGACGGTCTGGAGAGCGACTCGAAGTACGTGTTCCAGTACTGTAAGAACGTAGAGGTACACAACGCCAAGATACTGACCAAGGACTCCTTCTGGGAGTGTGAGAACGTCACCGTCTACGACTCCGTGCTCGACGGCGAGTACCTGGCCTGGCACTCCAAGAATGTCCGCCTGGTGAACTGCCACCTGGCCGGCGAGCAGCTGCTCTGCTACACCGAGAACCTGGTGCTGGAGAACTGCACCTTCGACCCCATGTGCGACCGTGTGTTTGAATACTCAACGGTGGAGGCCGACATCCGTGGGCACATCGAGAACATCAAGAACCCCACGTCAGGCCATATCGTGGCCGACAGCATCGGCTCAATCACCATCGACGAGAATGTGCGGCAGCCGAATGACTGCGAGATTAGAGTTAGGAGTTAGAAATTAGGAGTTGGGAGTTATGAAGTACGATTTCGATGAAGTGACGGAGCGGCGCGGGACCGACTGCGTGAAATGGGATGAGAGCGCTGCCGGGGATGTGATTCCCCTCTGGGTGGCCGACATGGACTTCCGGGCTGCACCGGCCATACAGGAGGCACTGCGCCGCCGTCTGGAGCACGGCGTGTTTGGCTATAGCATCGTGGGCGACGACTACTACAACGCCGTCATCTCATGGTTCCACCGCCGCCACCAGTGGACCGTCAACCGCGAGGAAATACTCTATACCACGGGCGTGGTGCCTGCCATGTCGGTAGCCATCAAGGCACTGACCATGCCCGGCGAGCGTGTGCTCATCCTGTCGCCCGACTACAACTGCTTCTTCTCCTCCATCCGCAACAACGGCTGCGAGGTGCTGGAGAGCGTGTTGCTCTATACACCCCTCAGCAACACCTTCGAGGTTGACTGGCAGGACTTCGAGGCGAAATGCGCCGACGAGAAGACCACCGTCTTCCTGCTCTGCAACCCTCACAACCCCACAGGGCGCGTCTGGACAAAGGCCGAACTGCTGCGCATGAACGATATCTGCCTGAAGCACGGCGTCAGGGTGGTGAGCGACGAGATACACTGCGAGCTCACGATGCCCGGCCACCGCTTCCAGCCCTTTGCGGCATGCAGCGAACAGTGCCGGCAGAACAGCGTTGTGCTGAACTCGCCCACGAAGGCGTTCAACATTGCTGGTCTGCAGATTGCCAACATCATCTGCTCACAGCCAGAGTGGCGCCGCCGCATCGACCGCGCCATCAACATCAACGAGGTGTGCGATGTCAACCCCTTCGGACCTGTTGCCCTGAAGGCAGCTTATAATGAGAGCGAGGAATGGCTCGACGCCCTGAACCTGTATCTGTGGGACAACTACACCGCCCTTTGCGATTTCTGTACGGAGAACCTGCCCCAGTGGCATGTCTGCTCGCTGGAGGGCACCTACCTGCCGTGGATAGACATCACGGCTACCGGCATGACCGCCCAGCAATATGCCGACCGTCTCATGCAGAAGGCACGGGTATGGGTGAACCCCGGCACCATGTACGGCCCTACGTCGGGCGAGGGCTATATCCGCCTGAACATTGCCTGCCAGCGCAGCCGTCTCACAGAAGCGCTGCAGCGCATAGCCGACTGCCGTTAAGCCGACTGCTGTCAGCGCGCCGGCTCCACGTAACTGTCAAGCAGCGCCAGATAGCGCTCCCTGAAGTCCTGCCACCGGTAATATGGTGCCATGCCCGACGGCAGCGGCAGCGTGGCCTCATCCTCGTTCAGCAGCACCTTGAACAGAATGTCCTTGTCCTGGGCATGGCGGCGATAAAACACAAACTGTATATTGGCTGCCATGGGGAATATCCTGTAGTTGCGCCACCCCTTATCGTCCAACTGCTCGAAGTCGCCTATCGTCTGACCGAAGTTGTTCAGGTCGAGCAGACAGACCAGCGGCAGCACCATCGTCTCATGGCCAAAGCGCAGCGAGGCTCCGGGCTTCTCCAGCCGGATACAACTGTCGGCCTCAAGAATGATGCGCCGCAGCAGATTACGCTGCGAGAAAGGCTGCTGACCGCCGTTCAGCGGACAGAAGCCGAAGCAGCCATAGAAGCGGGCATTCTCCTTCAGCCAGTTTTCATATATCTCTTCGTCGGTGAAAATGTCGTACAGCGTCATACGCTGACGCAGTTCGGTATTCTGTATGCTGGAAGCCACCTTGAAGAAGGTATAGCCAAACCGCTGCACATTGACCCATTGGTCAATATATTGCTCGTCGCTGATGAGCCGCTGCAGCACCGCCTTTGAGCGGTCATGACGCTGACAGAACGCCATATAAGGCCCCGCCACCTCAGGCGCTGTGTTGCGGGCCCATAGCACGGGGTCACCCTGATTCATGTAGTACATATCATGCTGACTGGCATCATGGGTTATCCGCAACTTCGGATTCAGAACCAGCAGCTGCTGCAGGGCATTCTCCATTGACAGGATGCAGCGTATCACCACCGTACTCTTGGCATCAACGGGTGCATCACCCTGAAACACCTCCGGGAACCGCTGGTACATACGCTCAGCAATCTGCCGGTGCTGCCTGGCACCCAAGGGCGTCAGTTCGCCTAAACGCAGATGGGCATCCTGACGAATCGTCGCTAAACGCTCCAGAACGGTACGACCCAGCGGCGTCAACAGGCGAAGCGAGTCGGCACGGCGCAACACGTTATAGGGGTAGTCATACTCGTAGGCATTAGCCAGATAGCGCGAGCCATGCCGCCCATAGTGGCTGATGTAAAAGGGCTTCATGCCTACAGGCGCTGGTGTCAGACGGTTTTGCGGACCTCGGTATGCCATCAGGTTGCTGGCAGAGAGGTGAACGTTACGCTTAATCTCTTCCCGCGCCGACTGTGCCAGCACGCCGGAAGCAAAACATGCCAAAAGGAAAAATACCGTAACTCTTCTCATCATTATCTTTTTTCGTTTCAAAACACAGCGGAACCGACCCTATTGTGTTCCTACTGTGTTCCGTACTTTTTGCGACAAAGATACGAATTAATTTCTTTATGGCAAAAGAAAAATCCATTTTATTTTGTCACTTTGCAAATAATCTGTGTCTTTGCACCCGACCCAGAGTAGCCCCGTCGCTTGGCTTGAAGAGACGCTTGCCAGAGCAAAAAGGGCGAGAGGGTCAAATCTTATTGGAAAAGGACGTTTACGCAACGCGATGCAAGACACTTTGGCTTTGCCGAAGGTACGGAACTTCGCCGAAGGTACGGAAATGAAAAGAAAAACGAGGTTTTCTTTTGCATTTCCCCCGACTTTTCGTATCTTTGCAAAAAAATTGGGACGCTTATGGCTAAAAACTCAAAATGGCAAGATGACTACTGGCTGCTGCTCATGCAGATTTTCCTTCAGAAGCCTGTAGGGATGAAGCCTACCTACTGCCGTGAGATGGTATCACTGGCGCTCGAACTGCATATCCCACCTCAGGTCCTGAAAGACAAGATGAAGGAACTGGCACGGCTGGACACGCCACGCATAGAGCGCATCTGGGAAACCTATAACAACAAGCCCCAAAAACTGGCACGGGCAGTCCGGCTGCTACGCGAGATGAAAGGCTTCGGACAGGCCTCCCTCTTCTATGAGGGCGTGGAGACGAACGAGACATGGGAGAAAGACTGGCAGCCGGTGGCTGGAAGCCAACGCCTGACGCCCGTCATGCTCATACTGGTGCTCGACCTGTATTTCCGGCTGACACCGGCCACCATGGTCACTGAGACACCAGAGGTGAAGGAGTTGTCGAAAATGCTGAAAATCAGTACCGGGGATATTGTGGAAGTGATGGACATCTACCTGCATTGCGACCCCTACCTGAACCGCCGTGACGTTATCATGAACCCGCTGCTGCAGCCCTGCCTCACTATCTGGCAACGCTACGGCAACGCTGACACAGAGGAACTGGCCAAACTGGCCGAAGACCTGAAAGTTTACTACTTATGAATCAAGGTCAGATACAAGAACAGCGCCAGGAACAACGGCTTACCCAGACTCTTTCCCAGCAACAGCTGTTGGTTACCCAACTGCTGGAACTGCCTATCACCCAGCTGCAGGACCGCGTCAACACTGAGATGAACGACAACCCGGCCCTGGAGACATCGGCAGAGTTTCCTGACGACCCGGATTTCCCTGAGAGCGCGGAATACGGCGATGCCCCTGAGACCACCGATGACTTTGACACCCTGCGCGACCGTGAAGACCGCCAGTCGGCACTTGACGAAGCCCTGCAGAGCATAGGGCGCGACGACGAAGAGCTGCCCGTCTACCAGGGCGGTAGCAACCTTGGCGACGAACGCGAGGAGATGGTGTATGGCGAGACGCTGTCGTTCTACGACCAGCTGAAAGAGCAGATGCAACTGCTGCTGCTCACCGACCGCGAGCGCGACATCATGGAGTATCTGATAGGCTCGCTCGACAACGACGGTCTGCTGCGGAAACCACTCGACAATATTAGCGACGAACTGGCCGTCTACCACAACGTTGACGCCACGACGGCAGAGATTGAGCAGGTGCTCAAGAAGCTGCAGCAGATGGACCCCGCCGGCATTGGCGCACGAACCTTGCAGGAGTGCCTGCTGCTGCAGATTCAGCGGCGCGAGGACTCGCGGGTAAAGACCCTGATGCAGACCGTCATTGCCGACTACTTCGACGCCTTCACAAAAAAACACTGGCAGCGCATCAAGGCCGCCCTCCGCCTGAGCGACCTGCAGGCCGAGACCCTTTTCGGCGAGTTGCGGCGCCTGAACCCCAAACCCGGTGCCGCCATGGGTGAGGCCGTGGGGCGCAGCATGCAGCAAATAACGCCCGACTTCATCGTCGACACCCACGACGACGGCAGCATCACCTTCACACTGAACCAGAGCGAACTGCCGGAGCTGCAGGTGTCGCAATCGTTTGCCGATTCTATGAAGGAATACCAGAAAGCCGGCGACCACCTGACACGGCAGACCAAAGAGGCGCTGCTCTACATCAAGAAAAAAGTGGACGCCGCACAGAGCTTCATA
>Ga0326511_10004940_pt1 | contig 10568 bp, 16 predicted proteins | sample 0_2496_0518_D_FD_203701 | JGI IMG/M metagenome (GOLD analysis project Ga0326511, IMG submission 203701) | Bovine rumen microbial communities from UC Davis, California, United States - 0_2496_0518 | ecosystem: Host-associated > Mammals > Digestive system > Stomach > Rumen | place: USA... | reverse complement strand
AAAGGGGCTTGATTCAGACCGCTATATGCCTATATGCCTTGCAATGATTGACGCTTGTGATGTGGTTTATATGATGCGTGGATGGGAAGATAGTATGGGCGCACGTCTTGAGCGTGAATATGCGCTCTATCACGGCAAAAGTGTATGGTATGAAACGCAGATTGATTATGATAAATTAGATGAGGTGTTCAGATGATTTTAGTGGACACAGATATGCCGAAAACGTGCGAAGAGTGCCATATGTTTAATGGCTATTCTAGTTGCAAAGTTTTAAACAAAGAAGTCGCTTGGTATGAGGTTGCAAAAGATTGTCCGATTATGGCGCACTTTGATATTAATCATATTCATAAAGACGGCGATTTTGTTGTAATGAGTGGGAGATTAATTTAATGTTGGTAATTGAATGGATTATTGGTATTGGGGCGCTTGGTTATATATTTTGGACGCTGTGGAAAGATTGGAAGAGGGATTAAAATGTCAGTACACGATAAAAAAGTAATTATAAAATTTGCACGATGGCTTTATGAGAATGGATTTTTAAATTCGGTAGAAGTTGATTATGATTGGGATGAAAACCCATATGAAATTGTAACATCACTTGACGCTATGATGGTTGTTGAAGATTATCTTATGGAGAGCGAAAATGAGTGATTTATCAATATACGCACTTGCAATAAAATATAAGCGCAAATTAGATATTGCATATAAAAAACTTGCTGACATTGAAGATACAATTGATTTTTACAAGCATGAGTTTAATCTTGATATAAAACTCATGGAAGATATTAAATGTATCATTGAGTCAGATGATTTCACAGAAAATGAAAAATTTTTTGATGAACTATTTGAGTCGCAAGAAGAGGATGGTGACATATTTTGATTGCGTTAGGTTGGATGGAAACATTTGCATGGGTTGTGTTATTTTTAGGCGCTGTGTGGGTGTGTGTGATTACAAAGGATTTATGGGAGAATAGATGAGAAGAAAAAGAGAGTTGACAACAACTCTCTTTTGTGTTATAATGATATCATCAAATAAAAGGAGCGAAAGAAATGCGACTTACAAAAGATGAATTAATGAAACGATATAATTGGAACGATAAAAACCCTATGAATGGTGATATTGTTTCTGTTATGTATGGCGACATTCCACTCACACATTATACTTATGACCGTGTAAGGTGCGATAATTCTGACCGCCTAGGTTATTTTGATAATGATATGGATAGGCATATTAGTGCCATTCAAAGTGCAGACCATTATATGTATGTCCGTGAGGGAGAATTCTCAAAATATGTCACATTGATTGGCGGTGTACGTGTATTTAAGAATTGGCATATTGGCACTTGCGACCTTAATATAAAATATAATGGTAAAATTTATAACTTGACATTGTGTGATTTATATGGTAAAATTATTATGACATTAACGCTTAACACGTCTACAATATATCGCACCTATGATATTGGAACTGATAGTTCGTGGATTTCTACTCGTTGGCAACCTATGTCAAAGGAAGAAGCCCTTAAAGTATTAGACGTAAAGCGTGTTGAAGATTATGGTGATGTGGTTAAACAAGCGGTGAGTAAATGCAGAAAAATGATTGAGGATGGTGTGTGAGAGAGAAAGGACGCTGAAAAGAAATACTTTGGAGAATTTGCTTATAATGAAAATTGATTCCGCCGATATAGCAGGAATAGCTCCCCTCAAATTTTTTGTGAATTCTGACGGAAATTTGGAAATATACCCCCGTCTTTTTGTGCAGTTCTACCAAAAGTGCCTGGAGTCAAGCAAAAATAATGCACAAAAAAAGACCCTATTTCTAGGGTCTTTTTACTTAACAACTTAAAAGGTCTTTATCGTTATAAGTAAGTTGATAGGTTATATCGCCCCAATCATTAAACTCTTGAATATTATTGAATAACCTTTTAAGTCGTTCATCGTTTCCAATACGAGCAAGTGCAAGTATGCGCTCGTATGTTTTGCTGTTTATGCCTATAACGTGTGTTTTTGACCGATATAAATGGAGTAAAACGGGCTTCCCTGTTTTCATAAGGTATCCATAAGCCTCACATAAATTCATATCATTTTGAGTCCGATAAACAGTACACTTAATATTTTCATCAAAATATAAACGTTCATCTAATTTAATCATTGTTTGCCCCTTTCAATAGGTGGCGGGGCTTGTTTTGCCCCGCCTGTTTTGTTTGGTGTTGTGTGGTCTTATTTAGCGTATTTTTTGCCGATTCTTTTATCGGCTTTATGTGTGATATGTTTTAAGTGCCTGTTTAATACGTCACTATACCACGGCATCATGTTTTCGTGCTTCGCCCTGTTTTTTTGTATTGCCTTTATAGCATCCGCTTTAAAGTCGTCCGTTGCATCTTCAATAAATCCATCATTAAGGTCATAAGCCACAACGGCATAATCTAAAACCTCAAAACGACTAGCAATGTCAAAAAGGTTGAATTTCTGTAGTTTAGCATATTTGCAAGACCTAAAGACCATTCCTGTTTTTGCCGTTCCGCTAATGTATGTGTGAACGTATTTTGTAGTCATACACGCTAATACATCCGTTTCGGTATAGTCGCCTGTAGGCTTTATAGTGATAATGTCACGATAGCGAACGTTCTTTATCTTTTTGCCTGTAGGCTTCCACTCATACGTACAATTGTTTTGACTCATCCTGTAGAAATACTGTAAAGGCGTTTCACCGTTTCCAATGATAAAGTATTTCTTTTGTACGGTGCTTTGGATGTTTCCGCTATCAATTGTAGCGCCCTTTTTCTGAGGAAGATTCACAACGCATCCGATACCGCTGATAACGTTTTTATCAGTGATTCTAGCCTGTTTTCCTGTAAATGCACATTCGATAGTAGTCTTACTCATGTTTATTGCCTCTCTTTTGTTGTGTAGTGTGGTTTTTTGTTTGTTCGCTTTATATACCACGTTTGCGTTCTACCGCCCCGCATAGAGTGCCCTTCGCCCGCCGTGGCGGATGATGCAAAGGTTGCGCTCTTGTGCGCCGTGCTTGTGCGACTCATGAAATTGTCAATGTAGGTTATACCCCCAAAGGGGGTATACCATAATTATAGCGAACAATTCAAAAGTGTCAAGAAGCCAGTATTCATGCGGGTTTCAAGACTTGACACTTGTGTCATTTATACAATTTGTTATGCCTAACTACCATTTTACCCCTAAAAATTTTAATAAAACTTGCTATATTGTATAGACAATTCAAGTGTCTGGAATGTAAATTGTCAGTCATGTACAAAATAACCAAAAATGCAAAAAGTGGGTGTTTTCGCAAATATTGATAATCAAAAAGCAACATTTGAGCATGAATCAGCAACTTAAACTACGAAACTTTATCTTATTAAAGTGTTAAAGTTAAACACAACTAACACGCTACAAACCGCATAAAATCGTTTATACATACCTTTACACTGTAAAAAATTCTACAATTATTTTTGGAAACTCCGCAAACCGTTGAAAAATAAGGGCTTGAGGGCAATATACAATTCAGACACAATTTAAGAATCCAGCATTTATGCGGGCTTGCGGTTTACCTACTGCCTTGCTAGGTTTTAAATCAGTTTCCTAAAAATTGTATACAATCAGATCTATTGTACGTGTTGTATACAATCCATACCATTGTATACAATCTCAATAATTGTATACAATGTATACAACGCCCTGTATTGTATACAGTGGGTGATAATAATATCTAGATATTAAACTCATTGTACGCAATTAAATTGCCCGCAATCTAAAAAATATCTAGATGTTATTCTGTAATCGCACACGCATTTACCCCGCAAGGTTTTTCCAAATCGCCCCTTTGGGGTAATAATAGCCCCGAAAGTTTTCGCCGTTAATATATAGATATTATCATACAATAAGACTGTACAATCAGAATCTTTATATGTTATTACGATATCGAATCTTTATATGTTAAAGCGCAAAAATTCAAGCGGGGATTTTTCGTCCCCGCTTGTTGCTTAAAGCATTGTCACTTTGAAAAGTTCATCATCAAACCAGCCGTTTTGAACAAGTGCAAAACCGTTTTTCTTGACCTGCTCCATGATTTTATTCATGCCCTTTGTATCTGCCATATCACGAAAATCCTCGTCTTTGAAAAAGGCGTTGCGATATTTCCCCGTTGTGGTGCTGTAGTTCCAATCCTTGCCGATTTTAACTGTACGCTCGTTATAATCAATTACGGCGATTGTGGAGGCGTAACTCTGAAACGTGCGAACACCATCTCCATCAATAACAAACTGATTAGCAACCTCGTGACCTGTTCTAGTGGAAACCATGTTATAAACTCTCATAATTGTCCTTTCTGCCACGGGCTTGTTGCCGTGGGCTTGAAACGTTTTGTTTGATTACACTATGGATTATAGCAAATAGTTTTTCGACTGTCAAGCACCTACACCAAAGTTTTTTAACATATAAAGATTCTGCCGAGCCGACTGGGTGGTGGTCTTAATATCTATATGTTAAAACAAAATCGAAAATCAAAAAAGGAAAATGAAAATTGAAAATTAAAAAAGAAAATTAAAATTGAAATTAAAAATAGAAATCAAAATCAAAAAAGAAAATGAAAATCCAAAATCAAAATCTGAAATCAAAATCCAATCTGATATAGCCCTGTGACTTCGTATAAGACGATTCTAGCCCCTTAATCTATTTCAACGGTAAAATCTACCATAACGCCATTAAAACGTCTTAAAACGTAAAATACAAAGTCAAAACGTTTAATATATAGAGATTCAGAATGACCTGCTGCCACTTTAACATATAGATATTATTTTCCTGTGTGGCTATCGTAGAATCTCTATATGTTAAACTTGAATAAAAAAATAGGCGGGTTATTTACGCCCGCCTGTTGCGCTATTCAGTTGTCAGCAGACCATCAATAGAGGTCTGTCTCGAAGAACGTTTCGATAGCATCACGCTCCACCGCATCACAGATGATTTCAAACTCAACGGTGTCGAAACATTCTTCCGCTTCGTAGCGGATTTCGTACTCGTCTAAAAAGCACTTGAGCATTTCAGCCTGTCTGATGGTAAGGGTAGCATTCTTAATTCTTCTCATGATTTTAATCTCCTTTGTGGTTAAAATTTCGGGTCACTCGGTCAACCCTTAATTCCATTATACACATTTCATTTCTGTTGTCAACAACAAATTTTAAAGTCAGTAAATACGCACATTTTACGGGCTTTGTGTTTTAATATATAAACATTGTGGCGAATAAATTTTAACATATAAAGATTCAAAATCCGTCTTGGTATTATAAATATCTATATATTAACCTCGGTGAAAATTTTGGTCACTTATTACCAAAAATATCTATATGTTAAAATCGTGGGTGATTTCAGAAATTGGTTTGACCAATTTCAAGACTTTAGGGCGTTAAAGTGCTACAGTTTTGCGCTTTAGTGTGATAAAATCACCTTTAGGCACTCTCTTATATATTACCATATTATGCAACGGTTTTCAAGTACCAATTTTGCATAGTTTAATATATAGATATTTTAGCGCATGGGTGAGTTAGAATCTTTATATATTAAACCGCAAAAAGAAAAAGCATGGACTTTAATAGTCCATGCTGAAACGGGTTTTAATTATCCGTTTTTTGGTGGATTCCATATAGCGAAAGATAGCAATGCCACAAGTACCACCGTCATAATACAGCGCCTCACCGTTTACGATTTGAGACTTCGGAATCCACACATTCCACTTGAAAGTCTTAACAATATCGGTGTTATAAGATTTGGTCTTGCCTACAGTAAAGCACAACTGAATCGCCTTTTCAGTTTCACGGACAACCTCTCCACCAATGGTATTAAGACATTTTATAGTGTCTTCTGTTTCTACTACAGCATAACCCCAAGGAATAAATCCATCGGGAGCATTTGAAACTACACAATTAACATAAGCCCAATCGGTTAAAATAAATCTCTTCATGATGTAATCTCCTTTATTTAAAACAGTGGTTTTGTGGTTGTGTACCTTATCGGTACAATACAAGAGTAGCACAGGTTTATTTTCCTGTCAACAACTTTTTTCAACTAAATTTTTTCTCCGTATTTTCCTATAGGAAGAAATCTACAAATGCCCTTGTAATTGCGTATAAGGCTAATACAGGCGTTTTAATATCTCTGTGGCATAAATCATCATCAAATGATTTTAAGGGGCTTAAAAAGGAAAATACAAAAGCGTATTTTAACATATAAAGATTCATACGCACGATATTTTAACATATAGAGATTCTTTTGACGGTGTAAAGATTTTAATATATAGAGATTCACATGAGCGGGTGGTGAATTTAACATATAGATATTATATAGTTTAACATATAGATATTTATATCAGCAGAACGCAACACAGAATCTTTATATGTTAAAATTAAAATAAAAAACAGCGTGGAATAATCCACGCTGTCCTGTCAACGATTACAAGGAGTCATATTCAAACTCCTTTTCGGCTTCTTCTCTAGTGTAATCGTATTCATACATATAATACCGAATGAAGTATTCACGCTCACCAATGCGCTCTTCTTCTGCTTTTCTGAAAGCATAAACGGCATCATTTCTCATATTCTGAATATCGCCGTAAATACCAACGTACTCATCATGTGAAATATAGCCGAGGTTCTGAACGGAACAAAGGTCGCTAACGATACCGTCAGTTCTTCTATAGAGACAACCCTTAGCCCATTCAAATTTCTTACAGAATATAGTATCAAGACCAGACACTCTTCTATTAAATTCTGCGATTGCTTCGTTAACAAGGTTCATAGTGGTTTCGTTCATGTAAGTATTCATAGTAAAATCTCCTTTTGAATTGAAATGTGGTTGTTGTGTAGGGCTGTTTGTCAACCCCTGTAATCATACTAGCACTACCGTCCCACAATGTCAACAACTTTTTTAAAAATTTTTCAAACCCTTGCAAATACTGGACTTTCAGACATTACCGAGTTTTAACATATAAAGATTCTGCACCCTCATCCTGTCAGATTTTAACATATAGAGATTCTACCACCGTGTTTAATATATAGAGATTCTATCGCATAGGAGTCACATCATAATATCTATATATTAAAAATAGGACAGAAATATCTATATCTTAAAACCGCCCGCAAAACGCCCGCACTTTCGTAATCGCCATCACGATTCGCCCGTAGGGTAATTAGAATAAAAAAATGCGTTGCGGGGCATAATATATTATATATCATACAACTAGACTATACTATCAGAATCAATATCTATATATTATATTTGTGGCAATAAAAATAGGCTTGCCACGGCAACCACAACCGTTTAACGGCAAGCCCTTAAAGGAGGTTTTCACAAACGTCATGTGACCATGCCAAGTAAATCACATGAACGAGATAATGTCTTGTTTAACCTTGTAAGTATATTATATCATAACCAACCCATGTTGTCAAGAGTGTTAAAGAAAAATTTTCTTGCACATCTCTCGATGGTGATTAAGTCATCTGTTGCAACAATGTCGTTGAACAATGACGGATTATCAAACGTTGTAACACGCTTGTAAATATCCTCTTCTTCTTCGTGTGTAGGGTCGAACATTTCAATAAATGTCATTGGTATACTTCTTGATGTTACTAATTCACCTCTGTATGTAATACCATAAGCACATTCAATCTGACCTTCAAAGCCGTTTACTCTGATAAAGTAGTTTACCATATCAACGAACGTGTGTACTTTTACTGCGTTAATGTCTCTAATAACAAAATCCATAATTATTCTCCTTTGTGCGTGATTATGTGAGTGTTTCCCTCACTTGTTAATGCTATTATATCAAATTCAAATCAGTTTGTCAACACCTTTTTTAAAATATAAAGATTCAAGATTGAAAATCGAAAATGCTAAATGAAAATTAAATATCTATATATTATAAACTCATAATCGAAAATGAAAATTAAAATCAAAATCGAAAATGCTAAACGTATCAGAAATGCCATTGTGCTTTCGTATAATTAAATTCTAGCGCCTTAAATGCTTTTAATGATAAAATATACCTTAGAATTAAAAACGTGGTTTAAATCGCCTTATACGCTTTCAAAAAGGATAACACCTGCTGCCATCTGAGAATATCTATATATTATAATCCGATACAAAAAGAAAAAGGGCGTTCCCGCCCTCTTCCTTTTACTCTTCTTCTTCTTCTTCTTCTTCTTCTTCAAGATATTCGTCTACAATATCCTGTAAGGAGTCGTAACCGTGTCCGTCCTCATCGTCCGCAATCCAATTAGCAAGAGCGTCAATATCAATCGGGCAATGCTCGTCTGATTCATAGTTGAAACTTTCCCATCCGTAAATGGTATACACTGCGTAGTTATCACGAATGTCGTAATCTTCACCAATCCCCTCAAGGATTTCGGAAGGGGTTCTTCCATACATAAGTTCGTCGGGGTCATTGTATTCGATATAATCGTCCATGTAATTACATTCGTTGCAATAATCATTCCAAATTGTAACAAGGTCATCAGTTATCCAACTTTCCAATTCCTCTTTAATTCTTTCATAAAGTTCCATAGTAAATCTCCTTTCAATAGGTGGTTGTTTATCTTACAATCATATTATACTAAATGATTTCTAATTTGTCAATACCTTTTTTAAAAATATTTTAATATATAAAGATTCGGATAATATGCACATTCTTACATTTTAACATATAAATATTCATATAACACGTATGTTCTTGCGTAATATCTATATATTAAAATCTAATCTCAAAAAACAGAACGCTTGTTTGGTTTCCCATTCAAGCGTTCCGTCTTGCTTACTCGTATTTAATTTTTCTTGTAAGGCTTAAAATACCGTCACAATACAGACCGTCAACTCCTGCTCTATACATAAGTCTTAAGAACAGCGTTAACAAGTCTTTAAACTCCTTGTCCTCTGTGTAACCCATCTCAACGATTTCTTCGAGTGTGGTGTCCTTTTTAATGTCGCCGTCTGCAACTCCTACCATAAGCCAACTCTCAAAAATGTCCTCATCGTTGATTGTTCTTACCATAGTGTCCATTGCTCTTACTACTTCTGCTCTTCTTAAATCGTTTCTCTCCATAATTTTTCTCCTTTATAAAGTGGTTTGTGTTATCAGTCACCCTTGACTGTAATTACATTATATCATACTATCAGAATAATACAATATACAAAATCACCAAATTTTAACCCAGTGTTTTGTGCAAGTTTTAATATATAAAGATTCTCAATTCAAAACCAAAGTAATATCTATATATTATAATATCCTAAAAAGAGAACGGGATTTCTCCCGCCCTCTTTATCTTAAAACTTGAAATATGTTTCAATATCACTTAAAGCATTTACTGGCAATACATAAGCCCATCGGCAATCATAAATTTTATCTTGCACAAGTATGGGCGTTTTATAATCACAAACGTTTGTATAATGATTGTCAACGTCTTTGGGTAAATATTCCTCACGTACAACTACCGTGTGTCTAGAGTCTTTACCTTTGTAAATGTTGCATAAATGCTTATGAGTATTAAGTTTAAACTGCATAGCGGTTGCCTGTCTAGGCTCTGCATTTACTTTCATAAAGCCCTTTAAGATATCTCCGCTTAAAATACACTCACGACTGAAAGCATTTATAACGTCTGAAATATTTCTGAATTCAAGCGTGGACAAGTCGCATCCACTTTCAATCGCATCCTGTTTATCAATAAAAGAATAAACAAAATACGGACTGTATACGATAAACTGGCTTTCCCTTGAGTCATCGTACCATCTTAATTCCTTGTTTGCTTTACTTGTAATTTTAAAAATCTTTTTTCCCATGTTATGCCTCCTTGTGGTGTGGTTTATTGTTTACTGTAAATACATTGTACCATACAATTATCTACTTGTCAATAACTTTTTGCAATAAAGTTTAATATATAAAGATTCTCAAACTGCCACTATAATATTAATATCTATATATTATTATCTATTTTTGCTACTATAATATCTATATGTTAAAATACTTATAAATAAAAAAGGCAAGTCAATGCTTGCCCTTTTCATAGTCTCTAATTACTTCTGATACTATTAACATGATAATAAGTCCTGTTGTAAAAAGACAAATCATAACATTATCAACGATAACACCCAATGCAAAACAGATAAACAAAATCATTCCGATAAAATACATGGCACTTATTCCTCACTCTCTGATTTATAATCTCCCAATTCTGCGTGGACTGCCTTATGAAAATTATAAAGGTTATCCCATATTTCGTTTTCGTCAAGTCCATGCTCGGAACAATAGCGGTCAATGTTAGTTGCTAACAGACTTAAAGCCATTGTATCGCTAATATTGTTCTCTTTCAGCGCCTTGTGAAAAGCATTTCCAATTTCTTCAACCTTTACCATTTCTCTCATCAATAATTCTTCCATAGTCTTGTCTCCTTTTTATAAGTGGTTTATAGTTCAGTCACCCTTGACTGTAAACTCATTATATCATCTAATTAAAAACTTGTCAACACTTTTTTGAAAAGTTTTTTAATATATAAAGATTCTGCCGTAATCAC
>Ga0326511_10004939_pt1 | contig 10568 bp, 5 predicted proteins | sample 0_2496_0518_D_FD_203701 | JGI IMG/M metagenome (GOLD analysis project Ga0326511, IMG submission 203701) | Bovine rumen microbial communities from UC Davis, California, United States - 0_2496_0518 | ecosystem: Host-associated > Mammals > Digestive system > Stomach > Rumen | place: USA: California... | reverse complement strand
TTTAAATGTTTTTAATTTTATGAAAATATTAAAAAAAATATTTTTTTATATTTAACATTTAACATTTATATTAATTTTAATCAATTTTTAAAAAATAATTAATTTTATATATGAAAAAATGTCAGAAAAATTATTTAACAAGGAAAAATTAAGAAAAGTACCATGGAATTATAAAGTTATGGATATTCGAAAACCGAAGCACCGTTAATTGAATAGACATATTATGGTATTTATTTAATATATAAATGCGATTAATCAATATTCAATTATAATATATATTTTTTAATATAATATATAAAAATCATAATATATACATCAAGTAGAAAAAATGTCTACTTGAAAAATATTATTTTTTCTCAATAAAAAAATTCAATGAGTATATGTTCCATCCTATGGCACATATACATCATCTCATTAATACCTTGCATCAAGTGATGTATAAGTACTACCTTGTACTTATACATTTAAAAAGTTTGTGTGATTTTTTCTACCCTCAGGTAGAAAAGTCACGGAAATGAAGTAGACAAAATTATTGAAATGTATATTTCATTTCATTAAAATTTAACAATATCATTAGATAATAGACAATAAGTCCACTAATTATTTTTTTCTTACTATTAATGATATTTCTTCATTGTGTAGTTATCTATGATTTTATTTTCCCAGATCTTCAGATTTTTCTCCATTTTTATTTTAGTATTTAATTTTTTAATTAAATTTTAATTAATTAATTAAATTATAATATTAGTATTATTAGTATTATAATTTATATTTAATAACGAAAAATCCATTATTATTCCATAACTTTATTTTTTATATGTTTATTTCGACGAGAAAGATTCGCGCGTGCAAGTTAAGATGTTATCTTCCAAGATTACGGGAAACTTTCACGTAATATTTCGAGTAAGTTTCTCGATAATTATAGAAAATACGGGAAACTTGTCGAGTAAGTTTCTCAATTATTATTGAAAATACGGGAAACTTTCACGTTAAAAAGTCAAGAAAGTTTCTCGACTATTAGTGAAAATTGTGATAATATCTATTAAAATAATGTTAATAATTGAAAATTCGAATAATAAAAAGATCAATTAAAAAATAAAGAAAAAAAAATTATAATAATAATAATGTTTTTTAGTTATATATTATGAACAACAATAATTAAAATAGTTTAATACACCAAGTGTTTTAATATCAATGAAATATTTAAAAATATCAGAAATAAAAATTTTTGTCCATGTATAATCAATTTCTTGCAATTTAATATCAAATATTATTAAAACATTTTTAGGCAAAATATATAAATACCAGAAGTAATCATTTGAGAAAATTAAATTTAGGTTTTTGCAGAAAATTCTGTATGCGGTTTTATCGTGAATTTTTTTATAATATCTTTTTTTATAATTTTTTAAAGTCTTTATCTGTGATTCAATATATTGTGGTATTTGCTCCATTTTATTTATCAGGTATTTTTTACATAATGTTTTATAATAGAATAGTTCAATTGTTTTTGGTTTCTTTTCCTCAAAATATTTATTAACTTTGAAAATAATTTTAAATACTAGGTCCAATTTTTTCTGGAAAGTTGAATCCGAAATAGATACTTCGCTAAAAAAATGATCATCTTTAGGTATATTCAAAATATCACAAAAATGATTTTCATTATCTTTCAAAAATCTGAATATATAAGTATCGAAATATTCGGAGTCGTATGAGTTAACAGAAAATGATTCTGGATCTGGAGATAAATCATTAATTTTATTGGTACTTTTTGATTCTTTACTTGAAAAATAATTTTCTGTTTCCTTTTTTCCTGTCGTTGGATCATCGGTATTCAAATCTGTTTTTTTAATTTTTTTTTTTTTGTCACGAGAATATGTTTTTTTGTTTTTCTTCATTTTATCATCTTTAGTTAAAATGATCTGCTTTAACTTTTTTAAACCGTAATTATTTGATTTATATTTTTTTTCAGTGTTTTTTGTTTTATTACCGCCTTTAATTTTTTTCGCCATATTAAATTAAAATTTATATTATTATTCATAATTTTAAATTAATGTTGTCGGGAAACATTCACGTCTACAGTGAAAGTTTCTCGTTTGAAATATATATTTTCGAATAAATACAATTAAAAGTAATGAAAGAAATTTAAGGTCGATATCGTGGGGAAACATTCACGTAGGCCGTGAAAGTTTCTCGTCAGAAATACAAGAAATTAAAGGTCGATATAGTCGGGAAATATCACGTAGTTCGTGAAAGTTTCTCGTATCAATTAAAAGTAATGAAAGAAATTTAAGGTCGATATCGTGGGGAAACATTCACGTAGGCCGTGAAAGTTTCTCGTCAGAAATACAAGAAATTAAAGGTCGATATAGTCGGGAAATATCACGTAGTTCGTGAAAGTTTCTCGTATAGATTTTAACTAAATTAGGTTCGTTGTGAAATATACTGTCGTGAAAGATTCATGTTTTGGAGGTTAAATATGTCGTGAAACATTCATTTGTTCGAGTGAAATATTAAGTTTAAAGAAAAAAAATATATTTAGTGTTATTTATTAAATAATAAGAAATTATTAAGGTTTCGTAATAATCATTCCAAAAAGAGCACAGATCAATAGGAACAAAGGAGGCAAAAAATCGCTTTTGTGAAAAAGGATTCCTAATGATATCAGTTTGTACCAGCTGTGGATAGCAAAGACGAGAAAGACAGTAAAGGCAATATATTTACCTAAATTGAAAGAGAAATTAAAGAAGTTATTTTCAGGTTGGGGACGATAAACCGGACGAGGTTGCGGATATGAATATGGCACATCATCATCATATGTTCTATTCATATTACTTCGGTGTAATATTACAGTCTGTGTCCTAGTTAAGGGTTCCTGCATAACAACAGATTTAGGAGGTGTATCAAATGTAGGGTACGCTTGCATGTTTAATTAATATAAATTTAATAATATCCTTATATACAAAAATAAAAATATTTTCTCAGTTGAATCTTTCACACCAAATCGGGAAAGTTTCACGATATTATAAAAATAAAATCTTTTTTAATTAATAAAAATATTCGAATATCGTTGAATCATTGCTTGCCAGAAAAGAGATACCAACAAATTTTGTAGAAATTATTTTTTTTTTAAATTAAAAATAAATATAACAGAAAATTTAAAAATAAATTTAAATTAACTCATCAAATGAATCGAAAGAGAGGACCTGACGGAAAATTTGTTAAAAGAGAAATGTGCGATGGAGACACGAACACAATCCCCGATCCCCGTTCAATTAACATACCTCTTCAGCATCTGTATATGCTAATAATTTTTATTATTTTTGTGCTATTGCCTTGGAAATATGTCCTGAATGACATTATTGGAGAACTCAAACTAGGAAAATTGTATCGTATGTTATACAAAATTATTGAAGATATGACGAAAAAAGACGATACTTTCTAGTTCTAATTATTAAATAATAATTATATATATATTGCGATTATTATGATAACTCTTTTTTTTAATATTTTTATATTAATTTCCATTTTTATTTTCTAACATTCTTTAATTTATTATTAAAATCTGAGAATCTTTCACGCACTCCGTGAATGTTTCCTGACGTTAGTTAAATTTAAGAAACATTATCATATTACGAAAGTTTGTTGAGTTTAAACATGAAACTTTAATGTCTGCGTGAATCTTTCATGTAGACGTGAATCTTTCATTATTAATGTTCGACAAATAATTCAGTAAATTGCAAATTAAAAAAATAATATGGATTATTTATGGAAATTTAATACATGATAACAATCGACTATTCTGATATTTGAATGTGATATTAATAAAATCGATAAATATTCCATAATTTTTTTTAAGAGAAATTTTTATGTAAAAAAGACAATGAAAAGGTATTATTTTAAAATTTATTTTGCAAATTAAAAAAATAATATAGATTATTTATGGAAATCTAATACACAACAATAATCGACTATGTTGATACTTGATTGTGATATTAATAAAATCCATAAATATTCCATAATTTTTTTATAAGAAATTTTTATGTTAAAAAAGACAATGAAAAGGTATTATTTTAAAATTTATTTTGCAAATTAAAAAAATAATATAGATTATTTATGGAAATCTAATACACAACAATAATCGACTATGTTGATACTTGATTGTGATATTAATAAAATCCATAAATATTCCATAATTTTTTTATAAGATATTTTTATGTTAAAAAAGACAATGAAAAGGTATTATTTTAAAATTTATTTTGCAAATTAAAAAAAATAATATGGATTATTTATGGAAATCTAATACACGACAATAATCGACTATGTTGATAATTTTTCATGATAATATTTAAATCCATAAATAATCCATAAATTTTTTTGTAGAAAAAATTTCATGTTAAAAAATAATACACAGTGAAAGTTACACGATTAAAAATTGAAAGAAGAATATTATACATTAAGATATAAGGAAAGATTCTAAACACAAAGTGAAAGTTTCACGATAAAATACATTCTTAAAATTTACAATTTAAGAATGTTATAATCAAAAGGAATATTTTTTTGAAATAATATAGAATAAAAAATATCAAAAAAAAAAAAATTAGTTTTTAGAAATAATATTGAATTTATTTATTTATCTTTTTGGTTTTGATGTCTTCATCGTTACTTTCTTCATTTCCTTCATTTTCTACGTGTTTTTCATTTAATCGTTCCATAGGTTTTGCTTTCCTTAATGGTCTTTTCTTTTTTTCTTCTTTTTCTTCGTCATTCTTGTCATTACCATACCTCGCAATATTACCCTTTTTTTTCAATTTAAATGCGGATTCAATTAATTCTTTCGTTGGCTCATTGAAAACTAATTCTTTTTCTTTAAACTTTTTGAATTCGTCTAATCCATTCGCCGTCAATATTCCTGTTTCATCGGCCTTCGCAATTCTATAAAATAATGAAAATTGATTATTTATTTTCACTATGTCGTTTAAGAACGGAGTAAGTTTATCTTTTACGTATGAATGTAATACGGTTAACACTTGTTTTTTCCAATTATCACCTAATAAGCGCAATACTTCAGGTACGTAACAATTAGGATGAAAATTACATAGGTGACTGAAATATTGTCTGTAGGTAATTTTTGTTAAACATATAACACATAAAACAGGTAACATTCTCCAGTCAGATCCTTCTTCCAGAGCTATCTTTTTATCATTAGTTTTCTTTAAAGGATTAGCGTAATGCTCTAAATACCATGGCATGAACCAATATTTGTCTCTTTCATCTGTATTATGTTTACCTGTTTTAATTTTAGGTAATTTTTCAATGTATTTTTTCAGATCTACTATTTCTTGATTATACACCATTTTTCCTTCAAATTTTTTTTTCTGTTCAAAGAACACTTGGGCATCTGACAAATTATCGCATTTTTCATAATCTCCTTTAAGCTTATTTCCTTCATCTTCTTCTTTATATTCTTTTTTAATTCTTATTTTTTTCACTTCCTTTTCTTTAGAAACTTCTGCTTTTTGAGTATTTGTCTGAGTTGAAACTTTCCTTTTTGGTTCTGAAATTTTCACGTTTTTGCGAGAAAGTTTCCTTACATTACCTTTGGTGAATATTGTAGATTTTTTCTCTTTTTTTGCTTTAGAATCGCCAACTACCTTTGCACCTTTTTGTCTGTGTGAATCTTTCTCTTTTTGTTCTCGAGAATCTTTTTTTCCTTTGTTAGAATCGCCACTTTTTTGTGAATTCGACTTACGCGAATCTTTCTCTTTTTGTTCAGATCCTTTCACGATATCTCGAGAATCTTTCTTTCCTTCAGTCTTAATATGAATATTTGTAGTTTTTTTCTTTTCTGATTCCTTTTCTTTTTCTTTCATATTTAATTTTTTCGAAATCTGGTGGGTCTTTTCATCTCTCTGACCTTGGTTCTCAATATTTTTTTTCCTTCGTTCCATAATTATTTCGTTATTTCTTTGTTTCCTCATCTCAATCTTTTTCTTATTCATTTCTTCCATTATTTCCCTTTCAGTAATTACAATACTACGTTTCCTTTTATTAACATTATTTTCATTATCTTTACAATTTAATTTTTTCACAGAATAATTTATCCAATCCGTCTTCCCTATTTCTAAATTCTTATTTTTTACTTGGGGAACAACCACAGTTTTTGATTCTTGTGGGATATTCTGGTCACGGAGTGAATTTTTCCCGTTGTCGCATGGAATATTCTCAACAATACTTGGAATTTTCTCGTCATCTCTTTCAATCATTACAATATCATTATCACCATTTTGTTTATCATTGTCATTAATTCCTGTTTCGTAAATTTTTTCATTTATATCAGGAGGAAAGGTAATATCATCTATTTGTTTAATCACATCGACAATTTCATATTTCTTGTTTTCGTCATAAAGTTCATACATTACTGCTCTTATTTCGAATGGTGGTATTTTTGTTTTTTCCTTTTGTGATTTTTTCTTTCTTTTTTTCTTTTTATTCTCATTTAATTCCTTTGCTATTTTTTCATCATTCTCAAACTGTGTCTGAAGTCTATTTTTGTATTCTTCTTTCAACACTACAGAATCATCCTTTAATAATTGAAATACATCATGAAAAAATAGCTTTGTGACTACATTATCATTTAATTCAAATACATATATTTTTCCTTCCTCATGCGTTATTCTTAAAACATAATAATGGTAAGTGTTATACAGAAGAACTTGACTGATCTTGTAAATCTTTTCTCTTCCAAAATATGGAACTTTTAAAAAAGTAACAAAAGATTTTTCTTCCCAATTATCCATTATCAGAAATAAGTAATATCCGGTTTTGAATATATCTTCTTCGCCTGTAAAATTTACTTGAGCATTACAAACAGAACAATGTTTACTAAGACCATCACACTGAATAATTGTTTCTTTATATTTATCTTTCTCGCAATGATTATATTGTCTGTTATAAAATAATTCGAAATTATAATGCGCTGAATTACATTTTGTACATGTTAATTTAGTATATTTATAAATACCGAAAAGTTCATCTATAACCGATATTACTCCTTTTAGGGAACACATTCTCCATACTTCAAATTGATAATTAATGGATTTATCACTCAAATCATTTAAAGGAGAATAAGATTTATTTGTTGAATGTAAAGCAGTTTCTTCTGTCATATTCATCAATATTTTATCAAACATTTCCAAAGTATCACCAGTAACACTTACATTTTTTTTGAAAAAATCTAATAAAGTCTTGACGTTATCATTTAATCCTTTTATGTTTTTTGTTGAATAATTTTGAACGAAATTTTTTATTATTGATGTAACTTTCATTTTGCTTAAAGTTGCTGTATTCTTTTTTTCATCGAATATTTTCTTTGATGCATACTTAAATATTTCATTAGAAAATGCCTTTTCTTCATTTAAGCAATTGACAAAATCTACAAATAATTTAGAGCCGATCAATAGTTGTAGCGTTGAGTTAAGGTAGCATATCCTAAAAGGATTTGACAAACCGATTGCATCGTCACTTTTTGATTCATTACTAGAAATATCCATACCACAATCAGAAATTTTATCGATATCACCTGATATTTGCATTTGATGTTTGTTTTCGTCAATTTTTTCGACTGCTGTAATATTCTCTTTAGATCTAGAATCATTCGCGTTACGACTTGTATCTTTTAATTCATGTCCAGAAACATTCACTTTTTCTTTTGATAAATTATTATCCGCATGTAGAGAATCTTTCTCGCTATCTTCTTTAGGCTTTCCAGGCATAATCTTTTTTTCTTTTGATGAATTATCTTCCACATGCCCAGAATCTTTTGGGTTTTTCTCTTTTGATTTTTCAGACTCATACTTTTTTTCTTTTGATGAATTATCTTCCACATGTCCAGAATTTTTCTTGCTATTCACTTCAGGTTTTCCAGGGTTATTCTTTTTTTCATTTGATGAATTATCCTCAACATGTCCTGAATTATTCGCAGTATCATCTATGAATTTTCCAAGGTCATTCTTTTTTTCTTTTGTTGAATTAATATCCACATGTCCAGAATCTTTCGCGCTATCTTCTTTAGGGTTTTCAGGGTCATTCTTTTTTTCTTTTGATGAATTATTATCCATAGATTCATTCGAGCTATTTTCTTTGGATTGTCCATGATCATTCTTATTATCTTTTGATGAATCATTATCCGCATTTCCTGTATCTTTCTCGCTATCGTCTTTGGATTTGTCTGAAACAATTATCTCAAAATTACTTCGAATTTTTTGTCCTGGATATTTCGTTTTATTTTTACTTTCAAGTGATTTAAATTCAATACCGCCGTCGAACAATAAAATATTTTCATTAAGATACTTATCATCGATTGTCCATATAATTGTTTTATTTTGAACGCATAAATTCTTTATGTCCTCGAACGTGATATATCTTTTATTTTTCTCGAATTCATCTTTAGCTATATCAACGTGATCTTTTATCTCCTTTTCAGTCACATCCACTACTTCGAAAGATTGAATCATCACACTTAAGTTATCATCAAGGTATTTCTTTCCGGAAATTAATTTTTTCTTTATATCATATAATGAAATAGATTCTTTCTTTGTTGATTTATTAATGGTAATGTTATAATCACTGTAATTGATATTATTTGTTTTCGAATCTAGCAAGAATCTAGTGTACAATTTTACGTATAACAGAAAAAGAGCTTTTTGTGACAAATGCTTAATTAATTCGTAAATTTCTGATTCATTGTTGAATAACTTAATTGGAGTTTTTTCCTTATCTTTATTAACTTCCATAGATGCATTTATGGGTAATGTATATACGATTATATAAAACAAGAAATCTTTGATATTTTTAACAATAACACTTGAATTTTTTTTCTTATTATCAACTATAGATATATAACCACGTATTTTACCACTAGTTACAAGCATTTGAAATTACAATTATTTTTTTTAAGTTGAATAAATATTAGAAAATATTATTTTTTAATTTAAAAATTAATTGGGGTTTATTATTTTTCACATTATTAATATAAATTTTAATATGTTTCGTGTTAAAATCGTGAATCATTCTCGCATACGTAAATGTTTCTTGTCTGTCGTGAATCTTTCATGTATATAAAAGCAATAATATTACTTTCATTATATAATTTTTCATTTAAATTATTTTAAAAAAAAAATTAATAAAAATAAATTTCTTTTCCTTAATAAAAAAAATAAAAACCACCACATTATGGTATGGAATATTTAAATAAATTTTGTTTGTTATTGCGTTAATATTTTAGAAAAATTTTACCCAAAAAAACGACCATAGTTATATTATATTATTTAATAAATTTGCGGAAGATTCAATACGAAGTGAATGATTCATGATATTATGTGAAAGATTCACGACAGAAGATTCACGACAATGTCAAAAATTAACGAATCTAATATCTTTTGAATTAAAAAAAATAAAAAGTAAAAGTACAACTTATATTTTTATATTATAATAGAAAATTATATTTAATAATGTTTACTTCATATTATTATTTAATATTATTTAAATAATATATAATTTATTTTTTATTTTTCAATATTTTTAATATTAAATTTAAAATTATATAATATCAAGTCCAAGTAACTTCATTATCGATCCATATTTTCACTGGTTTTCCATTAATTAATTTAGTATGTATAGCAGTATTCCTAACTAAATCTGTTATTCTAATAATTTCTCCTTTATTTATACTATAATCGTTATGTTTAATTTCTATAATTGATTCATTAGTATATATTACATTTATAATTAAATTAAATATTCCCTTCTCCTTTTCTCTGATTACAAAGTTTTCATTATTAAAGTTCCATGTTACTGTTTTTGATAATCTAAATAAATTTTTTTTTATCACATTTTCTATAATTTTTTTTGTAACAAACATCTTTTCATCTTTCCATACTTTTTTTCTATAATATTCAGCAATATCTTCTTTCATTCTTATATCATATACAATTACATTCATATTGAATAAATTTATTTTTAAAAATATATTAAATATCTAAATTTTTTACGAGAAACTTTCTAGTTAACATTGAATAATATTTCTTTAATCTAAAAAATTATTTTTTCTTTACAATAAAAAATTTTCGAAAAAATAATTTTACGAGAAAGTTTCCTGAAATTTGGGATAACATGAAAAAAATTGTGGATAAAACTAATCAAAGAAATTTTTATTGAGAATCTTTCTATCTAATTGTTACAGAAAATTGTAACGGAAACTTTCTAAAAATTTAAAAATAAAATTAAAATAATATGTTTACGAGAAAGTTTCCAGAAAATTTTGGAAGATAACATTTTAACTTGCACGCGAGAAAGTTTCTCGTAAAAATATTAACAAATAAATATTTAATATGGTTTAAATGTTTTTAATTTTATGAAAATATTAAAAAAAATATTTTTTTATATTTAACATTTATATTAATTTTAATCAATTTTTAAAAAATAATTAATTTTATATATGAAAAAATGTCAGAAAAATTATTTAACAAGGAAAAATTAAGAAAAGTACCATGGAATTATAAAGTTATGGA
>Ga0326511_10004936_pt1 | contig 10575 bp, 14 predicted proteins | sample 0_2496_0518_D_FD_203701 | JGI IMG/M metagenome (GOLD analysis project Ga0326511, IMG submission 203701) | Bovine rumen microbial communities from UC Davis, California, United States - 0_2496_0518 | ecosystem: Host-associated > Mammals > Digestive system > Stomach > Rumen | place: USA... | reverse complement strand
TTACACTCTTGGCCTTCATTATTCAAATTCAAATGGATGCCCAATTAGAGTTGTATTTGATTTAGATAAGAAAGATATTGAAGAACTTAAGAATATGTGTAATATGCCAAGCTGGGAGTTTCCATCTTTGCATGAAAGAGACAATATTTGTAAGAAATTACTTAGATATAATACTAACGATATTGATGATTAAATTATGGAAATTGTAATTTTATCAATATGTGTAATTGCTGCATTTCTGTTATATATTAACAGTTGTTATAAAGTAAGAGCTCTTAAAAAAGAGCTTAATCAATACAAAGATGATAAATTGAAATTGGAAGAAATGGAAAATACTGATAGGACAATAATTCCTATCGTATATAATAACAAAACATATTATATATGCCAAGATTCCAATATGATGGAAGCAATTAAATTAATGGGTATAAAACCCGAAACAACATATTATGATCGTGCACCTGGTGGTAAGTTTACAGTAAGTTATATTGAATATCATAATTATATTACACATGCACGATTAATATTAAGTTTTGAAAATAATGTATTTAGATCTGCAAAAGTTAGTTAATTATGGAAATTGTAAATAGAAAAGCAAGACATGAATATATTGTTATAGAGGATTTTGTTGCAGGACTTGTTCTCCAAGGTTCTGAGGTAAAATCAATTCGTGCTGGTAAATGCAATATATCTGATGCATATTGTTATATATCATCAAAAGGTGAAGTATGGTTGAAGAATAGTCATATTGCAAAATACGATTCAGATCGATTTACAAATCATGATGAACTTCGTGAACGTAAGCTTCTATTGACTAAAAAGGAAATTCGAAAGCTGACAAATGAAGTAAAGAACCCCGGTATTACACTTATACCACTTAAGATATTTGTTGATGATCATGGTTTGTTGAAACTTGTGTTTGGTCTTTGTAAGGGTAAGAAAGAATATGACAAACGTGAATCTATTAAGGAACGTGATAGCAAGCGAGAATTGGACAGAATTAAAAAGAACTTTTAATGATATTACTTTATATTACAATTTCATTAACTAATGTATTCCTACATATTGTAAGGAGTATCTTAGTTATTAAATCAGGAAAATTTATTGCATCACTTGCTAATTGTATATGTTATACATTTTCTGCTATTGTTATTAAATTTATATCTGAAGTAGATTTATGGATTGCAATAACCGTACAGGCATCAACTAATTTTATAGGGTGTTATGCAGCTATGTGGTTCTGTGAACATATTTTGAAAAACAAGCAAAATGAAAATTAAATATTTATATATAAAACTAAAAGATAGAATATTGCGAACACTTCCATTTATTAAAGAACGTGAAATGTTTTATCTTAATCCTGAAACATTATCAATCATTGAACCAGACGATAAATATAAAAATATGACTCATCGTGAGTGGTTTGATAATCTTGGTTATAAAGAAATAAAAGACTGGGAAAGATTTACTCGAGGATATTATAGAGATAATAAAGTTAAGTTATTTTCAGGAGCAGATCATGCATGTAGTTTTATAAAAGATATTGATAATTCAGTATTGAATACATATAAGTATTTTATTGATAAAGGATATGTTATTAATGAAATTCATATTGGAAATATTCATAGTACATTCAGGACAATTACAAATAAAGATTGGAAACCTATGTATATTGTTGATATGAAAAGATTTATAAATAATCATGAAATAAAACTTATAAAAATGAATTAAGAGAGTACATAGTACTCTCTTTTATTATTCAAAATGATAATCATTATTTGTTATATTATCATGTATATATACTTCGTTTGTTGAATCATTTTTATAAGGAACTAAATGCATAATCAAATTATCATTATTATCCCATATTTTTAATTCATATAATCTAGATATTGAATGATAGGCAAATGTATTTGTTTTTATATTATTCCATGTAAATACATATAAATTTGCAATATTCCAATTACGAATCCATGTATATACAGTATTCTCATATATTATGCCTTCATTTTCATATGTTAAATTATTTTCTGACCAATTATTATCTTTATCGAATATACGAGAAATTTTTATTTTATTATTTTCATCATATATTGAATAATGCCAAGTTGTATCATTATCATGTATTTGCAATAACGTATATCCATTATTACAGTCGTTTCCAGCACTTAATAATTGGAATTTTACATATATTTTAAAATATTTATCATCAGTATTTGATAATTGTGGAAAATTAGTTAATGGAACAATTATATGATTACTACCTGATGATTCAATATATTCAATTTGATATATTGGGACATATTGAGAATAATGAACTTCATCTTCTTGTAAACATAAGCTTACATTTGGTTTTACAAAATCGGAACTTAATGCGTAGTTTTCATATAAACTATGTTGATTAAATTTCTTTAAGTATTTCATTGTTAACTTTATTTAATATATTTAAAAATAATTTAATCGTTATTCTATTTTAAACAAAATAAAGTATATATACAAAATTTATGGATAATATTGAACAATTAAAACAGGATAATGCAAAATTAACCGAAAGACTTAATAATGCTGCAAAATTCTTTAGAGAACAAAAAGCTCAAATAGAAGCATTGACAAAAGAGAATGAAGAACTAAAAAATTCATCTAAAGAAGAAGTAATTGATACAGAAAAATGGAATAAATTAGTTACTGAAAAGGAAAATCTTAATGGACAATTAAATGAGTATGAATTAAAATTACAAAAATTAGAAAGTGATATTGATTCTAAAGATAAGGCTCATAAGGTTCTTCAAGATACATATAATGAAGTATTTGCTGAAAAGGAAAAATTACAAAAGCAAATTAAAGAGTTTGAAAAGTTTGAAGCAGAAACAATAAATGTAAAGGTTCCTGAGTTACAAGAAAAATTAGATAATGCTAAAAAGATAATTGAAGATAATAAGCTTGATTATGATAAACTCCAAAAGGAACATAATGCACTTAATGAAACTTATAATAAATTGAATAATGAGTATTCAGAAATTTATAAGAAGTATAATGATTTAGAACAAGGACGAATTAAATCTGAAGAACAACTTAATGCATTAAATACTTTATGTATTCAAGCAAAAGAAGATAATAAAGAGCTTCAAGATAAATACGATAATCTTGAAAAACTTTGTAATGATTTTGAAAATCAGAAATTAGCAGCTGATGCAGATTATCAAGGTATGTTAGATATGTATCAAGAGTTGCAAAAAGAATATGAAAGACTTAGAAACGAAAGAGATATTTATTCACAGTCAGATGATGTCTTAGCAGAAATTGCAAAGATATTAATTGATAAAGGTCTTGTAAATAAAAATGATTTAACACCACAAACTGGAATTAAAGAAATGGGTACTGCTCATCGTATGGGAGACAATTTAGAAAGTGGTAAGAATGTTGGAGTATGAAAATAGATACTTGTATAATTGTAAAAAACGAAGAAAAAACAATTAAAAATCTTATTGAACAGTTTTTAGTTTTCTCAAATGAAATACATATAACTGATACAGGATCAACAGATAACACAATAGAACTTATTCAATACTTTCAAGATCGTTATCCTAATGTATTCTTGCATCATTTTAAATGGTGTATGGATTTTTCAAAAGCTAGAAACTATTCATTAACTTGTTATGATTGTAAAGCTGATTATCAATTTTGGTGTGATGGGGATGATGAACTTAATGATAAGTTGATTGAATCATTAAAAGAGTTTTCAACATCAGATAAATATGATGCAGATATATATTTTATGAAGTATCAATATTTTGATGGCGATAAGAACCCACATAATCGTACATCATTATTGAAAGTTGGTAGAGGATTAGAATGGCATGATCCTATTCATGAATATATAGGATATACAACATCTCATAAAGTAGATTATGATACATTTAATAATGGTTCTTTAATTATACATAGAAGAGCCCCGGGAGTTGTACATACTGATAGAAATTTGCAGATATTCATGCAAATGGAAAAAGATAAACGTCCTTTTAGTTGTCGTAATAGATATTATTATGGACGTGAATTAATGTATAATAAATTATATGATTGTGCAATTAATCAATATCATAAATGTATTGATTCACCTGAAAATAATAAACTTGATAAATATAATGCTTGTAATAGGTTATTTGAAGTAAGAGATCCTGAAGCATTAGATTATTTCTTCAAGATGTTAAAAAATAATGTTTATCGAAAAGATATGTTTTATATTGTTGGTAAGTATTATTTTGAAAACAAGAATTATGAATTAGCAAAATTATATTATTTATGGTGTATTAATTGTCCTAATCCTAGAAATGGACAAAACTTTGGATATAATTCAATGTGTCACGTTAATTCATTATTACAATTAAATGTACTTGAATATAAGTTAGGAAACATTGAATTAGCAAAAGAATATAATAATAAAGTATTAGAATTAGATCCAACAAATAAAATTGCACAAGATAATATAACTTTCTATAATAATTATGAAAATAATCAAAATAAATGATAACATTAAAATCAATATTGAAATGATATATTCATTAGAATATCATAACAATAATAATGATATCATAAAATGGGAAAATGATTATAAATCATATTTAGATAAATTTGCCCAAGATCCTCCAATATTACCAATATCAAATACTGAAGTATATAGACCAATATATGGAGAGAAAATTGATAAAGATAAAATGCAGTTATATTCTAATGAGTTAAATGCCCATATTATTTCAATTATTGGAGATCGTCCTGAATATATTGAAAATTACTATGTAATATTATCTTCAGGATTAAAAGTAAATATTGATAAATCTATTTATGATATAATTGATAAATATTTAGATAAATTTATTATAGAAAATTAAAAAATAAATATTATTAAAAATTTAAATTTCGTCCATAACTTACTATATTAGTTTTGTAATTAATTGGTAAGTTATGGACGAAATTAAGTTTAAAACATTAGAATTTAAAACATATTCACTTTTGGATAAGTATTTCAAAGATGCTAAAGATAAAGGTGGAAATAATTATCTGTTACATTTATATTCTGTTGCTAAAGCAGTGCAAAACGAAGCAAATAGTAAAGTAGCAGATCCAAAATCTTCATTGGGAGTATTTTATAATAAAGCATATATTGTTGCATTGCTTCACGATATTCTTGAGGATACTAATTGTACTGAAAATGAACTTCGTGAAATTGGATGCGATGATGAAATAATTAATGCCATCAAATCAGTAACACGTCGTAAAGATGAACAGTATTATTTTGATTTCATATTAAGAGCAAACAAAAATGATATAGGACGTCTTGTTAAAATATATGATTTGGAAAATAACATGGATGTTCGACGTCTTGATAAATTTGGAGATTATGAACAGAAACGATTGAAGAAATATTGGTATTCATGGAAGTTTCTTAAAGGAGAAATTAATGAATTAGTTGCAAATAACGAAATTCATCCTGACAGAAAATTTAGATAATATTAATTAGTAATCAATAAATATAAATTATGTTTTTCTATTATTTTGGTCTTATTAGTTTTACAACTATTGTGGCAATTACATTAGCACTTATTACTGTTTCTTGTTGTAAAGGACGTTGGATTTATCGTCAAATTAAGGCTCCAAAATTTCGTGCATATGATAATAAGTTACAGGTTTATAATGATTTGATTGAACAACCAAGATGGGAATATGTTAAATGCGCTATTAAAAGAAAGTATCATCCACATAATGATCCTGATGTAACTCTTAATAAAGGAGAATATAAACATATAATGATTGCTGATATTAATGAACTTAATACATACAGAAAGAAATTTTCAAATTATAATAAAATAATGGATTTTACAAAACGTCAGGAACAATTGATTAAAGATTATAATACATTTGATGAGCAGCAGCGAATCATAGAATAAATAAAATTAGCGAATACATTGAGTATTCGCTTTATTTATGATGGCCATCTATCAGTAGTATCTATACCGTTTATATTGTTTGCTCTTAAATATGCAAATGCATTAATTGCATGATTATCATCTATTGAATGAGTTTCTTCATTCTCATTAAAGAAATGAGAATACGTAGTATTATCAATATTAGGTAAACGTTCAAATATTGATTTTTTAGGCATAGTAATATTTGAAACAGTTAATGTTGAATTTAATGAACCATTTCTGTAAAATTTAACATTTTGTCCATCTATAATGATTGCTTTATCTACTGATGCTACTTGTTCAGTATCTTTAGTTTTACTAAAAAAATATTTTGTCATTACTGCTTTTTATTAATTTGGCCAACTTATTCCATCAGAAAGATTAGTATTAACTTTAATATATGCAAAAGCATTATTACTTAAATTTGTACCTGCTGGTGTTGGATCACTATCAATGTTATTAAAATATTGTGTAAATCTACCTTTAACTCCATTTGGTAATTTACTGCATATATTTTGTGCTGTTGGCATACTAGTAACATTTACACCCGATAATGTAGCTTTAAGGTCTTTGTTTTTATAAAATTTTACACTACTACTATTTAATATAATTCCATAATCTGACTGTAATGCTTGTTGTGTATCATTACTTTTGCTATAGAAAAATTTAGCCATAAAAAATTATGTTTACTATTTATTTAATAAAAATAATATATAAAATAGAAAAATATCTAAAATTAATTTTGAATTTTTTAAGAAAAAAATCTATATATTATTTGTAAAATTGATAATTAAATATGATTTCAAAGATTTATACTGAAGATTGGTTTGGTCGTACAAATGGTGGTTATACATTTGATGAATCCGAAATGCACAGCGGTATTGTTAAAATTGATAATCATAAGTATTCATCCTTCCTATATAATGAAGATAAAGCCGAGCGTATTTGTTCAGATCCTGAGCTCTTGACGAAAGAAATGATGGATATGATTCATGCTGTTGGTTTGAGTAATATTGCTTTCAAGCTTTCTAAAACTTGTGAGACCGCTCAAACAAACGGTCGTTATATTGAAGTTGGAATTGGAAAAGAATATCAGGATATATCTGACTGTTATGAAAAATTGGACCGTGTAATTGCAATGACTCTTCATGAGTGTTGTCATTGCCTTTATACTGACTTCAGTCATGTACACAAGGTTTGTTCAAAATATCCTTCAATTGTTCATCATATTCACAATGTCATTGAGGATGAAATCATTGAGCAGAAGCTTTGTTTGAAGTACCCAGGATATGAGAATTTCTTGGCAAAGCTGAAATATAATATTTTTGATAAACATTCTGATGAAGCTGAGGAACCCGAAAATGATCTTCAGGAAGTAATGCAGATTTTCTTCTTTGCTGTTCGTTATCCCAAATATCTTGCTAACATCGATGAGGATACTCTCAATAAACACGAGAACATCATTATTGATATTAAGAAGATTATGAAAGATACGAATTGTTTCGTTACTGATAATTCAACTCCCACTATTTCTTCAACTAATGCAGCTGTTAAGATTTATGAACTGCTTGTTGATAATTTCTGTTCAGGAAATGAAAACGGTGATGGAGAATCTAAATCTTCAAACAATTCTAATAAATCTGATAATTCTAATTCATCAAATAGTTCTTCTACATCAGGTATTAATATTTCAAATGAGGAACCTGAGATGAATGGGGAATCTGGAGATACTGATTTTGGTGATATTGTTGCTATTCTTGCAAAGATACTTCAGGAATTATCTTCAGAATCTGAAATGACAGATCCTAAGGACCTTACAATTTATCATACTGATATTGAGGATAAGGTTTCTGATTTTAAGAAGTTTGAGTGGAAACAGTGTAAAGATACTCGAATTGATTATAACGAAATTACAACTTGGACAAACGAGAATGTAATGAAATATAAATCATATTACCGAGAGGCAGCTCCGTATATTTCACAGGCAAATAATTTGATTATCAATAATAAGACAAAGCAGTCAGTTAATGTAACTCGTTTCACTCGTAATGGTTCACTCGATCCTACAAGACTTGCAAATGCAATGTGTAATGAGCAGACTGTTTATACTCGCCGTACTATTGAAACAAAGAACATTGATGCAGAATATGCACTTGTTATTATGCTTGATGAATCTGGTTCAATGAACGATCACGGTATCAATATTCTTGCAACGAAGATTGCAATTATGTTGTATGAAGCTGTTCGTAATTATCCAAAGATTAAGTTGTTTGTTTATGGACATGGAGATTGTGTGTATAAGTACATTGACTGTGATAAGAATAAAAACAAGTATGTACTTGGTGCTCGTCGTAGTCAGTGTGGACAGGATGAACTTCGTTCTTATAAGTTGATTGTTGATGACGTTAAGAAATATACTAATCTTCCAATTGTAATGTTCAATATTACTGATTCTTGTTACTGTTCAAATGAAAACAAACTTGCTAAACTTGTTAATGGACTCAGAGATGATAAAGAACAGCCTACATATATTAATCTGATTTGTCTTGGACATAATGATGCAACAAATCGTAATGTTCGTAGCTGGAATGATATTATTTATGGAGAAGGAAATTGGGTAATTTATAATAAGGTTGTTTTCTGTAATGAATGGACCAACACTATTAAGAAGATTGCAAATATTATTCATAGAACTGTTAAACTTTAAATAATTACATAAGGCATTGTTTATATGTTTATTTTTAAATATATAAATGATGTCTTATTAGCATGAATAATATAACACGAGAAAAAGATATATATCAATTATTCGATTCCGATGATATTAATAAAATTATTAGACATTATAAAGTAATTAAAAAAAGAAATAATGATAATTCAAATAGATATGTATTAGAACAAAAATTTGAATCATATAATGATAATATTTATAATGATACTGGAATATCAATAAAAAATAATTTTAGAGATAATAATGAGATTGGAGGTCATTCGATATTTGATATATTAAATTCGGAAAAATATGATTCTATTGATAAATTAAAAAATAAATTAGAATCATTAAATCAAGATGTAATACGTGAGTATAAAAATAATATAAATTTAAATGATACTTTAGAAGAATCTTTTACTGAAGAAATTGATAATATAATTAATTCTTTCGATAATGATTCAAAAGATTATTTATATATTAGATTTGCTCCAAACGAATCACAAAAATACGAACAAATAGAACGCGCATTTCAAATTCATAATGTTTCGGAATTATATGATAAAAGAAAAGATAATCATTATGCTTTTGAAGAAATACCTGTTTATAATGATAACTTAATTTATTCAAACAAAAAATGCAAATACGTAGAAGATAAAAATTTAGATCCAGATCCTGAAAGTGAAAATTGGATGATAAATGTTAAATTTGAAAATAATGCATATATTGATAAATTAAAAAATATAGATAAAAATATAACAGTTAAAATGTTTTAATTATGCAAATATACCCAAATAATAATTTTGATTTACTTCAAAATTTTATTCCATATAGAATTGTTAAATATAAAGATAATAAATATTATATAATGATAAACATATCTGTTCCTGAAGCAGATATATTTGGATATAGTCTTTATTTCTTTATTGATGATAAGTTTACTCCTGATTATAGAGGAAATGAAATATATGATTTCTTATCAAATATTGATTTAGAAAATGATAATATCAGAGATATATTAATAAATGGAACAGAATCATTAATAGCTGGTAAAGATTATTTTTTATCAGGTGAAACTGATGATGAATATATTATGTCATCAAATATTAATGATTATTTATGTATATCTGGAATTAAGATTAAAGATATTGATAACATTAGTTATTTTATATATAAGAATAAAGCTCTTGATAATCAATTTGATGATGATGAATTAGATAAGTTAAATTCAACATTTATGAAGATCATTCAGACTTATTCTGATTTATATGGTAATGCAATTGATTCATTAGACTTTGTTTATCAAAATGTAATTGATTATTATGCTAATGGACAATATGATGATGCCATTATATTAATGAACTCTATATTCAATACACAATTAACGACATCAGTTACAGCTAATTGTGGATGTAATTCTCAAAGCGACTGTACAAGTGTAGCTTCAGGAACAAGTACAATTAACACAGGTACAGATTTAGTATCATTAGATACTGCAACTTGTGCTGATAAATATAAAGCAGCAATGTATCAATGGCTTATACAAATGTTATCAGATATTAACTTCTATTGTAATTGGATGTTTACAACAGTTGAAGATGAAGATAATATTACAATTCCTGATGAAGAATTAATTGATAACTTAATAGAATTATTAACAGAGTTCTTAAATGCTAATTATGATTTGTCAAATTTAAAAGGTTGTAAAAGTGCATGTAATTGTGGTCATTCAAAGAAATATTTCAGTAATAATACAACTGGAGACTGTGCAGATATAATGAATAATGGAATAGGTGTTAATGTAGATAACTGTTCATATTATACAATTATTGAAAATTATATTAAAGCACTTAATTGGGTAAAAAATAATCAAATTGACGAAAATAAGAACAAGATATATGTATA
>Ga0326511_10004933_pt1 | contig 10580 bp, 10 predicted proteins | sample 0_2496_0518_D_FD_203701 | JGI IMG/M metagenome (GOLD analysis project Ga0326511, IMG submission 203701) | Bovine rumen microbial communities from UC Davis, California, United States - 0_2496_0518 | ecosystem: Host-associated > Mammals > Digestive system > Stomach > Rumen | place: USA... | reverse complement strand
GCTGCTTCTGCTTCTTTTCCATCATAATGTCATACTTCTTGCGAATCGTCTCTTGCAGTGCGTCAATATCGTTCTTGCGGTATTTGACATCGCTGTAGATAAAATCCACATAGTCAAACTTGTTGATGGTAGCCGTATCGCCTTCGACCAGTGACCAGTTTCTGACAGTGACATACTTGGCACGGTCACGATGCAGATCCTTGTTGTCGTATGACAGAAGTACAATGATGCAGAACTCCAACACCATCACAAAGAATGCGGTGAGGAAGCAGAATCTGCGAAAGTACTTCGACTGCCAGAGAAAAGCAAAACCATACATAGGCCAGTGCCAGAACAAGTAAGCCAGACATGCCCATGAAGGGAATGGAGGTCGCTTAGGAGCCTTGACTCCTTGCACGTCCTCAATCCTGCCGACAACTGTCTCCAGACGTTTGACGGTCTCGTTCTGAGTATTTACAATCTCCTTGGACTTCGACTGTTGCTTGTCGATAGCACTCTCATGCTTCTTGTAGAGGTTATACCCATTCAGAATGTCGTTCATGAAACCAGTACACTTTACAAGAGCATTCTCAGGTGTGATGACATCGATACCGGATTCCTCCTGCTTACGTCTGCTCTCTTCTCTTGCCTTTCGCTTCGCTTCTTCTCGGTTATCAGAACAAGCGTTGAACAGCGTCTCAAAGAGAAAGCAGTAGTCTTCCACGGTTATGTCGTTGAGCAACCTGTCAGAGAACTTAACCTCGACAGGCGCACTTTCTGGCATTTCTGGGGATTCAGAACCTGACTGACAGACAGGAACAATGACATCAGCATCATCAACCTGCTCAGAAGGTTCGGCAGGATGTGCAGACACAGTCTGGGAAGAGACAACTGTGGATGAAATATCAGCCATCTTGTCTTTCACTTCTTGAACCTTCTCCTTGGTTATCATCCTTGCAGGTTTGAGTTTCGGTTTAGAGTTTGTATTCGTAAATCCCATAATCTAAATGTATTAACGGTGGAACTTAGGTCTCTTTTTCTTCTCGTCATCATCGTCATCGCCCCAGCCACTGGAACTGCCACCACCGCCACCTCCTGAGGTCGGAACCACAGCAGGACCAACCGCAAGTTCGACAGCTGCAGCAGCCACGTTGGAAGCAAGCTCGGCAGCCGCATCGGTATCGAAAAAGGCAGAGTCGTTATTATCATCATAGATACTCACGCTACCATCCTCGACATACTCGTCTTCCTTGCCAAAGGAAACTTTCGGCAGACGGACATCGGAATCCATATCGTCAAACTTGACCTCATGAATCATCGGTTCATCTGGCAACCACTGGTCTTTAGGCAACAGAGCGTTGATGTTGAACAACTGCTGCAAAACCAGACTCGTCAATAACGATATCGTCTTGGCATACGATTTTGAGTTTGTCGTTCAAGACAAATGGAGTCTCTACGAGAGATTCTTTATACCCTCGATTGAACTGAAACGCTAACCGGTCTGTCTTATTTTCCTCAAGCTCCTCAGTAAAAAACGAGGGGGGCAAGAGTGAGAGATAATCAGAATGATTGGGGTTAGCAATTGACGATACCCATGAAACAATATTTTTTCCAATATTGTAGAACAAATATTCATTCCACACACTTACACGCTTTGCCTCTTGTCTATTTGAAGACAACTCAAAATCTGCATTTATGAAGAATGGGAATAAATACCTTCTATCCTCCATTGGAAGATATGCATATAGAGATGGGGTCTTGTCGGTAATAGGAATAACATTTCCTGTTTCATCAAGCATGATTGCATATGAAACAGATGTAGTGTCTGCGGCAATAATTCTTTCAGGAATTGATGTAATAGGAACTGGCAAGTTATCAATTATTTGATACATATACCATTTTTCTTGTCCACCAGCGTCCTGACACTCTTTAACCATTGGAATATCGCAATCTTTAAATGCTTCATTTGTTACAGGTATTTCGCTTCCTTCACGCACAATATAAGAAACCTCATTGTCGTTTTGAGCAAATGAATTTTTAAGTCTTACAATATTTGTTTTATCATCTACATGTTTCGCTATGCTTAATATATCCCACTTCTTATCCTCAAACTGAATTCTTTGAGTATTCCGTAAAAAAAGCATGAAACGAGGCTTTTGAATAATACCTTTAATCGTTTCTTTATATTTCTCTGCAGCAACTCCCATATCAAGAGCTATTGCAACATTACAATTTCGAGAAAATGATGTTCCAAGAAGAGGACTAGGACACCCTTCTACCCAAAATGGCAAAAGTTGCCATGGTAAATGATTTACACCTTCAAACTCTTTTTCGTATTCAACATTATCTTTAAAAAAGATCTGCAATTGCTCTTCTGTATAAAGTGGGTTGACATAACGGTAAAAAGCACGAAAGTCTTTAAATAAATCTGCATCTTTGTCGAACAAAAAAAAGAATCCCCCTGTTTTTATATATACTCTTTCTGAATCTGTAAATACACTCTTAAAACCAATACCTTTATATCCTGTTTTTTTCCGGTCAAGCCTTTTAGTACTATTAGCGGTTGAAACAATTGATCTAAAATCTTGGCGTGAGAAAGAGAGACCATCATGGGTGAATATTAGGTAGTTATCCTTTATTTGAACCATTACCTTAACGCCCCGTAACGAAGAAGCATCATCTGCATTCTGAAGCAGTTCATAAAACATTCGATCTCTATCAGTATACATATCTGCACCTATCTCTTTAAGGTAACTGGCCGACTCTCGGTTTGACTTTGGCGCATTATTCTCCTTAAAACTTTTCTCAACTAATTCTTTATAGGGATCAGATAAAGGAATTGCATTCACTAGTTCTGCCGAAAACATAAACGGTCGGTGTTCTTCTTTGCGTTTTTGAGGATATTTTTATTTTTTTATTTTGCAAAAATACGAAAAAATGTGTTTCTCTCCTAAAGATATCGTGAAAAAATTATTTTTATCCACTTTTGTACGCTTTGCCTATAGGAATAATAGTTCTGATTGCCCATACAAAAGGGCTAATGGAAGAAGTTTTAATATACAGAGATTACTAACATGAATGAATTTGTATCGTGCCTTCGTCACCATTTTTGTATAGTAACGAAGACACGTATCATAAGACTAAGATAATATCGAAAAAGCCAGAAGGACAAATAGCACATTGATGACTATGGTGCCAGCAATGCAGTAGTTCCTGACCTTTGTGATTTCAGCATCAAGGCGCCTGATGGATTTCTCCATGCCTGCAGCTGCTGCTTTGTCCACCTGGACAGGCAACTCTTTCATCCGGGCAAAAAGCGTTTCTATCAACTCTCTGGAGCGTCCCTCCATCTTCAACGGCAGTCCGTCCTCTTGCAAGACCGTGTATTTGGTGTTGAGCTCCACCATCTGTCCAAGTAGCTTCTCTGCCAGTTCGTTTACTTCCAGAAGGGCTTCCGTAACGTCCTTCTTCCTGACCGGTGCAGCCTTCAGGCTGCTGTCCGGTCTTACTGGGTAGTTCTTATTCGCCATAGTTTTTCCTTTCTTTAATTACATTGAATATCCTTTGTTCCTTTCTTCCAGATTTTCGTCATCGTAACGGTTGTGCTTTGTCCCGACCTCATCCTCACGGTTGCGTGAATGTGTGGGAGTAACGTGAGTGTTCAATATGGATGACAGCATGCCAGTGCCGACATGGACTGAACTCCCAGAAGGATGACGTGCCACAACCTTTTTCTCGTTGGAAGATCTGACTTGTTCCATGTGCAGCATCTTCCATGTATTCTCTATCCGCCCCAGAGTCAGGCTTCGGTCGATGGTGCTGGCCTTGTACTGCGTTCCTGACTTGGAGAGGATGTAATATCCTTGTAGCTTGCCGCTTTTGGAAAATGCCTCGCGCACCTCAAACCCCTCAGCCATCATCAGCACCTTGAAGATGTCGAAAGAGAATGTGTCCATGCTGCCGAGAATCCTGAAGGCCGTATTCCGGATCTCTTCCTTATTCTTCGGAGAGATGACCTCCGCCACACTGAAACCACGTTCACGGCTGATGTCGTTGGCCACTTTTGCAGCCTTCTTCCCTATAAAAGAATCAGAGATGACCGTCCCATCCTGCAGGACTCGGTTTGCCAGCACATGCCAGTGCCGAAGGTTCCTGTTATGGTCAGTCCGCTCATGCTGATAGGCAATCCACTGCATCTGACGGAACTGCTCCTCCGACAATCCAATCTCCCCGGTCATCAGCCTCTTCATGTACTCCTCTACGAGTTCGCTGCATTGCTCAGGAGAATTCACCTTACCAGCATCCTGCTCCGACAAGGTTATCACGATGTCGAAATAGCACTTTGAGAGATTTCGGTGATGGTTCTCCTGAACGTCGTGCATCTCACGGGTGATTTCCCCCGGTGTGTCGCCGTATAGGTTGTGACGGCATGCCTCACTGGCCACATGGACATGGGCGACGGTCTTGTTCGCATCATACTCCAGTTTTGCAGTCCCATAGCTAATCGTTCTTGCCTTTGCTATCATATAGGATCTCCTTCAGTCTTTTAATGATACTTTTCAGTTCTTCCATCATAGAAGCATACTTCCTTTGGTGGAAGAAGTTTGTGATGTGTGTCAGGTCGCTGGTAAGTTTCCTCACCTCAGTGATGACCTGATACTCATGCTCCGAAAGGCGCTTTCTCGGACAGTAGGCGAGTAGCACCTGACGACAGTAGTCGGACACCGAAAGGCCGCACTCCTCCGCATGTCTTCTGATAAGGGCAAACTCCAGTTCGCCACATCTGATATTGATTCTTTCTGTTTTCTTCATATCCTTTATTACTATATTATTATAAAACATGAAAACTATAAAATACGAAAATTGTAAAAGTATAAAATATGAAATTGATAATATCAAAATATACAAATATCATATTATGTAAATATACAAATATCATAATATACAAATATACAATTATCATATTATCACAAAATGTAAAACATGCTTCCCAAACCCACATTTGCGACCACCGGGAGCGAACGGCAAGGACGTTTTTGTATGACAAAAACACTTCTTGCAATATACTCCCGACCTTACTTCCTGATGTCGTCAGGTCATCCGTATATTGGGAATCACGATTGAAACATACCCCATGTCTTATGACCATTTTCGTGTATCTCATATCATAAAAACAACCACAATTAAGAAACTAGTTCCAGGTCAAGTCTGTCCATCAGTGTCTTGATACTGGGATTCCTGGCAATCATCATCCTGAGGATGGCCGCCTGTGAGTGCTCATTAAGCAGATAGTCGGCAATGTCCAGTCCCCTCTCCTTTTCACTTTGGGAGGCGTGATCCTCCAGATAGGTGAACACATGCGCTTCGATGCCGTGCCGTCTCAGTTTTTCTGCTTTTCCCTCCCAGTTCTCTTTCATGCCAAGATCGGGAAATAACACCACCTTCCTGTCCTTGAAGATGTCCAGGTCAGCCTTGCCGAACATCCCGTCCTTTCCTCCACAGGCCAGCCAGACGTAGCCCGGAAGATAGAAGGATGCGATGATGGCCGACTTCTCGCTCTCGACGATTCCGACAGGAAGGTCAGGAAACTCAGCCAGCAGATGCTCCCCGAAGAAACACTGGCCGACCCTCTCCTTGTCGATTCTCATCAGCGTATGTGCCCATGTGGGATGCACCTCATGCGAGCGGTTGCCCGTTGACGCATCATAGAACATCACCTTTCCCTGGCAGACACGTCCCCTGATATCCACTTGCCAGAACACGCAGGAGCCTTTCCGCACCTTGGCCGTACCGATATTGTACCTCCCTGCCAGTTCGAGGGCAGCCTGCTCACCGAACCTGCTGCATAGGAACAGGAAGAAGTTGTTCTCCCGGTAATGGCTCATGGAACTCTCCATGACAGAGCGCGGAAAGAAGAACCGCTCTGCCTTGGGCTGGGGAGGAGTTGGAAGGGTTGGGGAAAGAATGGCAGCATCGTCCATCAGTTCCTCCTTCATATCCGGGTGATCATGAAAGAACTGTTTCGGCGTATAGTGATAGCCGCACTTGTGTTCACGGTTGCACCGACCCACATCAGGGGGAAAGGCAATCCTCCCCACCGTGTCGATATACTGTGAGAAGCACCCCTTGACGTGGCAGCAGGGACACTCTTTCCGGTCTTCCCTGCTCTTGTAGGGTTTCAATATGAATCTATGTTTGTTCATCATTATTCATTTCTATCGGTTCAAAAAGTTCCCACGACCCTTTGAACTTTTGAACTTTTGACCCTTTGGACACGAAAGCTGATGCTCTCGGCTTCCGATTGGGTCAAAAGGTCAAAGGTTCATTGGGTCACCTGCTCCTTTTCCTCTTTACGCATGGCTTTCTGGTAGAGTCCGTGCTTCGGATTGGTGAGAATGCCGTTTACGCAGCACCTTTTCAGGAAACGCTTCACGGTACTTTCGGACATTCCGAGGGAACTACCATACACATGGGCGTCCGATGTCCGGAACTCATCAGGAAGTATGTTGAACAGCTGCATGCCCTTCCCTTCGTCCTGTCTGTTGGAGATAAATGAGAAGGCCTTTTTCTCCATTCCGCGGAAATACTCCGCCAGGCTGATGGCAGACCTGACACTTTCCTCGTCAATGACGGACGGACTGCATCGAGTGTCAAAGAAGGACCGGATTACTTGGATTACAAGACAAAAGCGTACGACATACGTCTCTAGCTTCCCATAGAATCCCTTGAGATAATCCTCATTGGTATCCTTCCATTCCCTTCTGTTGTCTTCGTTCCGCCAATGACAGAGCATCTTTCTGGCCTTCTCACTGAAGACCACCGCATGGGGGATGACATCTCCGTTCTCGTCATATTCAGACGGGGTCTCAAGGACTCTCCTGACGATGCTGTTCCATTCGTCGAGGATGTCGGGCGATACCTGTCGCATGGTCCATTCCGGCATTTCCGTGATGTCAGGGAAAACCTTCAGCAGGCGTGATGCAAAGCCGTTCGTCATCCGTTTGCCACCCAGTAGTTCCGGGAGGAGTCCTGGCTGCGTGCCGCCTATGAGTGACACGTAAGGATGCAGTACGGTCATCGGCCTGTCGGAAGACTTCCTGTTAAGTTTAACCCCGTCGCCATTGAAGAGTTGGAGCCAGTAGGCGTCATCGTTGCCACGGTTATACCTGGACATGTTGCTCAGGAAGGAGTCCAGTTCATCAACGCACATCAGTACGCCACGTCTGTTCTGGTCAAGCACAGAATAAAGGGCCTCAATCGTTGAGTTGATGGTCAGCACAGAGCGGCAGACTGGGGGGACAGGATCAGCATCGAAGCCATTCCGTTCACGCTCCTCCCTTGGCAGCGCCATCGTCTGTTCATACCTTTCCCTTTCGTTTCTGTATTTCCGCTCCAGTTCCGCATCAAAGAGGCGGAAGGGCTTTACAGCCTGTTTCAGCGGAGGAGTCTTTCCACAGCTGGGTGGACCGATCAGGACAAGGAAGATAATAGGCGGATCCTGCCATGTGGACTTGAAGTGACATAACCACCGATTTCCCATGGCAGCTGCCAGCACGGTAAACATGGAGGCACACAGATAGTCCAGGTTGAGTCCTTCGTCTTGATGAAGTGCCTGGGCAATCCTCTGGATCTTCTCAGGGAACACGTCGATGGGAAAGGATGGGCAACCCCTTTCAAGAGGCTGCTCATCGCTTTTCTCCGCAGAACTGACTTCCTGCATGAAAGAGTTCGTAATAGAAGATACCATCATTTCAGAAGAAATGCTTAATGTTTGCTCACTCATAATTACATTCTCCTTCTATTACGTGCGACATAAGCTTCAGCTTCTTTCTGAATCTCATAATCAGCCTTTCGTTTCTTGTTCATCAACCAGTCGTCAATCTCGGACTTGAGAAAAAAAAGATTCTTTTTGATTTTATGAAAAGGAATCTGGTTCTCACTCGTCCAACCATAGACGGTCTGTTCAGCTGGATGAAAGGGAATGTACTCACGTACTTCCTCTATGTTCATCCATCGGTCTTCCTCCCTTTGAGAAGGCTTTTGGAAATCAAGAATCATTCTTTTCAAGTCAGCCATCTCTTGACGAATCTCTGTCAAGGCTCTCGGCAAATCATTAAATGAATAAGTATTTTCTGCCATACTGTTAAATTTGAATGGTTGGCTGAAATCAATAGGAAAACAGCCACCTCTCGAAAGAAAGGCAACTGCAAAAATATAGGTGTGAAATGAGGCAATAGAGAACGAAAAACCCTATTTCCGGCTTAGTCGGAATAGGGTTGTATTTTCTTTTACTATTCGGAATAGATACTCGGATTCGCTATTCGGAATAGTTGTATATGTCATTCTATAACAGAACTTTATAGGTTCCAATCAATGTACCTGCCATCCATCAGATACTTATTACGCTGTTCTTTATTAAAAACTCCGTTTAGTATGTCTCTGATGAGGATAAAGTCCTCATGACCTGAGATGATTTTCCACTCAGATGGACTGCCTGGTGCTATAGCTTTTGCTTTGGAGAAATCGTCTTGCGTTGAATAGCCTATCTCTCCGAACATATAGATGGCCCATATTCTGAAATCCTTACCTGATCGTTTTGAAGTTATGAATCCTAATTCCATAAACCACTGATAAATGATGTACCAGTATCTTTGTTGGTGAATGTAATTGCGATTATTAAATAAAGAGTTCAAACCGTTGCCTATTTTATCCATATCAAGTCCATAACGGAAGATACTGTCAAATATCCTTCTTGCCTGTTCCCAATCTTGGGCAAGCAGCATCTCTTTCTCATCAGGTAGTTCTCTCTTGGGAACATTCCTTTTTCTTTTTACCAAAGCTTTATGTTCAGAGTCTTGATTATTCTTTATCCTAGCGGCATCGACAAAAATATCAAAATAGGGCATAGCACTTATTATGGGAATATGAATGCTTGGAATCAATGGAGCTGGTACATTAACAGCTGCCTGATGAAGCTCGTCAAGAATCCTTTCGTCAATGTCAGGCTCACATGCCAAAAAATAATAGGTGATGCCTAAAACCGTATTCCTCTGGTAGAGCCAATCGACTTCATGTTTTTGTTTCTTGGTACCCCAGTGATACAATTCTTTGCTTTCTCTGGCGACAGCCTCAGAATAATTGTCCCCTGCAGCTAATATCTCATTCTTGATACCCTCAGCAAGATTGAAAGCGTAGACAATGGGCAGTTCTTCTTGTGTAAGACATTTCTTATTGTTCTCTCTTCCCCAGTGAGGCTCATACATTGCCTTGACAATATCATAAGCCTCCTTTGTTACTTTCGGAGACCGGACGAGATCATTCTCTGTCTTATAGTATTCGGTATATTTCATTATCAAATGTCTATTGTTTGTTATTCAGGTCGGAGAGATCAATATCCAATTTAATGGCATTTGCCGCTTTCTCTTTTTTTTCGTCGACAATCTTCGCATAAATTTGTGTTGTAGTCACCTTCTTATGGCCGAGCATTTTACTAACTGTGTAGATGTCTGTTCCGTTGGTGAGTTGCAAAGTTGCATAGGTATGGCGGAAGCAGTGAAAAGTAATATGTTTCGTAATACCTGAAGCTTCAACCCATTTCTTAACAGGACGATTGATCCATGATGGGTCTTGTAGCCCTTCAAAGACAAGTCGGTCTGCATCGTCACGTTCACCACATAAGGAAAATGCTTGGTCAGAAATTGGCATATACTCTACACCCTTGGTCTTCTGTTGAGTAAAATGGAGTTGGTAATGTTCCTTGTCTTTCACAATATCGCGCCACTTCAGTTGTTTGATGTCACTATGGCGCAATCCTGTCAAGGCAGAAAACAAGGCTGCTCTTTTGAGGATTTCGCTATCGCATGGTGTGGCTGCCAGTTGGTTGAGTTCTTCCTGTGTCAGATACTCGCGTTGGCTTTCCTCGTAGTATATGTTCTTAACCTTGGCTGCAAGGTCGATGGTCAAGTAGCCATCAATGAAGGCTTGATGAAGACCAGCCTTGAATATCGAGAAATAGGTCGAGGCGGTATTGGCTGATATGGTTCCTGTCTTACTACCGCCTTGTGGCGCGTTGACAAGGTAATCCTTGTAGTCTTCGATGAGGTTCACGTCAATGCTGCCGAATAGAAGGGGTTTCCCTCCAGTGTATAGCTTCATCAATGCCAGTTCTCTTTTCCAGTTCACTTGAATTGACTTGGAACTGTTCTTGTGACGTTTGTCCTTTAGCTCTTCAAAGTACTTGATGAAGTCGCACTTTGACCTTTCGTTTTGTGCTGCTTGTTCTGCCTCCGAGTCTGTGTACAAAGACTGATTATCGTATTCGTGCTGACGGAGGTCACGTACCTTGTCTGCAAAGATGCAGGCCTCTTGATCTTTTTGCGAGCGGCACATGATGATTCCATTGGCATCACGCTTGGGACGATAGTACGCTTTCCCATCTGGTAGAGTTCTTCCAGAACTATTCTTGTCAAAGATGGGTGTCGTTATATAGCGACCAAGTGGTTCATGCTTGCGAAGTGGTTTGTCTTTGCCTGGCTCAAAGACAGGAAAGCTTTCGATGAGCAATGACCACTGCTCTTTGTATTCGGATTTACGGAGTATTA
>Ga0326511_10004932_pt1 | contig 10582 bp, 8 predicted proteins | sample 0_2496_0518_D_FD_203701 | JGI IMG/M metagenome (GOLD analysis project Ga0326511, IMG submission 203701) | Bovine rumen microbial communities from UC Davis, California, United States - 0_2496_0518 | ecosystem: Host-associated > Mammals > Digestive system > Stomach > Rumen | place: USA: California... | reverse complement strand
CTATGGGTTGCGACTTATCACAAGGCGATGACTTCTGTGCTTTTACGTTTCTATTTCCTTTGAGAAATGGTGCATTTGGTATAAAAACTCGTAGTTATATTACTGAACAGACGTACAATAACCTATCTAATGCAACTAGAGAGAAGTATGACGACTTTATACGAGAAGATACTTTAGTGGTTTTAGATGGCAGTGTCTTAGATCTTATGGATGTGTATGACGATTTGGATCAGTACATCCTTAGTAAGGCATATGACGTTTGTACAGTAGGGTACGACCCATACTATGCTGACGAATTCATCAAAAGATGGTCTAATGAGAATGGTCATTTCGGAATAGAGATGATTAAACAAGGTAAAAGGACCGAGTCAGTACCACTTGGAGAGTTAAAGCACTTATCTGAGGATGGGAAACTTATATTTGATGAGGATCTAATGAGTTTTGCCATGGGTAATTGCATTGTTGAAGAGGATACTAATGGAAATATTAAGCTGTGGAAGAAACGCAGAAGAGATAAAATCGATAATGTTGCAGCTATGATGGATGCGTACATTGCTTATAAGCGAAATAGGGATGCATTCGAATAAGGAGGAAAACACTGTGAATGAGAATTCGATCGGAACGCGATTTAAGAATGCGTGGAATGTGTTTCGTGGAAGAGATCCGACAGAAAACCCGAAACTTATCGAAGAGTATAGGGATTTAGGTCCTGGATATTCTGCAAGACCTGATAAGATGGTTCTATCCAGAACGAACAAGCGTTCTATAGTTGCCGCTATATACAACAGAATAGCTGTTGACTGTGCGTCTATTAACATTCAACATGCTAGAGTTGATGAGAATGGTAACTATGAAGAAACTATTGACTCTACGTTAAACAATTGTCTTACTATGGATTCTAATATTGATCAGGTTGGTCAAGAATTGATCATTGATATTGTAATGACTATGTTTGACAAGGGTACGGTTGCGATTGTTCCTGTGGACGTCGATGTTGATCCTTCTGATACGGAAGCATTTAAGATTCTTACGCTTAGAGCTGGGTCTATAATCGAATGGTATAAACAGGCTGTTAAAGTCAATCTTTACGATGAGAACGTAGGTAGAGATAGAGAGGTAATAGTTCAGAAAGAGAAGATTGCTATAGTTAAAAACCCATTCTATTCAATAATGAATGAGTACAATTCTCTTATTCAGAGGCTTATACGAGTATTAAACCTCATTGAGCAAATGAATAATGCTACGTCTTCTAATAGATTGGATCTCATAATTCAGTTACCATATGTTGTTAAGTCTGAAGACAGACAACGTCAGGCTGAGAAGCGTAGAACGGAGATAGAAAACCAGTTAGCAACTTCTCCTCTTGGTATTGCATACACTGAGGGTGATGAAAGAGTTGTTCAATTGAACAGATCTATCGAAAACAATATGTATGCGCAGGCTGTGGACTTGGAAAAGAAGCTATATGATCAGCTTGGTATAAGTGAAGGAGTACTTAATGGTACTGCTAATGATCAGACTATGCTTAACTACTACAATAACATAGTAGTTCCAATTCTTACAGCTATTACAACTGAGATGACTAGACGCTTCTTGTCGAAGACAGCTAGAACTCAGGGACAAAGGATCGTCTTCTATAGAGATCCATTTAAGTTGATGCCGGTAGCAGAAATTGCTAAGATTGCAGATACATTTACTAGAAACGAGATCATGACTGCTAACGAAATTAGATCGAAGATTGGTCTTAAACCGTCTGATGATCCAAAAGCAGATGAACTCATTAATAGTAATATGGGCAATAAGACCGACATAGACAACTATACAGGAAAAACGCAACCTGAAGAATTAGATGAGAGTTCGGAATAGAACCACATCGCAAATTTTTAAGGAGGAAATCAAAATGACGCATGAAGGCAAAGATTACGATTTTGCTGGATTTGCTCTTACTACTGACACAGTATGCACTGACGGTCTTTCTATGGCCGATGATGCATTCTCACATCAGGACGGTGCTACTGTACCGCTTGTATGGGGTCATACTAGTAAGAAAACTCCTAAAAGTATCCTTGGAACCGCTCTTTTGAAGAGAGTTCCTGGAAAGGGTATGAAGTGCTTCTGCAACTTTAACAATACTGATGAGGCTCAGCATGCTAAAGAAGCAGTAAGACATGGGGACATCACAGATCTCTCCGCTTGGGGTGCAAACTGCAGCAAAATTGCTAATAAGATTGTTCATGGAACAATCAAAGAAGTAAGTCTGGTACTTAAGGGTGCCGATCCTAAAGCCAAGATCGATACAGAATGCTTTGCACATTCGGATACGTTTATCGAAGAGTTCGATGGACAGTTTGACGATGATGCAATCTTCTATCTTGGTAACATCGATCCTGTAGAGTTTGAGCATGAGGATAAAAAGGAAGAAGAGCCTAAGAAAGAGGAGTCTAAAAAAGATGATTCCGGCGAGGAAATCGATCTTTCTGCTAAGTTTGGCGAAATCATGGACAAACTTGATGAGGACGAGCAGAATGTTGTACTTGCCGTTATCGGTGCAGTCGCTGATCCGAGTGCTATAGAAGGCAACAGCGATGATGTTAAGCACGAGGATGAAGATGACGGCGACGAATTTTTACACGACGATAACGATGAAATGGAGGAAAATGAAATGGTACAGAATGTATTCGATTCAAACGTTTCTGAGCCGACTTTCGAGTTCTCTCACGAGGATCAGGCGAAAGTCATCAAGATGGCAGTCGAGGGTAGCCGTTCGCTCAGGGACACCATCAAAGACTATCTGAGAGAGAATGCTCCGGATGAGTTTATGCACGACGATGATGCTTATGGTATTGGTCACATTGAGTGGCTGTTCCCGGACTACAAGAATGTAGAGACTACTCCGGAGTTTATTAAGCGCCCGGATGACTGGGTAGCTGTTGTAATGAACGGTGTTCATCATGTTCCGATGACACGTATCCGTTCTATGGCTGCAGACATTACGGAAGACGACGCGCGTGCCCTTGGTTACATTAAGGGCGACGAGAAGAAGACAGAGTTCTTCGATCTTATCCGTCGTACAACCGATCCGCAGACCATTTACAAGCTTCAGAAGCTTGATCGTGATGACATTCTTGACATCACAGATTTCGATGTTGTTGCTTGGCTCAAGCTTGAGATGAGAATGATGCTTAACGAGGAGATCGCTCGTGCCGTACTTATCGGTGACGGTCGTGCAGCTTCAAGCCGCCAGAAGATCTCTGAATCACATGTCAGAAGCATTGCAAACGATGATGCACTGTACTCAATCAAGTATCTTCTCACTTATGCTGCAGATGCAACTGATGATGAGAAATCACGCGCTTACATCAAGGGTATCATCAAGAGCCGCAAGAACTATAGAGGTAAGGGATCACCGGTTATGTTCGTTCGCGAGGACGTTCTTACCGATATGCTCCTTATCGAGGATAGCACCGGCCGCATCATCTATGATTCGATCGATAAGCTGAAGAACATGCTTCGCGTTTCTGCTATCCATACGGTTCCGGTTATGGATACTGCTAAGTATACTGTTAAGGCAACTGATGATCATGATCAGCTTGGACCGACAGATACTCAGCATGACATTATCGCACTTATCCTGAACCTTGATGACTACTATGTCGGCGCTGATAAGGGCGGATCAATCGCAATGTTCGACGATTTCGACATCAAGTTCAACCAGTACGAGTACCTGATCGAGACCCGTATCTCTGGTGCACTCGTGCATCCGCGTTCAGCCATCACTATTCTTTCTTCTGTTGAAGATGACGGCTGATAAAATCAAAATGACCAGTTTTGGAGGTGTCTTATGAAATACTTCGGTAAGATAGGATTTCTTGAAGAACAGGTAGAGACTGCTCCAGGCGTGTTTGAGGACCAGATCATTGAAAGAGAGTACTATGGCGATGTTATTAGGAACACAAGCCGATGGCAGAACGATAGTAGAAACTTAAATGACAACCTCAACTTGTCAAATCAGTTTTCTATACTCTTCGACCCCTATGCATATGAGCATCTTCAGAATCTGAGATATTTGGAGTACAATGGGGTTAAATGGAAGATCGTAACTTTTGAGCTTGCATACCCCAAAGTAACTATCTACATAGGAGGTGTGTACAATGGCGAGTCGGGACCGGAGATATGAATTGCATGAGAAGCTTTGTGACGTGCTTGGAAGCCGAAATGTATATTTTCAGCCACCTAGCAATTCAAAGATGAAGTATCCATGCATAGTTTACCATACTGATATTGGTAGAAACCTGCACGCTGATAACGCATCTTATATTTTTGTAGACAGTTATCAAGTAACCGTAATAGACAAGGACCCAGATACCCAAATCCCGGATGATCTTCAGAAAGCATTTCCGATGATTAGGAGATCTGGTCCTTATCGTGCGGATAATCTAAACCATTATCCGTTTTTACTATATTACTAGGAGGAAAAGAACATGAGAGTAAGATTTGACGCCATTGGCGAACATGATTACGAGACTGGTGTAGATCATGGTATGCTCTACAAGTACAACAAAACTACAAGGGAGTATGATACCGGTGTTGTTTGGAACGGTCTCACGAACGTAACTGATTCACCGTCAGGTGGAGAGCCGACAGCTCTGTACGCTGACAACATCAAGTACCTCAACCTGTACTCTGCAGAGGATTATTCTGTAAATGTCGAGGCTTACAGCTATCCTAAAGAGGCTTATTCAGAACTTGATGGTCAGGAGGAAGTAGCTCCTGGTGTACACGTTGCTCAGCAGGAGAGAAAGAGCTTTGGTTTCTCTTGGAGAACTCTTCTCGGCGACGATGTAAACGGTGATGCAAAGGGTTATAAGCTTCACATCGTATTTGGTTGCCATGCAGCTCCTACAGAGCAGTCCCATGCAACTAAGAATGACTCTCCGGAGGCAGGTACATTCTCTTGGAGCATTTCTACCACACCGGTAGACATCCCGGGCGTAGCTAAGCCGGCTGCAAAGGTAGTTATTAACTCTACAGAGGTTGATTCTGAAGCTCTTACTACGCTTGAGGACATCCTTTATGGAAAAGACGGTGTTATCTCATATGTTGAGGTATCTGATACTACTGGAAAGAACCCTGTAAGTGAGGGATGGTACGAGGATGTAAACGGTACGAAGGTTCGTACTGAGGATACTACTCCGCAGATCATCGAGACTTACGATGAGGTTACAAACCCGACAGGTAATCCTTCAGAGAAAGGATACTATGAGAAGGTTGGTACGACTTATGTTGCTTCAACTGATACTGAGGTTGACGCTACGAAGACTTACTACACCAAGACTGAGACTCCGAAGGTATACTATGCTAAGACTGAGACTGGCGGTACTGATCCGCGTCTTCCGTCTCCGGATGAGCTTGTTCGTATCTTTGCTCAGGGATGATAGTTTCACCTTTGGCAGGAAACGGCTGAGGGTTAAGCTATAAATCACACTTGTCATAGGTCAATTGCGAGTGGCTGGTTCTAAACCTCTTTCTAGAACCAGTACACTTGCTATTTGGCCACTATTTTTATTTAAGGAGGATTGAATTATGTATGTAAAGAAGATCACGTATACCGATTGGGACGGTAATGAAAGAACGGAAACCTTTAGATTTAACCTGACTCAGACAGAGTTACTTGAACTGGAAACCGAGACACCCGGAGGACTTGAGAACTATCTCACAGAGATCGGTGAGAAGGTCGACGGAAAGAAGATTATGGATTTCGTGAAAACTTTCATCCATAAATCTTATGGTGAGAAGGATACTGACGGTAAGCGCTTCCGCAAGAGCGATGAGATCTCTAAAGCATTTGAAGAGACACAGGCTTATGATGAACTGTTTAGTGAGCTTGTACTCGATGCTGATAAGCTCGTAGACTTCATCAAGCAGGTATCGCCGAATGAGGATCTGATCCAGAAGCGCCTTGACAAAGCAAACATTCCTTCGAGTGTTTTAAATCAAAATAGCAATAAACCGAAGGTAGTGGACACTACTGCTAAATCAGTGGAGTAAAGGAGATGACGAGTAATGCCTAAAGTTATACACATACCGCCTGTAGAAAGGTGGAACGCGAAAACTGAAGAGTTCGAATACCCTATAGGAAAGGACGGAGTGACTATAACTTTAGAGCATTCACTCGTATCCATTGCTAAATGGGAATCGCGTTGGCATACACCGTTCCTTACTTCTGAAAAGCATACCGCTGAAGAAGCTCTTGATTATATTAAGTGCATGACACTTACTCAGAATGTGAAAGATATCGTCTACAGTTGTATTGATGAAGATCTTATGAACGAAATTACTGAATACATCGATGATCCAATGACTGCTAGTAAAATAAGTAGACCAGCATCGAGTGGTAAGAAGTCTTTAAGAGATGAAACGATTACAGCTGAACTTGTATACTATTGGATGATATCCTTTCACATTCCGTTTGAGTGCCGCAAATGGCACTTTGAACAGCTTATGGCTTTAATCGAGATGTGCTCGGTTAAGACTGAAGAAGCAAATCAGAGAGTTGAGAATGACGGTAAAGTGCCCAAGCCTAAGAAGTTAACCACTGATCAAATCTCTAACAGACAGAGATTAAATGAGCAGAGGTTGAAAGCGCATGCGGGTAAATTAACGTGAGTATAATAGAATTAAGTTCAAAAGGTAAGTTTGAAAAAACGCTAAATACTCTTGATAGGATTTTACACCAAAATCCTCAAGCTATACTTGAGCAATATGGTGAAATGGGTGTACAAAGGTTACAAGCTGCAACTCCGGTTGATTCTGGAGAAACAGCTGCATCATGGCACTACACTATAGAAAGGGATGATTACGAATACAAACTTACTTGGTACAACTCGAACGTAAATGACGGTTGTAATGTGGCTATACTTTTACAGTATGGTCACGGAACTAGAGGGGGAGCATATATACAAGGTATGGATTACATAAATCCTGCTTTGGCTCCTGTTTATGAAGAAATCTTCAGAACAATTTCTAAGGAGGTGAGTTAAGTAAATGGCTGTATCGATAGATGAAAAAGTTGTTGAAATGCGATTTAACAACAAACAGTTCGAAAAGGGTGTACAGACTTCTATAAACTCTTTGAACAATCTTAATAAAGCCACTGACTTTACTGCATCTCAAAAGAATGTGAAAGACCTTCAAGACACATTCCACAGGTTTAATGTTGGGAACGCCGTAAAGGCTGTAGAAGGCTTTTCTATGAAGATTTCTGCTATGGGTGTTGCTGGTGCAGAAGTTGTTCGTCGAATAACAGATTCTGCAATAGATCTTGGTAAAAAAGTTGCCGGAGTTGTAGCAAAACCTGTAGAACTCGCCAAATCTGGCGGTATTTCAAGAGCACTTAATATCGAACAAGCAAAGTTCCAGCTTAAGGGGCTTAAAGTTGCTTGGGAAGATATAGAAGACGACATCAATTATGGTGTCCAGGATACGGCTTATGGACTTGATGCTGCCGCAAAAGCTGCTTCTCAGCTTGTAGCTTCAAGTGTAAAAGTCGGTCCTGAAATGAAAGCAGCACTTCGAGGTATTTCTGGTGTTGCGGCAATGACTAACAGTAGTTATGAAGACATAAGCAACATATTCACGACTGTTGCTGGTAATGGTAAGCTTATGACGATGGAGCTTAGACAGCTTTCATCTCGAGGCTTAAACGTAGCAGCCGAGCTTGGTAAACAGCTTGGAAAATCAGAGAAAGAAATTCGAGAGATGGTCACAAAAGGCCAGATTGACTTTAAAACTTTCTCGACTGCTATGGATAATGCGTTTGGTAAACACGCAAAAGACGCTAATAAGACGTTTGAGGGTTCTATGGCAAACGTTAAAGCGGCGTTGTCTAAAATTGGTGCACTATTTGCAGGGCCAATTTACGAAAAAATGATTAAGCCTTTGAATGCTATTCGAGAAGGCTTGAATGTTGTTCGTGATGCCCTAACAAAACCAGCAGCACAGTTTGAAAAGTTTGCAGGAAAAGTTGCTAAGTTCTTTACTCTTCTTTTGAGTAATAAGAATACGATTGCAGCAATTAGCAACTATACAAAAGGTTTTGTCAACATACTTAAATTTGGTTTCAATATATTTAAGCACGTTGCTACAGCCTTTGTGCAGATATTTCCACCGAAAACTGTACAACAGATCAAGGAATCAAGTAAACATTTCCTTAATTTGACCAAAGCTCTAAAATTGACAGAGCGTCAGATGCAAGTTATACAGTCTATTGCACGTGGAGTATTCGCTGCGTTTAAGATATTTGGAGTTCTTATCCGAACAATCAAGAACGCTTTGTTTGCTTTGATTAAATCACCAGTTGGACAGTTCTTTATAGATCTTTCTATGAGTATTAGCGACTTTCTCGTTAAGCTTGCTGATGTCCTTACTGGTGTTGATGGTGCTAGCGCAGGCCTTGTTGACATGGTTAAGCGTGCGTTTAGTACAATTATGCCTTTTACAGGAGCTCTTAAAGCTGCTGGAGATGTGATATCTAATGTGTTTAGTAAAATTACGGAAAAGGCAGATGAGTTATTCCAGAAACTACCGGATGGATTACAGTATGTATTAAATGCATTTAACCAGACATCTGATGGTATGGATAGAACCGTATCTGATTCTATTGCATATAAAGTTATATCTGGTTTAGGTAAAGCATTTACAGTTATAGCAACTCTTGTAGTTACAGCTTGCCATGGTATATTTAAAGCTGTATCAAGCGTTGTAGAAATCATTGGAAGAAACGGTGGTTTTGGAGAACTTTTGAAAGATCTGTTTGCAGCTGGTATTTACAAGCAGATTCAGAAGCTTGTTGCTTCTGTTCGTCGGACTTTGAATATTGCATCATCATTTTCTGGTGTTCTTAATGCTACTAGAGGAGCTCTTCAGAAATACCAAAAGTTGCTTAGTGCAAGAACATTGCTTTCTATAGCAGCTGCTATTGGTGTATTAGCTCTTTCTATAATGTTGTTGTCTAGAATACCAGGAGATCGAGTTGCATCATCTCTTTTAGCGCTTGCTGGAGCTGCTGTTATATTAGCAGCATCATTTAAGATTATTTCGAAGTCTATGTCAGGCGGAATGTTTGATGGGTTATTTGTAGGTCCAAAACTTTTAGCACTCGCGACTTCAATTCTTATTATGGGTGCTGCTTTAAAGAGTCTATCAGATCTTGATATGGCTCAAGTTGGAGTTGGTTTGGCAGGTTTGGCAGGAGCTATGGTAATTCTTGTTGGAGCTGTTAAGATTCTTTCAGCTGGATCTAAATCTGTTGTAAAAGGAACTGTACAGATGGTGATTATGGCTGAAGCTGTTAAGGTTTTAGCAGGAGTAATGGCTAGTCTTGCAGGATTGAGCTGGACTGGTATTGCTAAAGGACTTGGTGGAGTAGCAGGAATGTTACTTGCTATTGCTGGATTCAGTGCTTTGATGAATAAAATCAAAGTAAAAATGACAACGGCTGTAGCAATAATTCTTATAATAAATGCTATTCACAGTCTTGCTGATGTTATGACTATGATGGCTGATGTTCCTGTAGATCAGATGATCAAAGGACTTGCTGCTGTAGGCGTAATGCTTGCTGAAATAGCTGTAACATCGCTTATAATTGGTAAGATAAGTACTGCTGGAATTCTTGACCTTTCATTTGCTATAGGTGCCGTTGCAAAAGGTATGGTAATCTTGGCAGATGTTGTAAAATCGCTAGGAGCAATCGATACTGAAAGCCTTATTAAAGGTGTATCAGCTCTTGGTATTGTTATGGCTGAATTAGCAGGTCTTTCTGCTATACTTAGTCATAATAAAGGTATATTTATGGATACTGTCGGTATCTATATTGTTGCTAATGCACTTGTTACACTTTCAGATGTTGTAAAAGTCTTTGGAGATTTGAATGTAAGTCAGCTTACTAAAGGATTGGTATCAGTAGGAGTACTTATAGGAGAACTTTGTGGTGCATTAGCTATAATGTCTCATCAGAAAGGTACATATGCAGCAAGTTTAGCAATTCTTAATCTTTCTTTGTCTTTGAAAGTTCTTTCTGGAACTGTACAGACATTCTCACAAATGAGTTGGGAAGAGATTGCTAAAGGTTTGACAACACTTGCTGGCGCTTTGATATCTCTAACGTTATCAGCATTACTGATGAGAAAAGGACTTCCTGGAGCAGCAGCTATGACCATAATGGCAGCTGCGATTCTGTTACTCGTTCCTTCATTACTTATGCTTGGAAAGATGCCAACAGATGAAATAGTTAGAAGTATTGGAGCTATAGCAGGAGTTCTTGGTACACTTGTAATAGCAGCAGCTTTCTCAGGACTCGTTTCAAAGGGATTTGCTGTTATAACAAAAGCTCTTATGTCATTTGCAGCTTCTATGATTGGTGTAGGCGCTGGAATGTTCCTATTTGCAGCTTCTGTAGATATGCTTGTTTCGTCAAAAGCAAGGCTTTTAAGTGCGCAGAACGATTTTCTCAAAATAGCCGTTACTGCTGGTAAGGCCGTAGTTAAATTTATTACAGAAGTTGTAAAAGGACTTGGTAAAGCTG